>Ga0209349_1001840_pt1 | contig 10324 bp, 8 predicted proteins | sample ETNvirnome_2_130_FD_184067 | JGI IMG/M metagenome (GOLD analysis project Ga0209349, IMG submission 184067) | Marine viral communities from the Pacific Ocean - ETNP_2_130 (SPAdes) (version 2) | ecosystem: Environmental > Aquatic > Marine > Oceanic | place: Pacific Ocean | collected 2013-06-22
GTCCTCCGTCAAGACCGAGGGTCTCCCGCTGTTCCAAGGCGCAGACCGACCCAAGGGATTCGTCGATTTCCAAGAGGACGGCAAAGCGGTCATCTCTGGCCTGAAGAACCCCGACTTCTCCACGGGTGCCCATGAGTTGTCTCACGTTGCCCGGAGGCGTCTCTTCGACCGCACGGTTGACCCTGAGCTTCGCCGTGGTATCTCCGACGATGACATCCTGACAGCCGAGAAGTGGGCTGGCGTGGAGGACGGCAAGTGGTCCGTGGAGTCCGAAGAGAAGTTTGCCAGAGGCTTTGAGAACTACCTCAGGACCGGCAAGGCTCCGACCAAGGGTCTCCAGGGGTTGTTCGACAAGATGGCCTCGTGGATGCGTGAGGTCTATCAGTCGGTCACGGGGTCCTCTATCGACCTTGATGTTTCCCCTGAGATGCGCGGGGTGTTCGACAAACTGATGTCCCGTGGTGATCTGCCTGATCTTCCGGGTCCCAGGAATATGCCAGCGTCTCGGTTGTTCCAGGGAGCTGATGACGCCGCCGGATCTGGTGTACCCGAAGAAGAGGTCCTGCGGTTCAACGAGAGATTCGACGATCTGTCCCGTGATGGCTTTGAAGACCGCGATTATCCCCTGTTGAATACCTCTCAATTCGAGGGCGACTTGGGGACGTACCTGCGGACGACTGAGGAGATGGCTGGAGCCAGGATCACTGACGATGTGGTCCGACAGACAGACGCCAGTGTCATCGAGGAGGCCCGTGCGGCTGGTGCTGAAGTCATGGGGATGTCTGACGAAGCCTTTGAACGGGCGATGAGTCAGGGTGTCCGCGACCAGCACGAATTGAACAAAAGGTATCTCCAGTTTGACTGGAAGATTCAGAACATCCTGGACGGGCGCATCATGCCCAACTTGAGGGAAGCCCTTGAGAAAGGTGATGCCGACCCGCGCCTGTGGGTCCGAGCGGCTCAAGACATCCAGATCATGGAGGGCCTGGAAGCTCAGATGAAGGGCATCCGGTCAAAGGTCTCCCAGAGTCTCCGGTTGTTCGGCAAGAGCGGCGGGATTGTTGACCCCAGAGAAATCAACGTGCCGCCCAGCAGAGCCGAAGCTGGAGCCGGACCTGGAGCTGGACCTGGGGCTGGGCCGGGGGCTGGACCTGGGGCCGGGGGTGTTGCCCAGAGACAGACTGAAGAGATGGTGGAAGACGCCATCCAGCAGGCCGGTGGACCTAAGGCTCTCCAGAGAAAGGTCACAACGATTGTGGAGGTCTATGATGATGTAGCCAAGACTCGGGGTAAAGCTGCGGCCCGAAGAGCTGTCGGTAAGGCTATCCAAGACCAAAAGAGGTTCCCGCTCATGGGGCTGTTCAATGAGCTGCTTATTAACAACGCCCTGAGTGCCATCACAACCCCGGTAACTAACGTGATCGGCCCGGTGTTGACTTCGCTTTACAACGGGATTGAAGCCATCGCGGGTGCCCGGTTGGTAAAACTTCTAGACTCTGCTAGTGCCAAAGCTACCAGGGCACAGATCGCAGAAGACCAGCAGGCCATAGACCACGGGGTCCGCGAACTACGCATGGTTGTCGAGGGTCTGTTCTCGGCTCAAGCCTGGGGCTCCGGTATGGAATCGCTCAAGAAGAGTGAGGGTATCTTGGACCCAGGAATGGGCCAACTAGATCTCCCCGCCAACCAGCGCCGTATGTGGTCAGCCCATACCTTTGGTATGAGCGACGAGTCCGGTATGGGACGCCTAATGAATACCTTTGGTGCTGCGGTAAACGCGCCCGGAAGAGTCCTGAGTGCCTCTGACGACGGCATCAAAGTCGCCAACTTTATGGCTAATGCCCGCGCCACCCTTACGGAAGAAGGTATTACTCGGGGTATGTCCCCAGAGGCGGCAACTAAATGGGCGGCTGATAAGGCAAACAGCCTGTTGATCGACGGAGCCGCGAAGTCCCTAAAGAATCTTCAAGCCAAAGCGGACCAGATGAATCTTACGGGTGAAGCGAGGACCTCCTGGATCAACGGGCAACTGGCAAACCCAGAGAACCTAGACATCTTGGGGATCGCTGACACAGCTCTGAAAGCCGCCCGAGAGAACACAGCCACCAGATCCTTAGGGCGAGATGAATCATCGTTCAGGCAAATCTCCCGGTCTGCCCAGAACATTGTCAACCAACACCCGATGCTGCGTCCGTTCGCCATGTTCATCCGAACCCCGGTGAACTTGCTGTCGTGGTCTGGTGAGCGTGTAGTTGATCCCGCAGTTACTCTGGCTCGAATGATCCGACCGAAGATGCGTGGGATGTCTACCAAGGAATCACTCAAGCATCTCAAGTCTATCCACGGGAACCGCTCGCGGATGATCGCTGATCTAGCCTCTGAAGAACCTACCCGTAGAGCCCAGGCGTATGGCCGGATGCTTTCGGGACTGGGGTTGACCACCACAGGCCTGTGGGCAGCCTCTCAGGGCAAGATCACCGGGGCTGGTCCTGATGACTTCGAGCAGCGTAAGCGCCTTGAGGAGTCAGGCTGGAGGCCCTACAGCATCCTGGTGGGAGACTCCTACATCAGCTACCAGAAGCTCGATCCGTTCGCTACGGTCTTCGGTCTTCTTGCTGACTACTTCGACATCAGCCGGTACGCTCCGCCTGAGAAACAAGCGGACCTGGAAGACCTCACCATGGATCTCGCTATTTCCTTGGGCCGTATGTCTGAGTCGAAGAGTTACCTCCAAGGTGTCCAAGACTTTACGGGTCTAATCTTCAACACCGACACCCAGGTCCCGAAGTTTGCCAAGAAGCTGGCTCGCGGGATCGTCCCGTTCTCTGGGCTAACCCGGAAGACCGTCCCGGCTCTGATGGATGACAGAGATGCCCGTGAGATAAACAGCATCATGGACGGCTTCAAGTCTGCTATTCCGGGATACATGGGCAACCTGGATAAACAGCGGAACTTCATGGGTGAGACTGTGGAACGGTTCGACTCCGGTAGTCCTTGGACGGACTTCTGGTGGCCTATTACCGGCTCAAAGACCAGTAGTGACCCGATTAACCAAGAGATCGCTCAGTTGCGTCACGGGTTTGCACCCCCGGATGCTGCCAGATACGGCGAAGACCTGAAGGGGATCAAAGGTCCCACCGGCCAATCCGCCTATGACCGCTGGATGGAGTTGCACCAAGAGGTCCGCATCGGTGGCCGTAGCTTGAACCAAGCGATGACCCGCCTGATTCGTTCAGCGAAATACAGGCGGATGTCCGATGAGGGCTTTGGTGACGAGAAGTCACCCAGGGTCACCGAGATCCGCAAGTTGGTCAACAGGTACAGAGCTAAAGCAGAACAGCAGTTGTTCCGGGAGTTCCCCCAAGTGAACACCGCCAAGAAGAACAAGATGGTCACCCGCAGAGCCCTGCGGACGGGCCAAACCCAAGACTCAATCCGAGCCTCCCTATTCCCCCTTGATTAGAGAAACCAATGGCTGACTCCTATGTAACCCAGACCGGCGACGGTACGGAAGGGCCGTTCTCCTTCAGTGCCCTGGACTACCTGTCGGTAGACCACTTGGTTATCAAGGTGGACGGCACAGAGAAGACTCTTACGACTCACTACACGATCTCTGGGACCGACGTGACGTTCACCTCGGGTAACTTCCCGGCGGCTGACGCTGTCATCAAGATCCAGCGGGACACCCCGAGAACCAAGGCCACCAGGGTTGTGGACTTTGCGGACGGCGCGGTGTTGACCGAGGCCGATCTTGACAACGCCCACCTGCAAAACCTGTACATCGCCCAGGAGTCCTTTGAGACCTCCGGGGCTGTTCTAATTTACGACGACAGCCTCGCGGCATACACCGCTGACTCCAAGGAGATCAAGGTTCTCGCGGACCCGACCACGGACGCCTCTGCGGTAAACCGTAAGTACGTCACGGATGTCGCGAGCTTCGGGGTGCCCGGAGTCCCCCAACAGTTCAACACCACGATCACTGATGCCAGCACCCAGTTCACCCTGACAGACTGGGACGGAGTGTCGCAGAACATGATCGTGGTTGCTCTCGATGGCGTCGTTCAAATCCCCGGTACCGACTTCAGTGTCGCTGCGGATGGGACGGACACCGTGCTGACTCTTGTGGGTATCACCCCGCCGAACCCGACGATCCTGAATGTCCAGAACTTCGGTGTCGCCAAGTCCTCCTCGACTCTGTCGGCTAACTCGGTGACTACTGCAACCATCGTGGATACGGCAGTCACCACGGCGAAACTGGGGGATGACTCGGTCACCACGGGTAAACTGGCTGATGACGCCGTGACCCAGGCCAAGATCGCGGATGATGCAGTTGACTTTGCCCGCCTCAAGGATACCGACTTTATTCCGGGGACCTTGGCGAATGCCCAGCCGTTGATGATTGCTACTGATGGTGACTTGAGTTACCGGAACCTTGTGGTGGCTGATGTTACGGACTTCAACTCTACGTTGAATGCTAGAGCCATCAGCGGCTTTGGAGCTGCCACAGGTAACGTCATCATGGGTGACGGCTCCACGAATTATAAGATCACCAACCTGGATGCTCCGACATCGGCCATGGATGCCGCACGGAAGGCTTATGTAGATGGGAAAATTGTAGCGGCCTGTGCAGTTATCCACGGACCCTCTAAGACGTGCTCAACGTCTTACGCCAACCTGAATCTGCCCGCGTTTCAAACTGAATACGACCCAGACGGCGTGATCTCCGTCTCCACAACTGATGATCGGGTCACATTAACCACTGGTGTCTGGCGTATGGATGGACACCTATGTCTTGAGCCTGCCGATTCTGTTGATTGTACTTTCTATTATAAAGTCATTGAGCATGGCGGGGGAGCTGCCACTTGGGTGCCTGAGACCATCGTGACCGTAGAGGAAATCGGCGGTTTCGGCGGGCCTGTGGGGCGGCAAGAATCAGTCCACTTCTCCGCCGTCATCGACGCCACCTCAGCCGTTGAGGTGAAAGTTCAGGTCAAATCCTCGTCGGGCGTGGCCAGAACGCGAGTAGAGGCTGACGGCTCCTGCATAACCTTCCAAAGAATCGTATAGGCCCCCAACCCCCACACTAAATGACTACTAAAGTATCCGATGGGATGACCTCGGGCCTGGTTAAGGATTCCAACCTGGCTTCTAAAGCGCCGGTCTCTAAAAGCGCAGGCGACGAAGGTAAAGTTGTCCAGCTCGATTCAACTGGGGCCATCCCGACTGTCTATGGAGGCGGGAAGATTATCCAGAGAGCCTTTGCGTCTACCAGCGCCGTAGCCACAGGAACCACGGTCATGGTGGCTGACGATACGATCCCCCAGATTACCGAGGGTAACGAAGCGATCACGCTGGCTATCACGCCGACGAGCGCCAGTTCCCGGCTGATTATTGTCGCTAACATCTTCCAGTCAGCAGCGGTAAGCGCGGATAACTGTGTAACCGCGTTGTTCCAAGACTCGACAGCGGATGCTCTAGCGGCTGTCGTTGAGACGCTTCACGGGAGCACCTATCCGCTGACCACTACGTTGGTCCATGAGATGGTCTCAGGGACAACCTCCGCGACTACGTTCAAAGTACGCGCTGGTCAAACCGCTACGGGAACCTGGACCTTGAATGGCTGGAGCGGCGCTAGGAAGCTCGGTGGAGTCGCATCAACAACCCTGACCATATTGGAAATCGAGGCTTAACCGATGCCCGCTCAAGACGACCTCCTGCTGGCCCTGGGCCGTCTTGAAGGTAAAGTTGATTCCCTGATTGCCGCGCAGAATAACCATAGTGACGCCTTAGACCGTCACGATAGACGCATCAGAACCCTGGAGAACAGCCGGTCCCTAATGCTAGGGGCCGCTGCCGTTATCGGCGCGGTGTCCTCCTATTTCCTGAGGATACTAGGATTCCATGAGTGAAGTAATCAACGAGACCAACAGCACCGGGTCACCCGCCAGTTACACCAGCGCCTTGATATATCCCTCCAGACGCATGGGAATCCGGGGGACCCTTCAAGTTGAAATCTCCGGTGGTGGCGCAGCTACCGTGAAAGTCCAAGGGAGACTGGGGGGTACTGCGACTTTCATGGATGTCTTGGAGTCAGACCTGACATCCAGCGGTATCACCACGAATGTCCCGCTGACCGGCACGATGCAAGTCACGGCTACCGGGGTCTCTGACGGGACAACTCTAAAGGTCTTTTTGGAGAGCTAAATGAACATTGACGAATTACTGTCTGAACTACACATCAGTACCGTGGAGTGTCTGCTGGACCGGGTGAAGTCCGGGGAGGCCACAGCACAAGAGCTGTCGGTTGCCTGCAAACTCCTGAAGGACAACGGCATTGACTCCTCGTTGACCGGGGACACCCCGATCACCCAGTTGGCTGTTGCCATGCCCTTTGAAGACCCCGAAGCACCCGCTAGTCAGGTCGGATGACGAAGAAAGCGCCCCCTGGGGTTGACCCCCGGCTACTGGGGGAGAAAGGCTTTCTGAACTTCCTGTATGTCGCATGGACCCAGGGTCTCGGGTTACCTGAGCCAACTGAGGTCCAGTATGACATCGCTGACTATGTAGCTAACGGTCCACGCCGAGGTTGCATCCAGGCGTTCCGTGGTGTCGGCAAGTCGTACATCACGTCTGCCTTCGTTGTCTGGAAGCTGCTGTGTGATCCCTCCCTGAACTTCCTGGTGGTCTCTGCCAGTAAGTCCAGAGCCGACGACTTCAGCACGTTCACCCTGAGACTGATGCAGGAGCTTCCGTTCCTGAACCACCTGTTACCTGACGACTCTGGCAGAGCCTCGAAGGTGTCCTTTGATGTCGCCCCAGCCCCGGCCTCTCACAGCCCCTCGGTGAAATCCTGTGGTGTCTTCTCCAGTGCCCTGACGGGTTCCCGAGCTGACTATCTGATCGCGGACGACATCGAGTCCTGGAACAACTCGCAGACCCAGAACATGCGGGAGAAGCTGTCGGAGACCATCAAGGAATACGACGCCATCATCAAGCCCGGAGGACGCATCCTGTTCCTCGGGACACCGCAGACCCAGGAGTCTGTCTACAAGCAACTCGGAAGCCGTGGTTTCGAGACTCGCATCTGGCCCGCTAGGATGCCTTCCGAGCGTGAGACCCAGGGTTACGGGTCAGCCCTGGCTCCTTATATTCGGTCTAAAGAGTTGGAGTCTGGGAAGCCTACAGACCCCCTGCGGTTCAATGAGATTGAACTACTGGAGCGGGAGCTGTCCTACGGGAGATCCCTGTTTGCTCTCCAGTTCCAGTTGGACCAGAGCCTAGCGGACACCGACAGGTACCCCCTGAAGATCAACGATCTCATCGTGACGGACCTGGATATCGAGCTGTGTCCCGAGAAGGTCATGTGGTGTAACGACCCGGATAAAGCCTGGAGAGACCTCCAGTGTGTCGGGTTCAACGGGGACAGGTATTACCGGCCCTTTGATACTGCCGGTGGCATGGTTCCCTATCAGGCGTCCATCATGGCCGTTGACCCCTCGGGGCGTGGTGCGGATGAGACCTCGTATGCCGTGGTCAAGTCTTACGGTGGACAGATGTTTGTCCTGGAGTGCGGAGGCCTGAAGGGTGGCTATGGACCAGAGGTTCTCCAACAGTTGGCTGTGATCGCCAAGCGTCAACAGGTCAACCAGGTTCTCGTGGAGTCAAACATGGGTGACGGGATGTTCTCCTCCCTGTTGACCCCGGTTCTCCACAAGATCTACCCGGTCGCCATCGAAGAGGTCCGACACTCGATCCAGAAGGAACGCCGGATATGCGACGTGATGGAACCGGCGATGAACTCGCACAAGCTGGTGATCGACCGCAAGGTCATCGAGAAGGACTTTCTGTCCACTCAAGAGTTACCGGCAGACCAGGCAATCAAATACCAGCTCATGTATCAGATGAGCAGGATCACCAGGCTCAAAGGAGCACTAAGACACGATGACAGGTTGGATGCTCTCAGCATGGCCTGTCAATGGCACGTTGATCTCATGGCCCGTGATACCGACCGACAGATGCGAGAGCATCGCCGGGAGACCATGGACCTGGAGATGGAGAAATTCCTTAAACACGCTATCGGTAGGAAGCCTACGGGTAGCACTTGGTTCACTGTGAACTGATCGTTACCCCAAGAAACCTAGAATTAGAGAGATAGAAAGATGGCAATTATTGACTGGAGAATGGAACCCGCCTGGAGCCGAACCGGGAAAAACAGTAAGACCCTGTATTACCAGGGATTGCCTGCCACACAGGCCCAGTGTGCATTTGCTGGGGCCACAGACAGTGCATCCTACCTAAACCACCAGGTTGGGATGAAACCCCTGGATACAGCGGGATATCGGACGGCTCACATATCCATGTTCAACGTGATGGATACCATCGGGTACGCCCGGATGGACTCTGGTTACTCCAGCGGGATCTCCGAAGGAGACTTCTTGTACATGAGGTGTACGGGAAAGTCCCGCCGGGACTTGGTGCGTGTTCTAAAGGTTGTCACGGATGCCGTCCATGGTGGAGCTAGCGACACCACCGCAGAGCCCATTATGATCCTGGAGCTTCAGGTAGACCGGATGGGCTGGCCGAACCCGTCGAACAACGGTTACGGAGATTCCCCTGAGTCTGCCACTGGAGGTAAGGGATATCGCTTTGATTTTACCGCTTGGCAGCAAACCGGCACCATCGAACTGGTGACTGAGGATCTGGCGTCCGGAGGTACCGCATATCCTGTCCTCAATATCGGGGACTCCCTGCCTAGTGCGGACAGCGCGGGCCTAGGTTTGGGGAATGCCTTTAGTGCTGATGAACTCAAGTATTGGCAGAGAGCTGGGTACGGGGGGGTAGATATGACCCCTTACGTTCTCAGTGCGTACCCTCCGGTTCACCATGGTCATGGCGAGCCAAGCCCCATGGCTGACGAAGACAAGCTAGGATCGGGGAACACCACAACTCGGTTGGATCAACCGGGCTATGGCTACCAGTATGAAGGCTGGGCCTATAATTATGAGGGTGGATATCCGAGGCACGAATATGGTAGTGCTATCCGGGAAATGCGCCGATTGGGGCAATCTACCCTGCCGTATGTCTATGGTGGAGACGGTGGTGTACTGGACGAGAATGGAGACAGCCTGGTATGGTACGGGCGCTGGGCTTCGCCGGTCTCCGGTTACATCGAGAATCCCCCGGAACACATGATAATCACCTGGCAATCGCGTGGTTCGTCTAATTGGGGAAAGGCCAACAGAGCCTTCTACCATGTGGACTTTGCGGGCCAGCCTTCGGATGGAGACACCGTGACCATCACGGATGACTCCAGCAACACCGAGGTCTTTGAGTTCGATGACGACACCTCGGTTACCGGCGGTAACATCGCGGTGACCATCGGATCTGATGCGGTAGCCACAGGTAAAAACCTGAACACCGCGATCCGGGCTGCGAGTGATGACACTACGTTTAAGGTGTATTCCGATGATGACTCAGGCTTCTACGGTGGCTCCAGTGAATCCACAGGCTCCACGGATAAGGTTAAGGTTTTCGCCTTATACACGGGCTCAACCACGAACTTTGCGGTTACCGAGTCTGCCACAAATGTCACGGCGACCAAGAAATTCGACGGGCATGACGGCGGCGGCTTCAGGCCGCGTAGTGTAATCTCTGGAACAACCGGTTCTGTCCCTGGGGGCTATAATGTCTTCCCGTGGCACTGTCTTGATATGATTATCACCCTGAAGAAGTAGTACAGATAACCCCCAGATAACAGGAATATAGACCATGGCAATTATCAGCTTAGCTAGAGCTACGGAGATCCCCGAGGGGGAATCCATAGAAACCTTTATAACCCAAGGAATCGCTGACGAATCCCTGGGCAGTCTCCCGGAAGATCCCAGCGGACCCGCAATTGCCGAGGACACCCAAACCTATGAGCTGGGCTCAGGGGACTCGACGGAAATCCTGGATGTCCGTCATGTCCGAAATCTTGTGGCGGTCACCGATGGGAACGCGAAATGGGAGGTCCCCTCGGAAGACGGTACCTTCTTTGACTTCCACATTATGACCTCCCAGTCTCAGACAGCCTCCGCGAACGTCGGAGTGATCTCCGCCGACTCGATGCCTCCCTTGGTCAGACTGACAGACACCTCGGGGTCTGCGAACACTGTTACGATTTACGCTAGGTTCTGATCCCCAGCTTCCCGTCTAAGGCCTCTGGATCGCTCTGTGTTGGACGATCTGGGGGTCAGATGACCTCCGAGTCGTTTGAGACCTAAAGTCTCTTACAGAGGCCTGGGGACACCTTAGAATCAAAAGCCCCCTGGCGGGTGTTTAAATA
>Ga0209349_1001843_pt1 | contig 10322 bp, 8 predicted proteins | sample ETNvirnome_2_130_FD_184067 | JGI IMG/M metagenome (GOLD analysis project Ga0209349, IMG submission 184067) | Marine viral communities from the Pacific Ocean - ETNP_2_130 (SPAdes) (version 2) | ecosystem: Environmental > Aquatic > Marine > Oceanic | place: Pacific Ocean | collected 2013-06-22
ACAACAGCTGGCGCAAGAGAGACTGGCTGCAATGGCGAGAGAATCGCAAACTCTAATCGATCAGCTGAAGTTTGCATTCCAATCAGCCTTGGTTGGCATGCGGCCAATAATCGAAGAGTTTATTGTTCCATTTATTCACGGTCTAGGAGAGATGAATGCGGGAACGCCTAAGTTTCTGGCGAATTTAGATAAGATCGCGAGCTGGACTTTGGGAATCTCGGGCGCCCTTGGTGCACTTCTTATATTTATTGGGGCCATGGTCAGCGCCAGCGGCGCCGGCGCAGTCGCTGGGGTTCCTATGATAATGGCCGGCGCCAAACTTCTCGGCATAGGCATCGGCGGTGGGCTCCTCAAGGGCCAGATAAAAAGTGTTGGCGCCAAAAGCGGAGGCGAGGTCCTCTCCGCCGGCCGAGAGCGCCAAAAGCAATTTGTAAGCGACGTTGAGGCAGTGAACATACCTGACTTCCCCAAATTTGCTACGGGCGGCACTGTTCTGAAGCCACGGTCTGGTCTTTCAGGGGCCATTATTGGCCGCATGCTCGGCCGCGTTTTGACCAGAACGAGCCCACCGATGTCAGCGCTTACGATCGTAGGCGAGAATGGTCCGGAACTACGAGAATCGCCAGTTGGTTCTCGCGTAACAAATGCGCCTACAACAGCAAAATTGACTGCCGGTATGCAGGATCTAACTAACGTGCTGTTTAGGCTCATCGGCAAAATGGATGCCGGCGGCGAAGGCCAAACCATTGTGGCGCAATTGCAAATTGGCGAGGAAGTCTTCACTGAACAGGTTATCAAAGCCGGGAAGTCCTCCGCCTTCCAACGCGCAGTTGGGGGAGACATGCTTTCTTAGTTAATAGAACCATAGTCCTTTTTGACTGATAAACTATATAAGTTAGGAGAATGAAATGGCCCGTGATGCACAGGTAGATCCAAGAGGAACCGGCAATGCTGAACTAATAGCAGACCCCGCAAATCCTTTATATAAAGTTAATTTCAAGCACATCGCCACAGGCCAGAAGGTTTCATTCACTGCTTGGGTTACTGATTTTTCCGACAACTTCTCTTCTACTTGGAATGAAGAGTCAACATATGGCCGCATGGATCCTCTTGTAACTTTTCAAGGTACTCAACGAAATATTTCTATGGGCTTGGATGTGGTGGCAGCCAATAAGTTTGAGGCCATAAATAATACCGCAAAAGTAGATAAGCTTCTTCGTTTCTTATATCCAGTATACGAGAGTGCCGGTCAAGCTTTTCGTAACACTTTAAAATCGCCCCCTTTGCTGGAAATGGAATGGGTTAACTTTGCGGCCGACTCGGGCGCCGACGGCGCCGACGGCCTAGTTGGATTTATTAGAAATCTTAATTATACACCAACATTTGAGTCCGGACTTTTTATTAACTCACCGGACGCGGGTAGAACTAATTTATTTCCACAGCAGTTAAGGTTACAGTTTGATTTTAAAGTGATTCATACTCATTTGGTAGGGTGGACCGATACCACTTTCGGTGGCCCGAACAAGCGTTTCCCGCATGATGCTGGTGATGAGACGTCCAACACTGACGGGCGGCCGTGTCGCGACGGTCCATGGATACCTGACTCTGCCATTAATACTTCGCAAAATCAACGGAACAGGCGCCTAATGGCGGAAGAACAGGCTCAAAACAGAACGATTCTTGGCGGCATTGACGCCGGCGGCGGTGCCCGAATCCGCATGCGCAACCAGCTAGAAGCCAATCAAGGATATAACTATAATGCGGGATGCACCGAACAGAATACCGTAGGGCACACCCCGCAGTCGCGATTTGATGAGCAGAGGCAAATCAATGAAGCAATGGCGGAACAAAGAGGTAGCCAGCGCTCTTTCCGCACCGCCGTTCGCACGGGCCTCCGAGCCGATGGCCTAGGTCCGACAGAAATAGAATCGCATATGGCCGGCATGCGCGATGATCATCGCCTACAACGCCGCGCCCGTCGCGAAGTTATTCAGGAAAACAACCAGCGCTTGCGGAACGAGTACTCCCAACTCCAACGTGGTGCTGGCGGCAGCGGCCGAAGACAGAACATCGGAGCTGGTCTCCCCGGCACGAACCCGCTCCTACGAGATATAAAATGACTTCACGATACGACGATAGGGCGATTTTTAAAAATGACGAAGAATACTACAAGGAATTCTTTGACAAACGCAAAGTCTCATTAATAAGACACTATGATACTCCTATTATTTCTTATCCTTCGGCGCGAGAAGTAAGCGACTTCAGTGTCGTACAACATATATGGTCTGTTGGAGATCGCTATCATAAGTTAGCGGCCACATACTATAAAAACCCAAAACACTGGTGGCTGATCGCCTGGTATAATCACGCTCCCACAGAAGCCCACTTAAATCTCGGCGATCTGGTTTATATACCAATGCCCTTGGGACGCGTCCTGTCGTCTTTTGGGGTATAGGGGTTAGCATCGGCTATGAAATGGTTCCGGAGCGCCAAGCCAACGTTTACCGCGGTCACCGCCGAGGTCGAAGAGAAAAGACAGGCGGCCGCAGAACACCAGCGCGAAGCCCTAGCGCGCGGCGCCGTCGACGACGAGCGGCAAGAAGCCAACCGGCGCTCCGCCGCCGCCGATGCGGGTTACACCGGCACATGGACAGATCCCGAGACAGGCTTTGCGGGCTCCCGGGAAGACCGCGCAAACTATTTCACGCCGGCACCCGAACCAGCACCAAAAAAGAAAAAAGAAAAAGCACGCGTAGTTAAATCAGCTACCATATGGGACCAACAGTGCTTTTTAGTTGAGAACATGAAGAGGCTTACGAAAATAGGAGGCCTCCAGGAGTATGATAATTTTGGTACGTTAGAGGGCGCCCCTGGAAGCATTGTGTCAACGCTGCATAGGGGATCTCTCAACGATACAAGTGTCGATATTATGCTCAATCTATCTCCAAGCCAGTATGCTTTTTTAGTACCGCATATAAAGCTTTATCGCGTTTTATATCAGAAGGATAATCCCTTGGTGGCGATCGGAGAACAAGAAATACCTATTGAGAGCTTTACGAGTCGCGATAATATAGAAGACATATTAACAAACCAAGAGGCTCGCCAAGCAGGCGCGGGCTTAAAAAGTTTTACATGGAAACTAGACGGAGTCCAACCCGAAGAAGTAGATAACAATATTACTGCTACGCTGGAAATGCATTTTCAGAGTATTCATGAACTCTTTAGGCACGGTTTCGATCCGGCCTCGGAATCCTGGCAGTCCGGCCGCATAAATCATCCAAGCTTTCTGGATTTGATTATAGCGCCCGAGTCCTCGTTCAAGACGGGCCAGGGCGGCAACCAGCGCCCAAGTGCCATAGGCTCGGATAAGAAGTGCTCACTAGATAATACACAAGCCTTAACATATGAGGGTGCTCTTTATCGAATTAAAATCGACGTCGGCTGGGCGGTCCCGGACGGGATGGAAAACCATCCAGGTATCGGCGATTCTGATGCATTTGAAAAAGCATTACAAGCACAACGTAAAACACTTTTCTTGCAACTGGCACGACACAATATAAGCTTTCAACAGGATGGAGTGGTTAAACTAACGGTAGAATATCAAGCTGCCCTAAACGGAATCCTTCGATCGCAGTGGTCAAATATTTTCGCGGGCCCCGAGCAGCTAAGGGACATTTTTAAGGAAGATCAGACAGCCCGAATGCTTCGCGAGGATCATCGCGATCAGAGCATCGAGTTGAGCGACGAAGAGAAAGACGAACTAGAAGAATATCTTGATCGGCAGATAGCTCTAGAACAAGAAGATCGATTAATAAAATATAGACGCGTTCTTAAGCACATATATGATACGGATAAGATCAGCAGCATTCGAATTCCAATGATCGAGTTGTTACAACCGGGCTGGAGAGAGCTTACGCCGGAACAGCGCGCTGCGAGAGCCAAACGAAGACAAGGCGGCTCTAGTACGCGTGGATATACTATCAATGCCAGCGGCGTATCCGCAGGCTCGGAGCCTCATGAGCTTTTAGAAAATATGGAAAACGGTGCCGTTTTAGATAAGAAAGAAATAGAAAGGATGGGCAAAGGACTTAATAGTATCGTAGAAGCTACGCCATCTGATAAAGTAGATATTCATTATTTTTATTTAGGAGATTTAATCAACTCCGTTTTGGAACTACCACAGATCAAAAAACAGATAGATAAGGATAACTATCAAATAGTGTTAGGAAGTGTAGAATATATAGATCCCCTGATGGCATATCAAATAAAGAATCTCGATAATATTGTAAACTGCGGCGGCCTACGTAAAGCCCAGGATGCCATAGTTCTTGACGCCCTTAACCCTCTTGCCAGGTCGGGTGGCAGCCAAATAATAGAACACATATCTATGGCCGCCATTCCTATCAGTGTGGACGCATTTAATCAGTGGTTTTTTGACAGGGTCATTAAAAAGAATCGCACTAAGTATTATTTAGACCAGTTTATAAGAGATCTTCTTAGCTCTTTAGTGGGGAGAGCTATGAGTTCTCGATGTTTTTCGGGCATCCCACAAGTGCCGCTAAGATTTGCCACAAATGATTTCTTTATAGCCGGCGCCCCGGTCAAAGGTGAAAGGTTGGAGATAAACTCTCTACGGGATCGCGTGCGAAAGCGCATGAAAGAGTTTCCAAAACGCTGGGGAGAAATATCTGATGAGGACATGGCGGCCATGAACGACACGCAAAAGCAAGCACCCACCCCCACTCTGTTTATATATTCTACCGACTCTCTTCCGGCCGGGAACGTGCGGCATAAGTGGAGTGAAGATCATGATATCGGAATATATCATTTTTACTTAGGCGCTGCCGGGGGCCTTGTTAAGAAAATAGAATTTCAGAGAGAAGACATGCCATATTTTCGAGAGGCAAAGATCCACAAAGAAGGCGCCCTAGGAGCAACTCAGTTGCGAGAGCTTTATAAAGTTAAAATGACAATGATAGGCAATACTTTATTAAAGAATGGTCAATATATATACATTAATCCAACAGCCATAGGAGCCGGCAGCCAGGGTAGTAAAGGAGACAAACAGAATATAGCCAGAATGTTAGGCCTTGGGGGATATTTTCTTGTTACAAGCGTTTCCCATCGAGTCAGTTTAACGGGCTTTGAGGTAACTGTTGAAGCACTTCATCAAGCTATTCCCGACTCTGTTGATGAAACAGTACCTGCTATTGCCTACGTCGTCGACCCCGAGAAAGCACCAAGCGTGCCGCGGCGCCGCCGGAAGAAGAAGGAGAAGAGGAGCCCCGAGCACGTACCCGCGGCCGCCGTCGGAGTGCGGCTTCAAACGCAAGATGTCACCCTCGGCGGCGCCGGCGGCGGCGGGACCGGCGGCATCGAGATCAGGAGGGGCGCGCCGGGACTGACTTTTCCTTCTGAGATTAGTCAAGCCGATATTGATGCTGCGGACACACCCGAAAAGACACAGGAGCTTATAGATAAGGTCAGGGAAGCGTCCACCGGAGGCCTCGCGGATATGCCTGTCGAGGCGGGCACAAGTGTTTCTTCTCTGGGCCAGCGGCGCAGGGAATGAGAAGGCGATAAACAATGCCAAGAACATTTTACTATCCAGTAGCTGACAGAATTGATCCCGCGGGCTCTAACGATTTAAGTGCTCTGGCAAAGTTTTATCAGCGCTCTCTATATAGGGAAGTCATTTATCCTTTATCCTTTCCGTCACCCCAAGACACCTGGCATGATAAAAATTTATATGGTAAGATAGACAACGTACAGAATGTTATCCTCCTAAAGAATGAAAAAATAGCACCAGTTTTAACCATTCAGCGCGACCGCATCTACGCAGCCGACTTTGTGGTAACAGCGTTTGAAGCTTTCAGCAAGCATATGGCACGCGCGGCATTGGACGGTGCATTAAACACCGAGACAGAAGGAAATTTAATTAATATTAGCGCAGCTACGGGATGGAGTTGCCCCCGCAAGACATATTCTAATCACGTAAAAAGCCTTTTTCAGGGGTTTATGCGATATTATGTGCAATCTCGACACGAAGAAATTGAAGATTTTAGAACCTTTATTGATGTTATAAAGGGCTTTTTTAAAACATCTGCGAGCATTCTACCCACGACCATGACCAACGCGTTGTTAACGAGTATGATTAGTTCCATGGTCTCCGGACTTTCAATTAAAATTAATAACTTTGATGCTGGCGATGATGCGATTAAATATGAGAAATTCATTTCAAATCCAAATTTTAATTTTTATCGAAAGCTAGCCAAAAAATATGGTTTTATAGTAAACAAAAACATGCCATGGATTCTAACAGCTGATTTGTTCTCCGATGCTATGTTGGCTTTCATGCAGCAGGAATCACCACAGACAGCCAAAAATGGTTTCTTTGCTGATTATTATGATTTAGCATGCCTGGAAGATATTGATAATCTTAAAAAAATGTTTGTTAATTTTTATAACCAATATATAGAAATCAATCCTTACTTTGAAAAGAAAGAAATTTTAGGCCCCCAATGTTCTTATAAGACGAAGGTGGAGTTAATATATCGGCAGCCGACTACAATGGGCGAGCTTGACTCCTTGATGACAGATTTTGATTGGATAGACTTTTATTTAGATTTGCGAGAGATAGAATCCGAAGGCACCCCTCTCAAAAAAGATTTTATAAGACGCATTGCGCGCGACAAGTATGAAATTTCCCAGCTCAGTCGGCCGCTGGATGATGCTATCTTACATATAAACAAGGTGTATCGAAAATATATTTATTCACCCGGGTATTTATGGGGCTTGACACGGATGTAAGAGAGTGCTATACTAGCATAGTATGTATTTTCAAACTCTTGATAGCAAAGGCGAGTGCTTAGGCTACTACGCCGACAGTGAACTTCACTACAAAGACATCCCACTGAATGCCGACAAGACGTGGAACTATTCTCCGGCATTACAAGACAGACAAGTAGAATACGCGCACATTTACAGCGGCGGCAAGACGCTTGCTGTGGCATGCCCTGAAGAACTTAAGCCAACATGGGACAAAATTACAAAACAACTCCGTGCGTTCCTTAAATCATTTCGGACAGCCAAGATTAACCTAGGCGATACTTGTATATATAATCTGATCCCGGAGTTCTTTCTGTATGAACTGTGTGATACTAAGAATGAGATTACAAAACACATTTTAGAGAATCATGGGCGCCCACTCAACCATGATTTTATGGTCGATGTTGTTAAAATGGTCTCCGAGATTAAACAACAGCGTTTAAACATCGATATCGATCCGATTAAAACGAAACTAATTTCCGTGAGAGGTAAGAACTTTCACAGGAAGCTTCAAAATATCAATTGGTTATGCGATTACAATCCGTTTGGCACTGTGACGGGGCGCCTCACAACGATGCCCGAGACTTTTCCTATTCTGACGATGCATAAAGAATTCCGCGGATGCCTCCATCCACAAAATGACTGGTTCCTGGAGCTAGATTATAATGCTGCCGAAGTGAGGACACTTCTAGGTCTCTCGGGCACTCCGCAGCCAACAGGCGATATCCATGAGTGGAATATTCAAAACATTTATGATGGCAAGTTGGATCGCCCACAAGCCAAACAGAAAATATTTGAATGGCTATATTCTCAGCGGAAAAATAAGAAGGCGGAGACCTTTTACAACAAGAATTTAGTTAAAGATAAGTATTGGGACGGCCACAACATCCACACAGAATTTGGTAGAGAAATAAAAGGGGTTGACAACCATCACGCTTTGAACTATACTATACAGAGTACAACTAGCGATCTGGTTTTGACCAAGGCGGTCGAGATCCACAATCGTTTAAAAGACACAGAAAGTAGAATAGCTTTTATGCTGCATGATTCTATTGTTATTGATCTCAGACATGAAGAGCGACATATGATACTAGAACTAATGAAGATTTTTAGTGTCACTCCCTTCGGAGATTATAAAGTGAACGTGGCCCTAGGGAAAAACTTTGGAGACATGAAAGATTTAAATATAAATGCCGCGTAAAAAGTATAACAAGTTAGTTCGCGACATGATCCCAAAGATTATTGAAAGCTCCGGTAAGAAATGTAAGTGGCACAAGGCGCAAAATCGAGCACTACCTACGTATTTAGCCAAGAAGCTTGTTGAGGAAGCCAAAGAGTTTCAAGAAAATCCTTCCAACGAAGAGCTGGCCGACATAATGGAAGTTATTTATACCATCGAACAGACTATGGGGTTGAATCGTTACGCAAAGATGGGGCTTAAAGCGTATAACCGAGGAACCTTTGAAAATCAGATTATTCTTGATTGGGTCGACGACGAATGAACATTATAGGCCTGGGAAAAGCAGGGTGTGCAATAGCAGATTGTTTTTCGAAGTTCCCTCAGTATGAAATCTACAAATTTGATAATGGGCTTGTCGGAAAAAACTGTTTCGATATTCCGAAGCAGAAATCTCACGAAGCGTACGAAAAAAAGCTGCCAAACTTCAAAAAAGACTTGCGAAAGATCTCAGGAGATGCTATATTCGTACTATGTGGAGCGGGCAGTATTACAGGGTGTTCTCTGGGGCTCTTAGAGCAACTCACAGACGTTTCCATCACTGTACTGTACGTGGAGCCGGATATTGCATTGCTAAGTGAAACTGAGGCGATACAGGAGCGAATCGTAAAGAATATTTTTCAAGAGTATGCGCGCTCCGGAATGTTCGAAAGAATCTACCTAGTTTCCAACTCTGAAATCGAAAAAAGTACCGGAGACATACCGATTATCAGTTATTATGATGTCATTAACCAGGCGATTGTAAACACTCTCCACATGGTAAACGTTTTTAAAAACTCTGAACCAATTCTTGGGACTTTTACGGAGCCTCATGAGATTGCTAGGGTTTCTACGCTTGGCATTCTTGACGTTGAAAAAAATGAAGAAAAATGGTTTTATGACTTGCAAATACCACGAGATGTGGTATACTACTATGGTATCAATGAAGATGACCTAAAGACTGATGGAACTCTTTTCAAAAAGATCAGAGAATACGTCAGAGGGAAGGTCGAAGAAAAAATTAATGTATCTTATGGAGTATATCAAACCAACTACGAACAGAAATATTGTTATTGCGTTAAGTATAGTTCTGTGGTACAATCATATATAAATGAACTAGACGATCAGGATATTGGCTGATCGTACTCTAACCCAACTATGAAAGGAAACAAAATGGGTATTAACTTGGATAGAATGAGAGAGAAGCTCGCCACCCTTAAGGGCACCGGCGGCGACAGGGACAGCTTTTGGCGTCCCGAAGACGGGAATCAGGACATTCGCATTGTCCCCACTCCCGATGGAGACCCCTTCAAGGAGAAGTGGTTCCACTATAACCTAGGAAACACTCCGGGATTTTTATGTCCCAAGCGCAACTATGGCGATGAGTGTCCTGTCTGCGAGTTTGCCTCGAAGCTGTGGCGCGACGGTGTAGAAAACAATGATGATGAGAGCAAGAAGCTGGCTAAGAGTTTCTTCGTTCGTCCTCGTTTCTTTTCTCCCGTGATGGTGCGCGGCGAAGAGGATAAGGGTATTCGTATCTGGGGCTACGGCAAGATGGCTTATGAAAGTCTTCTAGGCCTCGTGCTTAACCCGGAGTACGGTGATATCACCGACCCGGAAACCGGCACCGATCTTACGATGACCTATGGAAAGCCGGCCGGGGCCTCCTTCCCTCAGACGAAGCTGGTGCCTCGACGTCGCAGCACCGAACTGTGCGAGGATATGACGGCAGAGAGTTGTGCTGAATTACTGGAGAGCATCCCAGAACTTGATACACTCTTTGAGCGTAAGACGTCAGCGGATGTCGCTACATTGTTAGATGCCTTTATGAGTACCGGGGTGACCGACCCTGAAGCGGTGTCGTCGGAGACCGAGAAGTTTGGTGGTAGCACAACCACCAACGAAAACGAAGAAACTAATGCAGTCGATGCAGCCTTCGCTGAACTAGGCGCGCTCTAGCGTCTAACCCTCCACGCCCGCAGGGAGGCCCGGGGATACAGGGGCCTCACATAACACTCACTTGAAAGGAATAAAATGAGTCTAGCAGAAACTTTGAGAAACTTGAACTTGCCAACCGATGCGGTGGCAGCACTATCATACGAGGCGGGCACTGATGTGTTCGTCCATAATGAAACCGATACGGAGGATGGTCTTCGCGAAACGGATACCGCTGAGTATCTCGCGGGCCTTGTAACCACTAAGGGGCTTACAGTCACCAGTGGCTACGCCAATGAGGAGGTCTTGCAGGCAATGCGTGATAATGATCTGCTCGACGATT
>Ga0209349_1001846_pt1 | contig 10319 bp, 9 predicted proteins | sample ETNvirnome_2_130_FD_184067 | JGI IMG/M metagenome (GOLD analysis project Ga0209349, IMG submission 184067) | Marine viral communities from the Pacific Ocean - ETNP_2_130 (SPAdes) (version 2) | ecosystem: Environmental > Aquatic > Marine > Oceanic | place: Pacific Ocean | collected 2013-06-22
TGTATCTTTTGTCTCACCTAAATTATAAACACATAAATGGAGGGTTTTAAATATGGGATCAAAAAGAGTAGGCTTGGCAAGAACCCAAGCACTAATTCAAAACTTAAAGAGAGAGCTAAGCATGGCTGGCTCAACGATGAAAGGCACTAGACGGCCAGTCACGGCGCTGAGCGATGCCGCGGCAGCATCAGCAAATCGAACAGCATTGACGGTTGCTGAGTCAGGAACTATCTTTACAGTACCTGAACTAACAGTTGGGACGCAGACAATCACGCTCCCGGCACTAGCAACTGCTGTTGTAGGGACCACATACACATTTGTTATGATCGACACTGCCGACCAGATATTCAATGTACTCGGAGCAGATTCTGATAAGATCTTGGCTGTTAAACCCAAGGGGGACGGCGACAATACCGCTATTTCCCAGGGGTACGATTTAATTGGATTTAAGGCCGCAGCGGTCTTAGGATCATCGTTTACAGTCACGTGTATATCTACCACTGCTGCTGTTGGATGGCTAGCCCACGCTGTGATTGATGGTCTCGCGGCCAACACAGGAAGCATAAATCTAGCTTAATCATCTTGTCAACTAATTTATAAATATAATTACAAGACAAAACCTAAACCTCACCCTTTGCGGGGTGGGGTTTTTCTTTTGGAGACCAAACCTCAAAAACGTCGATCTGCCAATTTTTTTTCGCTTACAATTTTTGAGATTTTCGTTTCTGAGATTTTAAACTATTTACTATACACACAAGGAGCACCTATTATGGGCAAAAAACGTAGAATCAGAGCTTCCGCTAAATTTAACGGAAAACACTCAACACATCCGGCAAACGGAGGGGTCGAAGCAACTACTCCACTCAAAACGGCGCATGTTGTCGAGATCGACACAGCGACCACAACTCCGGTGATCAAAACCGCACCCGCGGTTAAAGTAACGGAAACCGAAGTAACCACGCCGACCAAAAACACAACAAAAACGACCACCACGGCCACATTTAAGAAGACAAAGAGCGTTAAAAAGAAGACATCATAATAAAGTGATGTCATCTTTGTTGTTTGTCTCCGACAAAACTATTTATCAAATAGGAGGGCCCTGGTGTGCCAACTAATCTCGATCCATCATCAAATCAGAGCGCAATTGTACTAACCTCAACAGGATCGACCGACGAGGTTGCCAGTGCAGTACCGTTTGGCATTTATACCGCGTCTGCAGACTTTATAAGCGGCGCCTCGACACAAGTTGCATATACGTATAAAAAGCTTGGCGGAGACGTTGTAGATATTGAGCTAACGAGGGCAAATGTCTATTCGGCCTATGAAGAGGCCGTTTTAGAGTATTCGTACATTGTAAACCTCCATCAAGGCAAGAATGTGCTATCCAGCATCCTTGGAAGCACCACAGGAACGTTTGATCACAAGGGAGATCGCAAAACAGGCCCAGAATCGGTTAATTTAAAGTATCCGCGTTTTCAAGTGGGATACAGCAACAAGGTCGGCCAGACCATGGCCGCGATGGGCGGCTTTGGTGGCACATTGCCGCAATATTCGGCATCTTTTAAGCCCGAACCTAATCGGCAAGACTACGACTTGCAAAGCATTATTGAAACTGCATCTTCCACCGGTGCAGATACCGCCGGCAGGGCAGTTCGCTTTTCTGGCAAAGTCGATGGCAAGAGAGTTGTGGTTACAAAGGTGTTTTATATGTCCCCTCGTGCGATGTGGAGATTTTATGGATATTATGGTGGAATTGGCGCCGTCGGCAACATGAGCACATACGGCCAGTTTTCGGATGACTCCACGTTTGAGATTATCCCCACGTGGCAGAATAAAATGCAGGCGATCATGTACGAAGATAGCATTTACACTCGAACCTCAAACTTTTCGTATGAAATAATAGACAACAGACTCAGGCTGTACCCAGATCCGGGATATTGGGACTTTTCCGATGTTGATCGTGTGTGGGTCAGATTTTATGTCGATGACATGAACCCATGGGAAGAAAATTCCGGATACACAGACGGGACCCAAGGAATCAATAATCTGAATACCGTTCCGTTTGATAATATTCCATTTAAAAATATTAATTCTATGGGCAAACAGTGGATCCGCAAGTATGCTTTGGCGCTGTCTAAAGAGATGCTTGGCCAAATTAGAGGAAAATTCACCACCATTCCAATCCCGGGCGAAAGCGTGACCCTAAATCATTCCGAATTGCTTTCCCAAGCGAAAGAAGAGCAGACTTCACTGAAAGATAAATTGAGCGAGATGCTTAAGGAAGTGGAATACAAAGAATTGGTTAAATACGAATCAGAAACCAGCGAGGCAACCGCAACGGTGTATAAGGGTTCTCCTTTGCCGATATTTGTGGGGTAATGAACGATGGCAAATGAATGGTCTAAACCCGCTGTTGCTCCACCCCCTCTATTCTTAGGGAAAAAAGAGCGGGACCTTGTTAAACAAGTAAACGATGAGCTTATCGAAAAAGTCATCGGCCAGCAAATTTTGTATTATTCAATTGATATGAAAACGACAGACTTTCACGATCTTTACGGCGAAGCCATTGAAAAAACATATCTACCCCCAGTTCGTGTATTTGCGCTTGTTGAGTTTACCGACTTTTCAACAGAATATCTTGCTAGCGGCGGAATTGACAAAACGTGGGAGATCAATGTACACTTTCACAAGAGAAGATTAGAAGATGATCAAGACATGTATGTGCGAGAAGGTGATTTTGTTTTGTACGGAGATTATTATTACGAGATAGTTAAATTAACTGAGGATACCAAGTTGTTTGGTCAAGTACAACATGGTTTTGAAATTTCTGCAAGATGCAGAAGAGCAAGAAGGGGATTATTCGATGCTACCTAATAACTTTGATTTCGCGCTACTCCCAGAGGGCGCCACTGAAACAACCTTAAAAGAAATAGGAATGCTGGCTTCAGATATAGAAAATATTGATTATTCAATAACTTCGTGGTTAAAAGAAGACTTAAAGCTTTCAGCGCGCACAAACGAGGGCTATGTTGAGGTGCCCGTTTTGTGGCAATCTCCGGAAAGATCTTTTCAAATTAAAAATGATGTGAATCTTCGCGACGATGGTGGCGCATTTAAAATGCCATTTCTGAGCATAGAAAGAACCGGCATCACCAAAGATCCCACCAGAAAGGGAGGATTCCAGGCACAAATATATTCTGATAAAAAAAATGGCCGCACCGGAAGAATGATTCTCGCCAAAAGAATAGTCCCAGATAAGACAAGGGATTTTGCAGTCGCTGCCGACAACCCGGTGGACGGATCCCAGCCCCAAAAGTGGTCGCCTCGGATCAACAAGAGGGTTGTGATACAGACGCTTTCAATTCCAATTCCAATATATGTTAATGTTGAGTACAAAATAACCATTAAAACCGAGTATCAACAGCAGATGAATGATTTGATAACGCCGTTTATGGTAAGACCCGGGCAAGTTAACGCGTTTATCTTAAAGAGAAACGGACATATGTATGAGTCATTTATCGATCAAAATTTCACCCACTCTAATAACGTGGCTGATATGCAAGAAGACACGCGCCTATTTACAAGCGATTTCACCATTCGAGTGCTTGGTTATTTGATTGGGGAAGGACCCAACGATGACAGGCAGTTAATCCGAATCGACGAAAATGCCGTTACTCTCACCTATCCGAAAGAGACGGCCGCCAGCGCGTGGCCAGGGGGCGACCATATTATTGATTAAAGTGTCAAAATATCGAGATAAAAAACAACATCCTGAACCAAAAGGCTATTTGTACAGATAGTTCAGGATTTTTAGAGACTTTTGACTCCGGAAATACTATTTAATGATGATTGCGGCAACATAATAGCCCACAAGATCCAGCAATAAGGAAGGAAACAAAAAATGGCAGTTACAGATTTTAAGTTTGTGTCTCCCGGAGTATTCATCCATGAGATTGATAACTCTTTCAGACCAAAAAAGGCAGATACGATTGGTCCCGTAGTGATTGGTCGAGCACGCCGCGGCCTGGGAATGCAGCCCGTAAAGGTTGAATCTTATTCTCAATTCGTAGAGATGTTTGGAGATACCGTTCCAGGAAATGGCGGCGGTGATGTTTATCGCGACGGCAACGACATGCAAGCTCCGATGTACGGAACATATGCGGCAAAAGCATTCCTAAGAGCAAACGTAGCACCCCTTACTTATGTCCGACTTCTCGGCCAAGAAGATTCGGCGGCCACTTCTGGTGCCGGACAGGCCGGCTGGAAGACCGACAACCCAATCGGATCGGCTGGAGGCGCTTATGGCCTTTGGGTATTTAAGTCTAGCTCCATTGAAGTCGGAAACACGCAGTGCGCGTTCACCGGCTCGAACGCCGGCCAATTGGCTGCCGTTTGGTACATGGACAATGGAACGATCAAGCTCTCCGGCAGTATTTTTAACACGGCCGAGACAGATTCACGTACTGTAAAAGCCGCCGGCACCTTGGTGCGCTCCGATGCAAATGGCGAATTTAAGGTTGAGGTTGTTAACTCAAACACAAGCAACACTGATGTAATTACATTTGGATTTGATGACACGAAAGAGTCGTTCGTTAGAAAGAGGTTTAATACAAACCCGCAGCTACGGTACGGAGGCGATTTTTATGCATCGACTTCTGAAAAAGATTATTGGCTCGGAGAAACTTACGAGCAAGAAATGCGCGACTTATCCTTAACATCCGGAGATCTCGTCGGTGTCATTGCAGGAATCGCCGTAACCGGCTCCCTCTCAACTGGCCCCCACGACATGAAGGGTCAACAAACCCGCGAAGCAGTGGCCGGCTGGTTCATTGGTCAAGATCTTGGCAACGCAGCCGACTTTAATCCTGCAAATGCACAAAAGCTTTTCCGCCTGCTAGGCCGCGGCCATGGCGAATGGCTGCATCGCAACTGTAAGGTTTCAATCGAGAAGATTCGCAGATCAGCCAACAACGCAACCGATTACGGCACCTTCTCGGTCGTAATTCGCAAGATAACCGATACGGACAACTCTGTAGAAATAATGGAGCGATTTGATAATCTAACTTTAGATCCTACGTCTCCTAACTTTGTAGCAAAGAAGGTTGGTACCGAATATTACGAATGGGACGCAATAGAAAAGAGACTCAAGAAGTATGGCGAATATCCGAATCATTCCAAGTTCATTCGAATTGAAATGAATGCAGATGTTGAAGCTGGTGCTTCCGATGCAACACTTCTTCCGTTTGGATATTATGGACCTCCCAAGCCTACGAATGCCACAAATATTAGTGGTACCCTGGGCGCTGCAGCCTCCAGCTCTGCTGGTTTTGGTATAAGCGCCGTCATTCCCGCGGGCAATGGTTACGCCGGCGGCCTGAATGCCATTTCGGCGTCGGTAGGTGCCACAGGCCTCACTGCTTCGCTCAACTTCCCAGTTGTCAGACTACGCAGTTCTGCGTCTGATGGCGGATTGAGTGATCCCACGAAGGCATACTTCGGACTTCAAACAACACGTACGGCGACAAGCACCCGATCGGATCTAAGCTGCGCAGACCCACATAGGCTTCCTTATTCTGGATTCGCTAGCGATCCTGTCGGTTCCACCATTACCTCATATGACAGTTATGCATATATTTTCACAATGGATAATGTGTGCTCAAGCTCAGCAACTAACTACTTCTATCGGTCAGGCTCCAGAACTGGTGAAACCAGCACAAGCGCCAGCGGCTCATATCGCCATCTTTTGGATGCAGGATATGACTCTTTCACGGCTCCTTTCTGGGGAGGTTTTGACGGATTCGACATTCGGGTACCAGATCCGATGTACAACACGGGTATACCTATATCCCCCAACGACACGAACAGTTCAATTTATTATACATGGAAGAAGGCTATCGACACGGTAGCCGATCCGGAGTTTATTAATATGAACTTGTTGGCATGCCCGGGCCTGACAAACGACACATTGACTAGCCACATGGTTAGCGTGTGCGAAGACCGGGCCGATGCATTGGCCATCATTGATCTTTCAAATATCTATATTCCACCTCACGAGACATATAAGTCAGACAAGAAGGATCGTGTCGGAACGACCCCAACAAATGCAGCCACGGATCTTAGATCACGAGGTATAGACTCTAGCTACGGTTGCACATTCTACCCATGGGTCCAGACACGAGATGATCAGAGTGGTCAGCTTGTATGGATCCCGCCCTCAGTGGCAATGATGGGTGTTTTGGCTAGCTCAGAACGCAAGTCAAAACTATGGTTTGCGCCGGCCGGCTTTAACCGCGGCGGCCTGAGCGATGGAGCAGCAGGGATCCCCGTTGTGAACATTACAGAGCGCCTGACTTCCAAGAACAGAGACGACCTCTATACCGCGAACATTAACCCGATTGCATCATTCCCCTCAACAGGAATTGTGGTATTCGGACAAAAGACGCTGCAGCAACAGGCTTCGGCTCTCGACAGAATCAATGTTCGACGCCTGGTTATCTATCTTAAGAAGCAAATCTCGATTATTTCGTCACAGATTCTCTTCGAACAGAACGTCCAAGCTACGTGGTCGAGGTTTAAGGGCCTTACAGAGCCGTTCCTCGCAAACGTTATGACTCAGTTTGGTATTACGAACTACAGTCTGATTTTGGATGAAACCACAACAACGGCGGATCTCATCGATCAAAACGTTCTTTACGCCAAGATCATGATTATGCCGGCACGTGCCATCGAATACATTGCGATTGACTTCGTTATTACGAATACGGGCGCATCTTTCGGGGACTAAAACCAACAACCGACTATTTACAGTAGAGTATATTTAACAGGAGAACTCAAACCATGGCATTTTGGTCAAATAACTTCAGCGAGGACACCTCGATAAGAGACCCTAAGAGAAAGTTTAGATTTATAGTAAAATTGAACGCTCTTCAACAAGATGGAGGCCAACTATGGTATGCAAAGACTGCTAATAAGCCGTCTTTCACAATTGCTGCAGCTGAACATAAGTATCTAAACCATACGTTCTATTATCCAGGCTCAGTTACTTGGAATGATGTTGTTATTACTCTTGTTGATCCGGTCGACCCAGACGCTACCGCAACCCTTGCAGGAATTGTACAACAGGCCGGCTATAAGCCCCCTACCACCGCAAATGATCTCACCACGATGTCTAAGGCCACCGCAGCAAATGCGCTGGGAGCCGTTACGGTTGAGCAGATTGCCGGCGATGGCACTGTGCTTGAAACATGGACTTTGTGGAACTCCTTTATCACTGATCTTAAGTTTGGTGATTTAGAATATGGTGGTGATGATCTGACTGAGCTTTCAGTGACGCTTAAGTATGACTGGGCTCAGTTGGAAGTAACGTCTGAAAAAGGTTCTGACCTTAAGGAAGCCGAGAAGAAGTTCTTCGCAGTTAATTCATAATATAATATAAGAGGTGTATATTGTCGAGAAATAAAGGACGCGTTGGGTCCAAAAAAGGAGCTTCAAACCCGGCTCCCCAACACGTAATCCAAAATAATGAAAATGGTCCGGCCCTGGCATTTGTCGTACCGACAGAGTTTGTTGACCTTCCGTCTGGTGGGCGATTCTACCAAGAGGGGCACCCCCTTCATGGGCAAGATTGTATCGAACTCAAACAAATGACAGCAAAAGAGGAAGATATTCTAAGCTCCAGAACTCTTCTTAAGAAAGGCATAGCTTTAGACCGAGTTATCGAAAGTATTATCGTAGACAAGTCGATTGACCCGAACTCTTTGCTAATCGGAGACAAAAACGCGATCATCATTGCAACACGCGTCTCGGGCTACGGCGCCGAGTACGCGACAAAGGTGACGTGCCCCAGTTGTAACAACACAGAAAAGTATTCTTTCGATCTGAGAGACGCCAATATCTATGACGGCGAAGACATCGACAAGCTTGGGTTAACCGACCACGAAGACGGGACGTTCACAACCAAACTACCTAAAACACAAGTAGATGTGCGTTTTAGACTCCTTTGCGGCCGCGATGAAAAAGGTCTTATCGATTCTGTTACATCTGCGCGCAAGAGAAAAGGCGCCGAGCGCGCTGTAACGTCCCAGCTGGCCAACATGATTGTGGCGGTTAACGAGGCACCCGATGCTGAACTCATAAACTATCTTATCAATAACATTCCTTCCATGGACGCTCGCCACTTGCGCTTAGCTTATAAGTTGGCTGCACCGAATGTTGACCTTGCTCAATATTACGAATGCTCAGAGTGTGAATATTCTCAGGAAATGGAGGTTCCGCTAGGGGCGGAGTTTTTTTGGCCTGACAGCTGATTATATAGAGAATGTATATGAACAGTTCTTCTTCATGAAATATACAGGAGGTTGGTCATTCGCGGAAGCATATAACCTTCCAGTTGGTCTTAGAAAGTGGTTTGTCGAACGGCTGGTTCAGCAGATTGAAAAAGAGAATGAAGCAATTGACAAAGCATCTAAAGGTCACGGCAAATCACAGACACTAACGAGCTATAATCAGCCCTCCGTTCCGCAATCTTATTCTAAGAAATTTTGACAACCTTGTCTTTTTTGTTATAAAGCTATTTACTTGAGAAAGAGGGATTTTTTGTGGCCGATAAAACACAAGCAGAGTTAGATGCTGAATTAGCAACAAAACAGAGGATACTCGATTTAGAGAAGCAGATCAACAAAGAGCGAGGAAAAGGCGGTGATGCCGCGCGCACAACTGGCGAAGTGGTGGCCGGCAATCTTGAGAAGCTTAAAAGCCAAGCAGCACTCTATGATAAAATGGGCGATTCTTACGATGCTCGTGTAATCCAACAACAGCAGGCTATTGCAATTGCCCAAGAAGAGCTTAAAATTGCTAATGATAAAATCGCCAAAGGCGAGATCCAAGGCGAAGCCGCATTAGAACTTAAGCGAACACACGAAGAAAATCTTAAGATTGCCAAAAACCAACTTGAAGTCCTGCAGAACACAACAGAGGCCATTAAAGAAGCCCGGAAAGCAGCCAAAGGATTGGGAGGTGCTCTCGGTGGCGCCATATCTCAATACGGACAGCATCAGTTCTTTAATACTGAGAATTTGATGAATCTTGGAAAAGCTTTTAGAGGCGGCGAAAAATCGATTGTGCCGTTTATAAAATCCATGGGTACTGCCGTAATTGGCGGATTCATCAATAGTCTGATTTCGCTAATGTTCCAAGTTAATGATGCCGAATCAGCATTTAAGCGCACAGCCGGCGCAAGTGATGAAATGGCGCGCCAAATGACCAAAAATTGGGAAGAAACTCGTATCTATGGTGTCGAGCTTAAAGAGATGACCGCAACCATGACCGAGTTAAAGAGCACATACACAGACTTCACGATGCTAAACGCCGACGCGCAAAAAGAGGTCTCCAAGACCGGCGCCCTGCTAGGCGAGGTAGGCTATAAGGCTACAGACTTTGCGAAGGGCATGCAAATTGCCACAAAAGCGTTTGGCCAGACGGCAGATAGTGCTGCCGCGGCCCAGCGCGATCTTGCGGATTTTGCGAATGTGATTGGCGTCGTCCCGGAACAAATGGGAGCAGACTTCGCAGCAATGGGAGGCTCCCTCGCGAAGATGGGAGATCAAGGAATTAGAGCGTTTAAGGATCTGGCAATCGTTTCCAAGACGACGGGCTTGGAAATGAAGAAGCTTCTGGCAATTACAGATAAGTTTGATACCTTTGAAGGTGCTGCCACACAAGCAGGTAAACTTAACGCAGCATTGGGCGGCAACTTCGTCAATGCGATGGATCTGATGACAGCAACTGATCCTGCAGAGCGCTTCGGCATGATTCGAGACTCAATTCTAGACACAGGCCTGACATTCGATAACATGTCCTACTATCAGAGAAAATTCTACACAGATGCTCTTGGCTTGGACGATGTTAGTGATTTGGCAGCAGTCCTTTCTAATGATATGAGCAACCTAGCCGGCGCCACGCGGAAATCTTCCGCCGACTATGCAAAACTTGCCCAACGTACGAAAGATATTCAAAGCATCACAGAGAAGTTTAAAAATCTCATGGCAGACATGATCCCCACTATGACAGAAGTAATTGATAATGTCGATAAATGGTACCATTCTTTGAAACCAGAAGAGATTAAGGCAATGAAAAAGAGCTTTAAGCAGTTTGCTGATGCCTTGGTCGAGATCGGAAATAAGTTGATATTCGTTATAAAACATTGGTACATTTTTGGTCCGCTTCTTGCGTTATTAAAGTTCGGCCCAGCTATCGGCGGCGCCCTTAAATTTACTAAAGGGCTTTTCGGCATGGGAAAAGCTGCCGAAAAAGTCGGCGGA
>Ga0209349_1001849_pt1 | contig 10314 bp, 7 predicted proteins | sample ETNvirnome_2_130_FD_184067 | JGI IMG/M metagenome (GOLD analysis project Ga0209349, IMG submission 184067) | Marine viral communities from the Pacific Ocean - ETNP_2_130 (SPAdes) (version 2) | ecosystem: Environmental > Aquatic > Marine > Oceanic | place: Pacific Ocean | collected 2013-06-22
ATTGAGAGCAGACGTACAGGGGCGAAAAAAGAAACAGAAAGAAATTCCGCACCCCAAGCCTGAAGTTGTTGTTAAAGAATTAAATGAATCACCAATAGAAGAAACGCACAATATTTTATTTAGGCCCAATAAGGGGCCACAGACAGACTTTTTAGCCTCTTCAGAGCGAGAAGTACTATACGGTGGGGCAGCAGGTGGAGGAAAAAGCTACGCAATGCTAGCTGATCCCTTGCGCTATCTAGGACATTCACAGTTTTCTGGTCTACTATTGCGTAGAACCACAGAAGAATTAAGGGAACTAGTTTGGAAATCACAAGAACTATATCCTAAGATTATTCCCGGCATAAAATGGTCGGAACGAAAGATGCAGTGGACCTCTCCCAGTGGCGGAAGACTGTGGCTGTCATATCTAGATAGAGATGATGACGTACTACGCTATCAGGGATTGTCCTTTTGTTGGATTGGCTTTGACGAACTCACACAATGGCCCACAGCTTTTGCGTGGGATTATCTTCGTTCTCGTTTGAGGTCTACTGCACCTGATTTGCCTGTGTATATGAGGGCTACAACAAATCCAGGTGGTGCAGGACATGTATGGGTAAAGAAATATTTTATTGATCCTTCTCCTGTAGGTAAATCCTTTGCCGCTACAGATGAAAACGGAAATGTCTTAATGTATCCAAAAGGGCATACTAAAGAAGGGCAGTATCTTTTTAATAGAAAGTTTATTCCGGCAAAATTATTTGATAATCCGTTTTTGGCTAAAAGCGGCGACTATGAAACGATGCTTCTATCCTTGCCGGAAAACCAACGAAAGAGACTTTTAGAAGGGAATTGGGATGTAGCAGAAGGTGCTGCATTTCCTGAATTTAATAGAACAATTCATGTCATTGATCCATTTGATATTCCAAAAAATTGGCCCAAGTTCAGGGCTTGTGATTATGGATATGGTTCTTATAGTGCTGTTCTTTGGTTTTGTGTTGCTCCCGATGGTCAATTAATTATATATAGAGAGTTATACGTATCTAAAGTATTAGCAAAAGATTTAGCAAATAAAGTCTTGCATCTTGAAGAAGATGATGGTACAATACTTTATGGAGTATTAGATAGTTCTTGCTGGCATCGTAGGGGAGATACTGGGCCAAGTCTTGCAGAACAAATGATTTTACAGGGCTGCAGATGGCGACCAAGTGATCGAAGTGCTGGAAGTAGAATCTCAGGAAAAAATGAAATACATCGAAGGCTACAAATTCAAGATGATTTTGATGAGGACGATATACCAGGAATGACAATTTTTCATAATTGTACTAATCTGGTTTCTCAATTACCTGTTATTCCCCTTGATCCTAGAAATCCTGAAGATGTAAACACTAAAGCAGAAGACCATTTGTATGATGCATTACGATATGGTGTTATGAGTAGGCCCCGTAGAGGAATATTTGATTTTACTATGGAACATATGTCAGATAGATACTTGCCTTCTGACGCAACCTTTGGATATTAAAATATGGACGATACAAATTTTGAAGATACCCATCCTGTAGTTTTAGATGATGAAACTAAAGACACAGAATTAGCTTCTTTAATTTCTTTTATTGAAGGCCGATTTAAAAGGTCAAAGGATTGGCGTCGATTTGATGAGGAACGGTGGCTACAATCCTATAGAAATTATAGGGGCTTATATAGTCCTAATGTTCAGTTTACAGAAGCAGAGCGTTCTCGTGTATTTATTAAAATAACTAAGACTAAAGTTCTTGCCGCCTATGGACAAATTACAGATGTTTTATTTGCAAGACAAAAATTTCCTCTTAGTATTGAGCCTACAACTTTGCCAGATGGTGTGACTGAAACTGTACACTTTGATCCTAAAACTCCTCCAGACCAAGTAGAAGACGACAAAGTAGAAAGTCCTTATGGTTTTCCTGGTGATGGCAGAGAGGTTGAAAAGGGAGAAACGCTACTAAGCTTACAAGAAAAGAAACTTAAACTAGGGCCACTAGAAGATAAACTTTCTGAAGTTGAAGGTCTTGTTGAGGGAGAAGGACTTACTCCTTCTGCTGCTACTTTCCATCCTGCTATGGTTGCAGCTAAAAAGATGGAAAAAAAGATCATGGATCAGCTAGAGGAATCTGGTGCTAGTAAACATCTTCGTTCTGCTTCGTTTGAATGTTCTTTATTTGGTACTGGAATAATTAAAGGACCATTTGCTATAGACAAAGAATATCCCAATTGGGAAGAAGACGGAAGCTATTCTCCAACTATAAAAACCGTTCCGCAAGTTAAGCATGTGTCTTGTTGGGATTTATATCCTGATCCAGATGCTAATAATATGGACGATGCAACTTATATTATTGAACGGCATAAGTTACCTACATCGCAGTTAAGAGAATTAAAGCATAGGCCATTTTTTCGCAAAGAAGCCATTGATCGTTGTATAGAAATGGGAGAGGTATATAATAGTGAGTATTGGGAGGACGATTTAAAAGATTACTATTTAAATGATCATCCCGAAAGGTATCAAGTTCTAGAGTATTGGGGTCTAATGGAAACAAGCGTAGCTAAAGAATATGGTATTGACCTTCCCAAAGAACTTAAAAATGTAGAACAAATTCAAGTCAATTGTTGGGTTTGTAATAATTACATTCTTCGTTTAGTTATTAATCCCTTTAAACCTGCCCGTATTCCATACTATGCTGTACCTTATGAACTAAATCCTTATAGTTTTTTTGGTATTGGACTAGCAGAAAATATGGACGATACGCAAACACTCATGAATGGTTTCATGCGTATGGCAGTAGATAATGCTGTACTAAGTGGTAATCTATTAATTGAAGTAGACGAAACTAATCTTGTTCCTGGGCAAGATTTACAAGTTTATCCCGGTAAGATATTTAGGCGGCAAGGTGGCGCACCAGGACAGGCTATTTTTGGAACCAAGTTTCCTAATGTAAGTAATGAGAATATGCAATTATTTGATAAGGCCCGTCAACTTTCTGATGAAGCTACGGGTCTTCCTAGTTTTGCTCATGGGCAAACAGGAGTAACCGGAACAGGACGAACTGCTGCTGGTATTTCTATGCTTATGGGTGCTGCTTCAGGCAGTATAAAAACAGTAGTTAAGAATTTTGATGACTATTTATTACGACCTTTGGGAGAAGCCTTTTTTAGTTTCAATATGCAATTTGATTTTGATTCTGAAATCAAAGGAGACTTGGAAGTTAAAGCTCGTGGTATAGAAAGTCTTATGGCAAATGAAGTGAGAAGCCAGAGGTTGTTACAATTTCTACAGGTTGTATCTAATCCAGCACTTGCTCCATTTGCAAAATTCACTACTATTATTAGAGAGATTGCAAATTCAATGGGGCTTGATCCTGACAAAGTTTGTAATACTCCAGAAGAGGCACTACGACAAGCTAAGATATTACAACAGCAGCAGCCTACCCCTCCTCCAGGGCAACCACAACAGCAGCAACAACCTAATGCTCAAGGATTAAGCCCTAATGATTTACAAGGAGGGGGTGGTGGTAATATTGGTATAGGAGCAGCACCTACCCCGGCAGAAGGACAATTTAGTGGAACAGAACAACAACCTACTCAGCAAACTCAAAACGCTGGTCAACAACAAGCGCCAGTGGGACGCCTTCAATAACTATTTAGATTGGATTATAGTACAACAACAATCTGGTCTAGAGCAAAATATTGATGTAGTAAGTATACATAGAGCACAAGGTTCTATATCAACCTTACGTAAGTTAAAACAATTAAGAGATGAGGTGAACGCACATGGCTGATGAAATGATGCAAGAACAAATGGAATTTTCGGGACTTGTACCTGATCCAAATGAAGTAGACCCTATAAGTGGAAACGATATTCCTCTTGGTGCTACAGCAGAAGGAGTACGAGATGATGAGACTGCTGCTATTAGTCCCGGTGAATTTGTAATTCCTGAATATGCTGTAAATTATCACGGAGTAAAATTTTATATAGAAACTTTACAAGTTGCAAAACACGGTTTGGATCAAATAGAAAGAATGGGATTAGTGGGCAATCCTGATGAAGAGCAAATACCTGAAACTACTCCTCTACCAGAAAGGGCAGATACTCCAGTAAATACTGAACAGGCAATAGCAGATACTGAAGAAGCAGTGCCTATGGAATATCAAACAGGGGGTATGGTACTTAATGACATTGATGAACCTATGACCTTTCAAGAACAACCTGCCTTACAGCCTACGTATAATATACCAGAAGTACTAGAATTAGAAAATTTAACTGCTTCTCAAAAAAGTGCAATACATACTCTACAACAAAAATAGCAATCAAGGGTATAATAAAAAGGAAAGAAATATGGCTAACGGACTTTTTAACACGCCTTTATCCCCGGCTCCTGTACTACCGGCAGGTACACCTATTACTCCTTCTTCTAATCCTGCCGTTACTCCTCCACCTCCTGTATCTACTCAATTTATTCCGAAAGCAAATACTGTTCCTATTGCAGGAATAGGTGCAAATCAATATCAACAAGGATACTATATGGATGTAGGTTCAGGATACTATAATTTTTTTCCCCCGCCAGGAATGTCATCTACAGGTCAGGTTTTTTTACGGCACCAACTTCCTGCCGGGGCTATTGTAGCTCCACCAGGAACAACGAGGGAAAGTGTATGGGGAAATACAGCAGGACCAGAGTTTGCAAAAAATCAAACTTATCCTGAATTACAAGGGACAGGAGGAGGACTGCCTGGAGGATATAAAGTAGAAGCTTACGTTAATAGTCAAGGCAATGTTCTTCATTTAACTACTTTAGGAGGAAAGGTGCAAGGAGGAGTACCTGCAGGATATCGTAAAGTAGGTTCTGAAGAATTACCGGGAACAGTACAGCAAAAACTTCAAGAATCTCAAATAGCCCCCACTACAAGAGGACATTCTCCTGATGCTGCTGCTGCTGGTCGAGGCGAAAATGCTTCGGGTAGTGGTGTACCAGGAGTACCCAGTACTGCAAGTAGTGAAATATCTGAAGCAGTATCTAGTGTGATACAACAGGGCCGGGACACCTCTGCTCCCCTTGATCATTCATTAGAAGGGGCTGTTAAACTAGGAGCACAGGCCGGATTGGCTGCACATGGATTAACACCAGAAACTTCTATATCGATGGGTGCTAAAGCAGCAATTGGTGCTATAGTCGGTATAGGTGTAACACCATTATCTATAGCATCTATAATCTCAAGAGCAGCAACACAACCCGCTCAAGCATCTGCACAAGTTATGGCGATGCAAACTATGGGCATACCAAATACAATTGGTGCAGGTAATTTCTCTCATGGGGCTGTTTATGGTGTTGATACGCCTTTTGGTATAATGACAGTCACAGACCATCCTACATTAAGTGTAGATCAAGTACATGCTTTAGATGCTGTAAAATTTGGTTTTAATCCCAATTCTAAAGATTTTAATCCTGAAAATTTTAAATATAATGATACTGGTTTTATTACTGGTATGACAGGTACGACAGACCTTATAGGTTTTTCAAGTATTAGTAATGCTTTGGGTGTTCCAGGCGCATATGATTCTAGTGGTAATTATGTAGATTCTAGTGGTAAAATACATGCTTATGGACCAATGCAAGCATATAATTCTCTTTCTGCTGAAAATCGAAGTAAGGTTGTAAATGCACGTAAAGATACTCCGTTGCATATGAAACCCCGACCTACAGAACCGCCCCCCGTCCCCCATAAGGTCGCCCAGACCCCCACCGCCGCCCGTAAGGTCGCCCGCAAGGGGCCCCCCACCATGTCCGCCCAGCAAAAGGCCGAGGCCACCAAGATCGTCAATCAGGCAGTGTCCAGGTACGAACACAATCAGCGGACCTCGCTGAGAAGCGATTTGGGGCGGACGCCCCCCCATCATAATACTTATGCGAAGATACCCTTTGTGCCACGGGGGAAGCAGTGGTCACCGACGCCGCCGACGAGGCGGGGCCCGCCGACGCCGCCGACGCAGTCGCCACATGCCCCGCCCACCGTAACCGCCCCCAGCGAAGCCGGAACGGGCGTTGCTGGTCCAAGTGATGCTTCGGGTGTCTCAGGCATGGGTATTGGAGAGGCTGCTGGCCTTGGCGGCGAGGCAGGAATATCAGCGATGAATAAAGGTGGATTTATATCTAAAAAGAAAAAGAAAAGTAAAAGGAGCAAGGGACTAGCTTCAATATATTAATAGTCCCATATGTTGGCTTACTTGACCCCCCCGATTTGGCTACGGTTGGCCCCAGCATAGGAGAAAATGCTATGGTAGATACAGTTGGTGTTGTGGAACCTGTAAAGAAAATTATGGGTATTGCAGATAAAAAATATAGTAATATTAAAAGTATAGAAGATGAAGAAAAAGAATTAGAAGAGCTTATTAAACAACAAGAAGATGATGTAAAAACTGAAGAGAAACAAGCAGCAGAAGAAGTAGAACCAGAAAACCCAGAAGAAAAAACTTTTAAGAAAAGATATGGTGATCTTCGCAGACATTCTCAACAGCAGCAAAATGAACTTAAAGAAAAATTATCTGCTTTAGAGCAACAGCTAGATGTGGCTACAAAAAATCAGATACAGCTTCCAAAATCAGAAGAGGAAATTGATTCTTGGTCACAGGAATATCCTGACGTAGCTGCGATAATCGAAACAATTGCTATTAAAAAATCAAAAGAACAGGCACAAGAACTAGAAACTAGAATAGAAGAAATTGATAATTTACAAGCTTCTGCAAAAAGAGAAAGAGCAGAAGTAGAACTATTGTCCTTGCATCCTGATTTTGATGATATTCGTTCTAGTAACAACTTTCATGAGTGGGTAGAAGAACAGCCTAAATGGGTACAAGATGCTTTATATGAAAATGAAACGGATGCCCGTTCTGCTGCTAGAGCAATTGATCTTTATAAAATTGATACAGGTATAGGAAAAGAAGAAAAAGAATCTACTTCTACTAGCGAAAAATCTGCAGCTACTTTAGTAGAAACAAATTCTCCAAAGAATATTCCTGATATTGAAGATAACACCAATGCCTGGAAAGAATCTGATGTAGAGGCTATGAGTGCTGATGAATACGAAGAACATTCAGATGCTATCATGGAATCTCTAAAAGCAGGTACTTTTATTTATGATTTAAGTGGAAATGCTAGATAAACTTTTTACTTGACAAATAATATATTTCAGTTAAAATGGTGTTATATTTAAAACTAGGCCCATTTTTGCCAACCCTAGTTTTTTAGTTTAACTTTTTGGCAACCCTGTAAAAAGGTCGATAGTAGGTTGATCATCTATATATCCCACCCTTAATTTACTGGCCCTATAAAAGTTATGTCCTGAAGTATAATATGTTTATTATACTTGTGGGCCTTGTTTGCCCACTTCACACGAAAAAGGAGAAATAAAATGGCCTTTCAACGTGCTGCAGGGTATAACAATTTGCCGAATGGTAATTTTAGCCCTGTAATTTATTCTAAACAGACACAGCTTGCTTTCCGTAAGTCGTCTGTCGTTGAGGACATCACCAATAATGATTACTTTGGTGAAATTTCCAACTTCGGAGATACTGTCCGTATTATTAAAGAGCCAGAGATCACGGTCAAAGAATATGCCCGTGGTGCTCAAGTTACTCCACAAGACCTTGATGATGAAGATTTTCAGCTTATCGTAGATAAGTCTAATTACTTTGCTTTCAAGGTAGATGACATTGAAGAAGCGCATTCGCATGTGAATTTTCAGTCGATGGCATCTGATCGTGCAGGTTATCGCCTGAAAGATCAGTATGACATGGAAGTTTTGGGCTACCTTTCAGGTTGGACCCAAGCTACTATCAGCACTGTAGCCGGATCCGCTAATACTACGGTATCTGGAACCAAGGCTGTTTCGACTGCTGGTTCTAATGAGTTGCTATCTTCGATGCAGTTGAAAAAGAGCGACTTTGGTAACATCACTACTGCAGGGGCGAGTGATCATTCAATTCCTCTCGCTGCTCGTCTTCCTGGTGCTACCGCTCTTCCAACTGCTACGGCATCTCCAAACATGGTTGTGGCGAGAATGGCCCGTCTTTTGGATACGCAGTTTGTAGACAAGGATGGTCGTTGGTTAGTTGTGTCACCTCATTTCATGGAAGTTCTGATGGACGAAGATTCACGTTTTCTAAATTCAGACTATGGTGAGGCTGGTGCTCTTCGCAACGGGCTGGCTCTAAAAAATCTTTATGGCTTCAGGGTATATGTTTCTAACAATTTGCCTTCTATTGGCGATGGTCCTGGCACTACTGGTAGTGCTAACCAAAATACCAATTATGGCATTCTTGTTGCGGGACATTCTTGCGCTGTAGCTACCGCAAGCCAGATCACGAAAACAGAATCTTATCGTGATCCTGATAGCTTTGCTGATATCGTGCGTGGTATGCACCTTTATGGTCGTAAAATTCTTCGGCCAGAGGCTATTGCTAACGCCAAGTATAACATAGCTTAGAGAAAGGAATACATTATGGCTACTTTTGATATGACAGCTAAAAGTACAACTGGTGTAAGTGCTAACTCTAGTGCTATTAACCAAGCGGATCGTGGCGGAAATAAAATGAGGATGCTTGAATCCATCCTTGATTTTGATATGTTAACTGCTGATGGTTATAGTTGTACTGACGGAGACATTTTTCAGCTTCTAGAAGTTCCTGCAAATACTTTTGTTTTGTTCGCAGGTTGTGAAGTTTTGAAAGCAGTTGATGGTACTTCGCCAACAGTAGATATTGATTTTGCTGCTGGTGATGATATTATTGATGGCGGGGATGTTTCTTCAACGGGTATTCTTGCTGAAGGAACTAACGGCCAATCCAATGATGTTATCACAGGTGCCGATTCTTTATTTGAATGCTTTGTAAGTACTGCAGACACAATCGACGTTAAGTTGATTGCTGGTTCTGCTGATGTTACGTCAGGCAAATTGAGGGTCTACGCTTGTGCTATTGATTGTAATGGCTTCGGTGAAGACACTGTACAAGTTGATCGTGATCAGCTTGCATAGTTAATTTGTAATGGTGGTGTGGGTTGGCTTCGGCCAACTCACATTACTATTATTCATTATAATAGGAACACTTTATGGCTACTTATCTTACATTAACAAATCTAGTATTAGCTAGAATGAATGAAGTAGAATTGACCTCCGCTAACTGGGCTAATTCTCGTGGTATTCAAACCCTAGCTAAGAATGCTGTTAATGATTCAATTAGATGGATTAATCAAAAAGAATTTAACTGGCCGTTTAACCACACTACAAAAACAGCAACTTTAGTTCCTGGTGTAGCAGACTATTCTATACCTGCAGATGCTAAAGTATTAGACTATAATACTTTTAGGCTTGTAGAGGATAGCGATTTAAGTGTTTCTGGTAATAGTTTAAATATATTAACATATTATGAGTATGTAGAAAATTTTATTAAAGATGCGGAGGCGGTTCAAACAACGACATTAAATGAAGGAGGTACTCTAGGTGCTGCTGCTACTACTATTACAGTAGTAAGTACTTCTGGTTTTACTAGTACAGGCACGATTCAAATAGATAACGAGCCAATAACCTATACTGGTACAACATCTACCACTTTCACAGGATGTACTCGTGGCTCTAGTGCTACGACACATACAGATGGAACCACAGTTGCCCAGTTTGATAATGCTGGAATACCTAAATATGTCGTGCGTAAATTGGATAATAATTTTGCTTTATGGCCCTGTCCAGATAAAACGTATGCTGTAAATTATGATTACTTTACTTTTGCTTCTGATTTATCTGCTTCAACGGATTCTCCTACAATACCCGATAGATTTTCTGCTATTATTATTGATGGTGCTACTGCATATACTTATCAATACAGAAGTGAAGTAGATCAGTATAGGGAAAACTTTAGTAGGTTTGAAGTGGGCATAAAAAATATGCAAAGTTTACTATCTAATCGTACAGACTATATACGATCAACAGCACTAATAAAAGCAAGTGGACTATATGAAGATAGAGCATTTTAAATGTCAGTATCCCGATTAAGAACAGTAGGACAACTTCTTGGTTCTTCAGCTACAGTATACACCTGTCCTACCGGATTTGAAGCAGAGTTAAAAACATTCAATGTTAATAACTTACATACTTCTGCTGTTGATCTTACTCTTAAAGCTGTGATTTCTTCTAGCGACATACCTATTGTAACCACTAAAAGTATAGCAGCGGATGCAATCGTAGACCTTCTTAATTCAAGACCTATTGCTCTTAAAGCATCTGATACTCTTGTAGCTACTGCTGGAACAG
>Ga0209349_1001854_pt1 | contig 10296 bp, 14 predicted proteins | sample ETNvirnome_2_130_FD_184067 | JGI IMG/M metagenome (GOLD analysis project Ga0209349, IMG submission 184067) | Marine viral communities from the Pacific Ocean - ETNP_2_130 (SPAdes) (version 2) | ecosystem: Environmental > Aquatic > Marine > Oceanic | place: Pacific Ocean | collected 2013-06-22
AAACATAATGCTCTCAAGAATCAACTTTGATGCAATAGGAAACTTTTCAACTAGTGATACTATCGAAGTGATATATACGATGGAGGTTGAGTGATATGGGAGCAGTAGCAAATAGCGGACATCTTAGTACTTTATCATCTACTGCCGCTAATGGATTAACAGATAAGGTAGATTCTCCCCATTCAGGTCTGTTTAAGGCAATACATACAATGTCTCAAGGTAATTATGCAGTTAAAGATAATGCTTCTGCAATAGGATTTGTGCATACAATTGCAGGTGGCGGTTCACCTAATGTTGAAGTTACAGCAGGTAAAGCATTTTTTGATGGGAAATATGTAGCCGTTGATGCATTACCCTCATCCCCTGTTACTTTAACTAAACCTTCTTCGGGTGCTTTTTATCATTGGATAGTAGCACAAGATGATGGGGATGGAACTTATTCTTGTGCAATTGTTGCAGGTTCAGTAGACGGTGTAGTTCCTGATTTGAATACTACTGCCAGAACTGTTGAGAAAATTCCAATATCTTTAATTAAAGTTCAATCTACTGATACTGATTCTACAGTAGCCATTCAATACTTTACAACGAGTAAAGAACAAAACAGTTTATCAATTGGTTATTCGGATGCTGATGTATATACAGAAGCAGGTAGTATAACTGGTTCTGCTAATGGGTTACTTTACTCAAGTGGTCTAACTACTGCTGGAGCAATTCTCACTATGGCAACAAATGAACCTTCTGTTGTTAATAATGATGTTTTAGGTCGTATTAATTTCCAAGCCCCTTTAGATACTGGATTAGATTCAGATTTAGTTGGAGCATCTATAGCGGCAGTAGCACAAGATACATTCTCAGATACAGTTAACTCAACTGCATTAATATTCCAAACAGGTAAGAGTGAAACTGCTACTACTAAGATGACTATTGATGAAGATGGCGCAGTTACTTTAGCGGCAATTGCGGCCTGTGGTAGTGATACAGATAAATTTTTAGTTAGTGATAGTGGTGTTATAAAATTTAGAACTGGCGCAGAAGTAAGAAGTGATATAGGAGCAGGTACAAGTAGCGTCACATTATCTGGTAGTTCTGATGACACAATAGCAACTGTTACTGGTGCAAACGCTCTTGCTGGTGAAGCCAATTTAACTTTTGATACTACTACTTTAGCAGTTACAGGAAACCAAACAATTACCCCTGCTAATGATGTTGGGGCGGCGGCTTTGACTATTACAAATGCAGATACAGACCAAATCGCTTTAGATATTAATGCGGCTAATATAGATGCAGATGTACTTGATATAACTGCTAATGCTTTAACAACTGGTAAAGCAATTAATCTTACTACATCTTCTGTCCCTGCTGATGCAGGAACTTCGATTGTTAATTCTTTCGTTATGGCGAATACAAGTACAAACAGCCAAACTGCTAAAGGTTTATTCTTTGATTTCAATAAGACTGGAATTACCGCTAGTGGTAAAACTGCTAATGTTACTGGAATGCAAATAGACATAGATGATTCTGTAACTAATGTAGGAACAGTAAATATAACTGGATTAGATATTGATGTTGATTTCGGTAATGCTGGTGGAACTGTTAAAACAGTAGGATTAGATGTTGCAGTTGGAGCAGGGGGAACTGCCGCTGATACAACTTATGCTGCATTGTTTAGTGGTGGTAATGTTGGTATTGGAACGGCTACTCCTATGAATATTCTACAAGTTAATCATACGGGTGCAGATACAGATGATGGTGTGTTAATTGTTAGAGATGACGCTTCAACTGCTGATGGAGATTTATTAGGTGGAATGGGCTTTGATTCTGCTGATGGTAATATACCAAGCACAGTTACAGAGGCTTCTGCATTTATTGCAAGTTATGCAACAGAAGACCATGCCGCAACTGATAAAGGTGGTAATCTTAAATTCGGTGTATCTTTAATTGATGAAAATGATGATGTTGTTTCAACAGTTTTAGCAACTGTTGGTCCCCCTGATACTCTTACTAATGCAACTTGTGTCGCAGGATTTCATTCAAGGGCAACAGTCGCTACTATTGGGGATGCTACTTATTCACCCGCACTAACCTGTTCAGGGACTATAATTGTAATGTCACACGCTGATACAATTATTACTTTACCTGATGTTGCTACTGCGGATATTGGAGTACAATTTACTATCATTAATAATACGGCAGATACTATCTCCGGTCAAATAGTTTCAGCAGATACTAGCAATACTCTTTTTCATAGTGTCGGCGGACTGGCGTTGGGTTATGAAGCACAAGCCATTGCTGGTGGCCAAGCAATAACTTACTTATGCGTAGCCGCAGACACTTGGCGTGTTCTCAGTTATAATGAGGCTTCGGAGGGAGAAGAAGAGCCATGATGAAATATGTTGTGAAAACACTCACTTCTGTTTATAAATCTAAAACAATGTGAAAAATCTAGTCGGTTTGACGGAGATGAGATATAAAGGGAATCCTAATAGGGAATAATAATCTACCCCAATTATATATTTTAATAAAAAAAAGAGGATGAGGCCGAAGCCTCAACCCCTTTATCGCCAAAGGTAACTACATTTGGAGCATTCCCAAATCTTGATTAGTTCATTTGAACCAATGTAGTGACCCTTTATTCTCTTAGGAATACAATTCCTAGAGCAGTTTTTACATTTATGTTTTAAAGCCATTATTATCTCTTCTTAGGGTTATCATCTTTAATAAGATTATTAATATACTCTTCAACACTTTCTTCTGTTATTGAAGTTCCGCCAAATGCGGCGAAAAACAGCACACTAATAATCATAAAAAAGAAAAACCATAAAAATACTTCACCTGTTGTCATTACCAATTCACCTCTATTTCTATTTCTTTTTCTTCCGTTATGCTAAACGCTTTTATCATATTGTTTTCTTGCCCATGTTTCCACAACTCATATACTAGTTGTGAATCCTTTAGGCAATAATCCACTACGACATCATATTCTCCTTGCTTCCATAATCTCGGAGCATCCATACTGTTAAGAGTCTTTTGCTTGCCTAACGTATGGTCTACTAAATTATTTAAGGAGTATCTATCCCCATAATTCTCGACAAAATACTTACTAGTGTCGATATATTGCTTATTAGATATGTATTTACGAATGCAATAAATATCCATTGCATCCCTAAGAACCGGAAGGTCGAAGGCTACAATATTATGTCCAAGTAATAATCCACCCTTTTTTAAGTGGTCATCTAAATCAAATTTTAATTCTCTAAGTGGTTTAGTTTGAACATTGCTTTTAGTAAAAGAGTCGGAAACAGGTTCATCAACATATACTGTTCCTGTATCGCCATTCCAAGTAGTGACTGTTGAAACTAGAAACATGTGAGTGTTACCCCATCCCCCAATATCTGTTGAGAGATTTTTTGTCTCTAAATCAATAGCCATTACATCATTCATTCTTGCCGCCCCATAACTTCAACACTTCATCTTCTTGTTCTTGTTTTGGGGTTGGTTCGTCAATATAATCTCCTCTCTTTAAGAAGGCACATAGTTTGTTACCAGCCACGCTAACTATTGCGGCTACTTCCCAACCTTCGTTGCCTTCTGTATTTAGGGAGTCAATCATAGTTTTCGGCCCATCTTGAACGTCAAAGACGACATATTTATTTTCCCATATTATTTTCATTTCTTTTTATCTCCTGTTTCTTTTGGTCTTAGGTAAGTTGATTTCCCTATTTTAGTGGTTTCAAACATTTCGCTAATCTCGTTGAATTTATCGTAAACCGTCACATAAGACTTCCGGCTTAGTTCTCCCACTTCTTCTAACAATAAAGTCTTGTGGATATATCCCCCTTCTGTTTTTTGGTGTGGTTTAGCCTTTTCTAAGCAATTAATATACGCTTGTTTGAAATTTTTCCACTCACTCTTCTGTAACAGCGAGGTATTATCTGCTTTAATAGCGTTTTCCAGCCAATTTACTAAAGCCATATAGCATTTTCTTACAATATAAGAGGCTTGTCTAACATTTTGAGGATAAACAATGAACCTTTCATTGTGGTTTTCTATCGACCTAGCCATAGAAATAGCATTCAACACGGCTAATTTAGCCATATATTCAACTAAATTCATTTCAAATAATCTAATTATTTTGCGAATTTTAGGATTAACATTGTCGATATAACGTAATAAATTATCATGTTCCATATTCATAATAACTTTTGCTTGAGGATGATAAACTACAGTCTTTAATTTATCTTCTCCCATTTCATAATAACGCTCTTTTAACAACCTATACGCCGTTATAATTCCATCTTTTAAGAATAGGGGTGGTCCTCTATTCTCCGAAATCTCACCAAATTTATTAATAACGTCTTTTCTCATGTTAGTAATAATATCATCGGGAACATCCCAAATAAATGGAAGAAACCTTTGTAAAAGACCTTTAGTAGCGATGGTTTTTTGTAAAAATTCAGGAACATAAGTTGCGGCAATTATGGTAAATTTAGAATCTAATGGTATTGTGGGTTTGCCTGTTAATATTTTTTCATAAACATTAGCCTTAATGTGGAAATTATTCATAATATGTTGGAAAACTACAGCCATACCTTCTTTGTGACTACGCTTTTCAAACACCCCACTATTCTCAAACTCATCAGCAAACCAAAGACCTTCCCCATGAACAGGGCCAAATTCTATTATCCATGCTTCTTTAGCGTTATCTCTTTTAGCGGTGGCTTCTGCTGTCGCTTTTAGCATTTCTTCTCCAGCCAATTCTCCACTATTAATTAAATTTTGAATTGTATTCATTCTATCTTCAAAGACTCTATTAATTCTATCATCATCATCTATGTAATCTTTATTTTCCCGATGAGAACCAACAAGGGCGGCAGTAGTATAGTCTGCTAATTTTAACACATTACCTGTAATATGTTCATCTTCTTCTAACTCGTTATAGATTTCTTCCATTAAAGGTATTAACACATACTTCAATAAGGTAGTTTTACCACTCCTAGCAGTTTGAATCCAACATGTGTGAACTCTAGTATCAATAGTAGTTGGCCCATAAGGTATTTCCACCATATGTTTAACTAAATCTCCTAAAATAGAATAATAACCTATCATTGCAGGAATGTTATTATAACGGGAATAACTTAAACAAACTTTTTCAAAATTACGAACAATTGCTGGAAGTTCAATTTCATTAACTGCCTCTTCTTCTGCATCTAAAGTTTCTTCGTTATAATCATAATAGTCATCGTCGTTCATTGTTTCACCTTCTTTTCGGAGTTAAATATATTTAATATTCTGCTGGCCGTAGTATCTCCAATACCATCTAATTTACATAGTTCACTTACTGTGCAATCTCCTATCTCCATAATAGAGCCATATTTTTTAATAAGAGCCTTCGCTTTATTTTCACTAACTCCCTTTATGGTGGATAGCATATTTATCCTCACATCATCGGTAGTTATTCTTTTGAATAAGTGAGGTTTTATTGGCGGTCTATTTATGGGCTGCATTTTAGTAATAGTGCAAATTATAGATGCGGCTAAAGTTTCATTAGGAACCCAAATGGGTTTAATATCAGTATCAAGGGCTATACGCCCTATGCCCCCATAAAACTTGTTAGTTAGTAATTGCATTCGTCTATTAATCGGCATACTCTTAGGAGCGTATTTAACGTATTTTAAGGCATCACTTAATGTGCCGTAAATCAGAACTATATTATTCTCAAAACATCTATCCATATTATCTAATTGAGTCCATAACCTTTTAGATAATACCGATGATAAAAAATCGTGAGTAGATTTTGCCTCAAAGCAAGTATTCCCAACAATATAATCCCCCACTTCAATCCATTCTTTAGTGTGAGAGATGTTCATTTTATCACATTTAGATATAACTAAATCTGTTAAGGTAGATTTTTCCCTACTATCAATTATTAAAGACATGTTATTCCCGCCTTATTTTAGCCACTAATGAGTCCCACCAAATTATTAATCTTATTACTAATAGTGAAATCGCAAGTTTAATTTCTTTCATCATTTCAACCTCCAACATTTTCCTATACAATACCCATTAGATATTAATTTTTCACAGTTGGGGAAATTATAATCTCTATTAATTATGAATCCAACTCTATATTTAGTTACATTTTCTTTAAAATCTAACCAAACATTGTGAGTTTCATGTAGATATTTTATTTCTGCAACAATTTGCTCAATTATTTGATTCTTAGTATTATTATCCGGCATAATTTTAGTAGAGGTGAACTGCACCTTTCGGTCAGTCCATAGTAATAAATCCCTATACCAACTAACAAGATATGCTCTTGCTTCATCTGTGGGATTCTCCACCATTATAGCACTATACATACATGGGGGTATCGGTAATTTACCGACTTTAATTACATCTACCTCAATATTAGATTCTTCAATTGGTGGAACTTCCGGCCAAGTAACTAATTTATTCCCATATATTTGGAGTGTAATATTGTTAGGTTGTTGTGCTAACTTTAGCATATCATTACCTGTAACATTCTCATGGAGATTATCTATTGATAATGGTATGCAATAGTAGCATCCCCCATCATAAGAAGCCTTCATATTCATTGTATTACGAATACGTCGCAATCTCCTACTAGATATCGCACTACTATCTAAAGTCCCATTGATAGTTACTTTCTTAACTTCATTAAAGAATGCATTTAATTTACGAATATCCTTTATAGGTTTACCATATACATAAACATGAAATCCCCTGCCGGAAAACGACATATCGAATTTATAATCTTTATCGAGTAAATACTGAGTCACTAATAGTAAATCTTCCATACATTTTTCTATTTCTTCTTTTACAATGAATTGCGCTCCTGTAACTTTATTGGTTTCCCCATGATGAGCGTCAAAATCTAAAAATACTCTATCTAAAATAACAGTAGATACTACTGCTTGTTTATGACTATATGTTTCATAATCATATACTGAAGTAAAGCAATTCATTTTACCATTATACAACTTAACGAAGTTGCGGAATTCTTCTTGGGAATAAACTAATTTGCGTTTATTAGCAAATGCTGTAGTCTGTTTATTAGCACTTGGCCAAACTTCTCTTGGAAATTTCATTTCAATAACACCATTCCAACTACAATAATAGTTAGAATATTAACTACATTAACCATCATAATTATTCTATTACTGAACTTAAGAGTAGAGTGTATCTCTTCCATAGTCTCAGTTAATTTATTTTGACCTTCAAGCATTTCTTCAAAAACCATTATTCTTCCCCCATCAATTCGCCCGTTTCCATATTTACACGGCGACTTAAATCAAACCATTCTACTGACTTCACAGTTTTTTCCAAAGCCTTTCCCGACGACCATGATTTATGATAACCCCATTGCTTTAGAGCCTCACTAATAAAATAGGCTATTTCTCTAAACCGTACCATCATTTCTTCAAGGTCAGCAGGGTATGGTGCTTCGTAAGGTATTTTATTTAGATACTCTCGTAATTCGTCAGCCTTTTCAAAACTCATTTCAAACCCTCTTTACCTTTACATTACCACTTCTAGTTTCTACTACTCCATCCTTTTCTTCTAAGGAAGGATTTTCATTTATTATTACATCTTTACCAGCAATTAAATCATCCATAGGGTCGGGTGAATATTTCTCCGTTAAAGTGGCTGGCTTTTCAGCCGCAATAACAGAGGTTGGGGGGTTATTTGAAAAATTCACAGTAGCAGATTCAAACTTTTCCTGAAATGCTATCATAATTTCACCTTTTAATTTACTTATTACTATCCTCTTGAATAGTAAGCCGAAATTAATTCCAGTTTCTTTAACCTCAGTTTCCCATATCATTTCTAATTGCTCATTGGGAGTTAACTCATGGTATAATTCCTCAGCAACAGTTTCAGCCGCTTCTTTTAATTTAAGAAGTTCGTGGAATTTCCAATCTTTACTATTTATTTTATTCATTATTTTTTCTCTCATATCACCACTCCCACAAAGATGAATATTGTGCCGCATCACATATACCAATATAAGAACAATACTGGCATTTATTAGCATAATATGAAGCCGGAAAACTATTCTGCTCATAAGCGTATATCATAACAGCAATTCTTTTTACTATATCATTCTCATTTCGGGTTTTAACCTTCTCAACATAGAAATAATTAGCCGCTGGGAAATACCATCCCCAATGAGTTACAGGAGTTAATTCACAGTCGGGGTCATTATCCATCAAAACCTTATAGAAGGCCATTTCCTTTCTCATGTTTGTAGCCTTACGGTCTTTCCATACCCCTGTTTTTAATTCAATGGGTATGAATCCTTCACCTTCAGTAAATACCCTATCTATAATACCCTGTAAATGAACCACATAATTACGAGATAATTCAAACTTAGGATTTGCATCTTTAGGTATAATCACTTGAGCGTTACACTTTATTTCGTTTCCTGATGGAAGGAAATTATCTATTTCGCCTTCAGGTGCAAGAAACCTTTCAGTTTCAAAGGTAGCCATAGTTTGATACATGTCCCCAAAATCATCAATTGGAAATAAACTCATACAATATTCATACAAATCTTGACGAGATAATCCTTCTGCTTTCTTAATGTCGAAAGAATTGTAAAAATCTTCATGAGAATTGTGAATAATACTTCCTTTTATCATAACAGGGGTTGGTTCTGTTTTTCTACCTTCAATATAATTAAATTCAAATTGCTTTCTGCAATATTCAAAAGTATTTAGTGAAGATTTTGTAATCTTAAGTATCGGCATTGATGGGTCATTAGCCCATTCGTGATTCCATTGGTATGTAAATTCGCTCATTGTATTCCCTCTTTCCATTTCTTAATCATGTTATCTAATCCTACTATTAAGTCAACCATATGACTTTGGACTTTTTTAATATCTGTTATTTCTTTTTCTAAAGTTTGAACTTTAGCCTCTAATTTGTGTAGTCTTTTCGCATCAGTTGGGGCTTTTTTCCAAAACATTAGAACCACACATCCAACAATTGTTGTTTATCATCCATTTTACATGGGGAAATATCCCAATTCATTGCATCAAAAACAGGTTTTGCTTTTTTAATTACTTCTGCTTCGGCTATAAATGCCCAATCTGGATTAAATGATTCCAATTCCGACAACTTTCTTACTGAAACAAATGACGCAGGTTTTGAAATGCCGTTCCAATCAGTATAAGTTTGTCCCATTAATTTACATTTCAAATAATAAAAAGAATCAGTTAATTTATCTTTAGGATTAATATGTTCATCATAGTAGAATCTTCCCGCTTCACCGCCACCATATTTCGGATTTTTACCTTCTAATGTTTTACATTCCCGTAATTTAGCGGAACAGCGGTCATTTTCACAAAGAGAATCCGGTATTATATTTAGTAACTGTTTAAGATAATCTACTTTATATTTTTTACGACATTTTCCACATTGGAGTTGTAACCTATTAGCCCTAACTCGACGGCGTTTAACTAAATCAGGTTTTTCCACATCTCCCTTAAGAATAGTATTATACATACCTTTTACATATGCAGTAATTTCTTGCTGGGTTTTTTGATTCATCCACATCTCAATAGTCTTTTTCTGCACTTCTTTACCTAAAGATGATTCTGCTATTCTTTTAAGAGCAAAACCTGTGCAAATAAATTCGGGAGTAGTAAGATGAACCCCGTCTTTCCATGTAATGTAGCCAGCGTTACGGTTTTTTGTAGTGCCGACCCCCAAAACAGAATAGTATTTTTCAAATTCTAATTCCATTGGGTGAGTTTCTAATCCCATTATATTTGGGAAAATATTTTCTTGAATATGAGTATTAAGGATTTCTTTAATTTCTTCGGCTTTTTCAATAGAAGGGATAGGAACATAGAGTGAATCTGTATGTGCGTAGACTACTTTCATATGTCATCACTCCAGTCAATAACACCCTTAATTGATAGTGCTTTTGGAGCCTTGTCTGTATTCCAATTTTCATCTTCCCACCTTTGTTTTATTCTTCCTAATAACCATAAATGAAATGTAGTTGTAACGGCAGCAATGGAATCCATTGAAAATGTCTGCTGCGCTTTTTCTTTAGTAAGAGCAGTTCTATGGAGTTTTAAATTAAATTCTTCCCAATTCATTATTGCATTATGTTGTTCTTCTGTCATATCTGCTAACACCATCATTTGAGCAATAGCGTCCACTAATGTTTTTGGTTTTTCTTTCATAATATCATTCCTCCTCATCCCTATGTTCACGCTCACAATGTTTACAGTTGAATTTACCTTCAAATTCAGGTCTGTGTTC
>Ga0209349_1001855_pt1 | contig 10292 bp, 10 predicted proteins | sample ETNvirnome_2_130_FD_184067 | JGI IMG/M metagenome (GOLD analysis project Ga0209349, IMG submission 184067) | Marine viral communities from the Pacific Ocean - ETNP_2_130 (SPAdes) (version 2) | ecosystem: Environmental > Aquatic > Marine > Oceanic | place: Pacific Ocean | collected 2013-06-22
TCTGTTGCCCTTGCTTTAGTAGTCTAATATAGGTCTCTATAACTCTATCTTTTAGTCCATCAATATCCTTAGATATATTATCTAAAGATCTTAGGAGTTGATCTCCTATAACATTATTTTCAGTGATAATTTCTAATTCTTTTATTATTCCTTTTATGTTCTCAATATCATAATTATTAAGTTCACTAGCTTCTCGAACTAGGTCTTCCTTAGTCTTTACTTTTTTTAAAGCTATTCTTTTCATAATATTACTATTTTATGTCCTTCTTTTTTGTAATGTTTTATTCGTTCTTTTGAATGAGTAACTAAATATTTCTCTTTATCTAAGAAATCATAGACATAAACTATAGATTTAGATTCATGTTTTCTTAGGGCTCTCCCCAAAGCTTGAATAGTAGCAATTTCTGATTTCATACCTCTTGCGTTTATAAAGTGGGTAATTTCTTCAATGTTAATACCTGTTTGGAGGATTTTAGTGCCAATGAGGGTACTAGCTCCTCTATGTCTTCGGAACTTAGAAATATTTTTATACCGCTCTGAGACTGAGTTTGCACCTTCAAGAAACTGTACTTGCCCGTCAGCAAGCAACTTCTCCAAGGCTCTTCCGTGATCAAGTGATTTGGTAAGTATAAGTATGCGAGATCTGTCTCCGTTTTCTCTGATTTCATCTACTATCTCCTTTATTTTATTGTTTCTTTCTTTATTAAAAACAATATATTTATCATATATCTCTATATAATTTTCATGAATATCTTCTCCGTCTGCGAGATATTCTCTCTCTATAATTTGAATTATAGGTTTTGTAAGTTTTCCTTTATCTACGAGTTCTTTTGTACTCACAGATGTTATGGCACCCCCCAAAGCACCTTCCAATGCATATTTTTTTATAGGTTCGGATGGGATTGTTGCCGTAAACCCGAATCTCCATATAGCTTTAGGAAATGATTGAATAGCAGGGAGAGTTCGTTTCCCTGAGCAAAATTCATGACATTCATCTACCATCAGAACCTCGGCTGTTTCTAGGTGTGTATCAATTATCTTTTCTATACTTTGAACCGTACAAAGTATTATATCGCCATATATGTAGCCTTCTCCAAAACATAATCCTATATTTTCTATACCACATACATCCTTTAAGAAATCATAAGATTGTTTTAATAGCTGTTTAGAGTTAAAGAGGATAACCATTTTTTTATCACCTAAACTCTTAATCAGTCCCCCCATAATAAGAGTCTTACCAGATCCCGTAGGGGCAGAGATTACCCCTCTTTTCTCTTTTAAAGCTTTTATAATTAATGTCTCCTGATAGTCGTAGTATTTCATACTATCAAAATGAGCCATGTCTGGGGTGTTGGTTTTCTTGTCTCTATATTCTATCTCAGGAGTGCATTCTATTTTTTTTAAGTGATCTAAGACTCTAGGAAGAAGACCAGTTCTAAACATCCCTGCATTACTGATGAATCTCTTCTTACCATCCCAAGATCTTCTCCTATAAGAAGGTGAATAAGTGGCACCAGGGACTTGAAAGGTATATAATCGTTGTAGGGCTGTGAATAGCTTAGGATTATCTGTTATTATTTTAGATTTTTGATTTCCAACGAGTATCTTCATAGGACTATTATATTATAGATATAAAATATTTTGGAGAAATAAATGGAAAATAGTAATTTAACCCCAGAGCAACTTGCTGCCGTTCACTCTATTTTGGGTGATAAAAAAGAAAATATGGAGTATATCGAAGTAGAAGTACCTACAAAGTGCAAATGGTATGAGACAGATAGTATTACCATAAGACCTTTTACATTTAGAGATGAGAAAGCGGTTTTAAGTCCTATAAATAAAAATAAGAACTTTATGAATTATATCTTAGAAAGATGTATAAAGGGCATTGATGTAGATTCTTTATTTCTAATAGATAGAAACTATCTAATTTATAAATTAAAAGAGATCAGCACGGGATCTGAAATTAATATGGGGATTACCTGTGAGATGTGCTCCAGAGAAGGGAACCTCGAAATAGATTTAAATATTTTAAAAGTAAATAATTTAGAGGGAGAAATACCAATAACTCTCAAGTTAGAAGAAATAAATAAAGAAATAAAGATTTTCCCTCCCAGAGTAAGGCAAGAAGAGTATTTACTAAATTTTGATATCTTATGTAAAAATATATGGAGATTTATTCCAGAAGTAGACGGAATAAAAGAAAGTGCAGTTATATCTGCTGTTATGGATAGGCTTCCTATAAAAGATATGCACTCTATACTAAAAATTATAGGAATGCAGGGATACGGTCTCCAAAATGAGATTAACTATCTATGCGGCTGTGGGGCAGAGCAAGTTGTGGAGATCCCTTTAACGGAAAATTTTTTCGGGGACAGCTAATATCTTGTGAATCAGTAAAAGAGTTACTAAAACAAGCCTTTATCTTAGTATATAAGGTAGGATTTAACCAAACTGATATTGAGAAAATGACCTCTTTAGATAGAAGTTATTTATTTGAGTTTCTCAAAGAAGATATAGAAGAGCAAAATGATAGTACTAAACGGAATTAGTTTCCCAGAAAGACATGAGAACCCCCCAGTAGGCGGTAAGGTAGCTTTACGAGCCTTATTTTATAATGACGGACAATTAGTAGATCCTGTGGACGTTAGCTCAGTATCTATTTTTAAATTAAGCTCCTACTCCTCCAGTGCGCTCTTCACTCCTACTGATAACCTCGTATCAGCATCACCCCTAATGCAATTTGCTCCAAATGCGTTCTACGGTAATGCGCCATCAGACTATGTTGCTACTTGGGGAAATACCAACGCAGCCGATTTTTCTAATGCTAGTGGTATTTTTAAAATGCGAACAGGAGACTATGTAGCACCCCTTAGAATGGATAAAGCCCTTTCGGGAGGTTGGGAAAGTACCACAGTAGAATCTGCTTCTGTCAGTGCAGCCGCATCTTATATTGATGTTTGGACAGTTAAACTTTTGGCTGGATCTCAATACCAATGCTTTATTCATTCTTGGTCTTTATATCAAGATACATTCTTTTCTATAACAGAACCTCTTTTACTTAGAACCAGTACAAAATTAGCAAACAAACATCTGAGACTAGGTGAAAAAATAGATCTCAAGGCTCCTGTAGAGCTAACGGTGGAGAATAGAAATATAGATTCATCTATAATTAACACTTTGAAATCCACATTGATTACTGAAGGTGCTTTTAAAATAACCAAGGTTAATGATAATACTTCTCTAGAGGGTCCATTTACTGTATATTCCTTTGCTGACACTCTTGGTTCTGTTCAGGTAACCTCAGATGGAACCCTGATTTATACATGGGATACAAGTAATATTCCTACCTCCAGCAGCTTTGGAGAAGCTAAGGGAACTTACGCTGTCCAAATACAGTACATGGCTAATGGTGAAAAGATTATATCACCTAGGTTCTATCTGAGTGTTGATTAGGTACTCTATGTCGTAGTCTTTAGTATTTTCGCGGACATATTGTTTTAAATCCATGTCCTCTCTCCACGCTTCATTCCAATCTTTATAAGCTTTGGGAGGAAGACATATTTTTATGGATGGCATCATTAACTCCCTTCTCATTCTTTCTATTTTATCTACGCCCATTTTTCCCGCTGTATCATTATCATAAGCAATAACAAGTTCACACCCCATATCTCTTATTTCTTCTATCTGAATCTGAGACGGCGAACTTCCCATGGTAGAGGTAGCGTTAACACCTGCTAACTGGAGAGACCTCGCATCCAAAGGACCCTCGCAAATAAGCACTGTAGTATCGCTCTGAAAAGGATATAAAACGCTGGAGGCTCTAACTTGGGTACTGTCGGGGTTTAGATACTTCGGAGTTTCTTCAAGCAGAGCCCTTGCCTGAAAAAAGAATAGGTCACCTGAAGGTTTCTTGAAAGGTATGATGATTCTATTTTTATACTTCCCGTCTGTAGCTACGTAGAAGGGCTCATCTTCTGTTTCCTCGGTATGAAACATTTTTCTGCCCCAAAGATATTTCCAAGCCAATTGAACTAAAGAATCTTTAGAGTAACAAGAATATATATCTATAGGAACCCAAGAGGACATATCCACATCTAGAGATGTAGAAATATCCTCAATAAAGGGTTTAGGCTCTGGGGAGTCGTCTGCAAGAACCTCAAACAAAATCTTTGCCTCTGCTCTTTTGTAAGAGGTTTTTTCAACTTGGGCTACAAATTGTATAAAATTACCTACTTTATGAGCTTTAAAGTCTTGCCACATCCCTGTGCTTGTATTTATAGAAAATTTATTTTTCCAATCGTCCACAAAAATGGAGGGCATTGTAAATTCTCGCCCGCCTGAGGAGTATCGTCCAGAATTTCTGAAATTATGGTCAAGATACTCTCTTATATACTTAGGAGAAATTATGTTCATTAAAACTATCTCAGAGTCTAAGGCCAACACATTCATGCAGTGTAATCTAAAATACAAATTTAGATACATAAATAGATATAAGGAAATGTCAAAAAACAAAGATGCTTTAGACTTCGGATCCTATATCCACAAGATCCTAGAAAAGGGGTACCAGAAGACCTCCCTAGAGGACCTACTTACTATAGCAGCCGAGGTCAAGAAAAACTATAAAATTACAGAAAAAAAAGATAGCAACACAGAAACGTGCTTAAGAAATTTTCTTAAATTTAATGGACCTTTGACGGAAACAGTCGGAGTAGAACTGATTTATGATATAAAGTACGATGAGAAGAATGATATTAGTCTCAATGGTATTATTGATAGAGTAGTGAAAAGTCCTCAGGGTGAATACTTAGTTATTGATTATAAAACAGGGAAGAGGGAGCTGAAGAAGCATGAATTATACCAAAACCACCAAATGCAAGGATATGCTTACGCTGTCCATAAATTGTTCAAAGTTCCAATAGATAAGATAACGGTAGCTCACTTCTACCCTGTAACTGGTAACTTGGTTACTGTTAGGTTTTCATGGGCTCAGATAAGTTCTTATTTAAGGAATAAAATAGATACTGTTTGGAAAATAAGAAAAAAGAAGAAGGAAGAGTTTCCCCCTTCAAAGAATGAGTATTGCTGGTGGTGTGGATACTCCTCTATGTGTCCCGAATTCTCTAATCCACATCAAATAGCAGAATCAAAGAGGAAACACGAGGATAGGAAGAAAAAGTAGAATCAGAGGATTAATGGATGATATAATGATATATCTATTGATTCGTAAAAGTTTGATATTTGCTCCTCTGAGTACTTTAACTTCTTTTTAAAGAAATTAGTTAGGGATTCTTTTTTTAAGGGTTTTCTGTCTGAAAGAGATTTTAAAACCTTCATTTGGAAGGATGTTATAAATTTTTCACTATATTTATGTCTCCATTTCTCTAGAAATGAAGCATCTAAAGTAAAATTAATAATATCAATAAAATCAACAAAATCCTTGGAATCATTGTAATACATTTAAATCCTTATAATATAGTATATAAGAGTATATGAGAAGCCGAAATTTTCTACAAAATAAAAAGTATTTTGATTATCTCAGTTCTCAGGTAGCTGAAGGGGGTCAAACTCCTGTTGTTATTAAAAAAATACTACCTACTCAGGTAAGGGTAGGTGATTTGATAAGCTTTACATATTCAGGAACTAGATACGATTATACGGCTCTTGTGGCCGCTACGCCCAGATCCCCGAAGGGGTTGTACACGGCTAGACATACAAGAAATTTACTAATAACCACTTTTTTACTTGATAATTATTCTATGGAAGAACAAGCTATATTATTAAAAAAGGTACACTCAGAAGATATGAATTCTAGACAAGAAATAGTAAGATATAAAGCCGAAGAACATATAAAGTATTTTAGACGGTTATGGAGATTTTGGTCTGATTTTATGGAAGAGATAAATGTTAAGATTAAATCTAAAACTAAATTAGATAGTAGAAATTTTAGAACTTTCATATCTAATAAAATTGTACACTGTAAGGTATTAAGATAATGGCAAGATCAGAAGAAGATAATAAGTGGCTAGAAAAAATATATAAGAATACTAAGGGATCTAATGTCTTCTTAAAAGATTTAAAAGGCATAGCAGCCGACTTAAAAGGGGTGTTAGGGGGTGTAGTAGGTAACCTCCTTAGTTTATTTACTGATGCTGTTACTATGGGCGCGAAGATGGAGGAGGTGGGTGCTAGGTTTGGGGCATCCTTTAACTCCATGTCTGATGACATGCACACACTATCAGACACTATGCAAAAGTCTGGTGTTCCTGCTAATGTTTATGAGGCGATGATTCTAAAATTACAGGCCAATAGACTTGGTTTGGATCTTAACACTAAGTCTGTGCAGCAGATGTATAAAGTTTCCCTAGCCACAGGAGAGAATTTTAATACGTGGGGCCAAGGTATTCTTAATGCCACTATCGGAACACGGGAGTCTACTGAAGCTCAAGGTAGGCTATTCACGGCTGTGGAAAATAACTCTAGAACATTTAATATGACGAGAACTGAGTTAGTAGGTGCCTTAAAAAGCTTAAATAGATCAACTACTAATCTTTTTGCTGCAACTGGCGGCTCTGTTGCCGCAGCGGGAGAGTTCACTACAATGATGAGAGGTTTATTGCCCGACCAAGCATTATTTGGTGAAGCAATGAATACGTTTAATCGTCAATTTACTATGGGCGGCATCACAGAATCCATAGCAATGGGCTTCCCAGTGAATTCTATATTGGACGGCAACGCTACGTCTGCGGAGATGCTTCAAGTAATGTTAGAGCAGGGGTCTATGGCGCAAAGTTTGTTATCTAAAAATGGTAGAACCGCTATTATCGGAAACGAAGCAATGAAAGGAGCTTTTGGTGATTTAGCAAGTAAGATTGCTGTTAGAGAAGGAATACTTAAAAGAGCTGAGATGCTTCTAGGTAAAGCTGAGATAGAAGGATTAAATGAGAAAGAATTATCAATTCGGTTACACGCAGAGAGTAAAAGAAAAGCAAAAGAACAACAAGATTTAACTAATACTTGGAACATGATAAAGAGAGAAATTGTAACTCCCTTTATTAATGAAGGAGCAAAATTCTTTGTTAGCGTAAAAGAACTTTTTGGGGCATCGTGGTTGAGGGGAGCATTGAAAGAGGCTTTTAGGATATTTGGTGAAGTAGTTTTTGGATTTGGTAAACTTCTTATAATTGGGATACAAAAGGTTGCTGATTTTTTTGGTTTTGATGAGATTGCCAAAAGCATGAGAGGTGTCACGGCCAGTATGAATAAGACGGCTTCCACTATAAAAAGTAAGTGGAATAGTGGCGCAGGGGGATCGGCCATTGGAAGTAATCCTCCTACTCCTGTTACAAAAGCTACAAGTCCGACAGCAACGACGACACCAACGACAACTACAGGAGGGGCTGCAATAGGAACAGGAACGCATAAAGGGAAAGTAACCAGTAGTACCCGATCTTCTATTAACTCAGCCATGGACTCCCCCCCAGAGGAAGTTAATGTTGCCCCCCCAGTAGAGATAGATACTGCTCCATTGGAGGAGGCTGGAAAAGAAACAAACGACATTCTTGGAGATATTCGGCAGATGATAGGCAAGGAACCGTTCTCTCCCTTCACTCCCCCAGCATTCAGAATCCAAGGTGTATCATTAGGTAGTACAGGAGGGAATTACTAAATGAATAGTTCATACAACGAAAGATCTAAATTATGGAAAGACTTATCTCCTCTTCCAGGGGGAGACAGAGCTTTAGAATTAAGATCAGGAATCTTTCTTGAATATCCAAAAGCAGATATTGCTGAAGCTAATCTAATTACTTTTATTCCATTTTATGAAAATCCAATAATCTCGGAAAGAAAAGCATCTCGGTTAGTAGAGTACAATCCAATAAATAGAGGATCAACTTTGTTTTCCCATGTAGGAGCAGACGCTAGATCTATAAATATTGAATTTATGTTGTCATTAGCTCATATTAAAAGTTCTTGGAAAAGCATTGCAAATACAAGGCAAGCTTTTTCTAATATATCAAAAAAAGATAGCGAAATAGGTAGATTTTTTGAACGCTTCGTTACCCGAACAACAGAACAATCCCCTAATAGGGAGAATGATGTAACTATAGATAAGATAAATTCAGGCCATGTAAGGGAAACTCAATTTAGTAGTAAAAGAGAGGCCCTTAATTCTATATTAGATCTCATAGAGCCAGAAGCACAGACCGTTAAGGTACAAGAAAAATTATTAAATCTAAGGGGCCCAGGAAGAGAAACTAAAATTATTATTACAGATAACTTAGTTAATCATTCAAAGCAAACTGTTTTAGATTCTATTACATTTATCTTAGGATTAATAAGAACTTGTGTCGCTGGGAATGCTGAGAACTCGATTTTAGGTCCTCCTACTCTTAGATTAAGACACGGATTATCCTATCAAGATGTTCCTCTTTTATGTAGAGATTATAGTATTAAGGTTGTAGAAGAAGCTGGCTATGATATGGAGACCCTTCTTCCTTTAAGAATAAAAATTTCTTTAAATACTGTTGAAAATAGAACGGGTGATTTTGGTAAGTTTAAGCCAGGAAAAGCAACTAAGAGAGATAACCTCGCAGGTTGGGAGGTGATAACGAGGGATGATAATATCAATTCCACAGACCCAGGAAGGATACAATAATGAGTAGAGAACAATATTTAATACCGATAACACACAAAGGTAAGACTATCCTAACGTCAGTTGGATCTACTATTTATGAAAATTCTACTAGTAATGCTGATAATAGTATGTTTAGAGCAGGGTACGTCCCCGCAGGGTATGACCACAGACCAGACCTAATTTCTAATCTGTTCTATGGAAACAGCGATAATTGGTGGACTGTGATGGAGATTAATGGATTGTCCGATCCTTTTGAAAGCTTAAATATTCAGGATGAGGTTAGGCTCCCCAATGGCTAATACAGCGGAAGTAAAAAGCAGTAGGACTCCTGAAATTGCAACTATTAGGGAGACAATCAATACTCCCCAACTTATTCTTGGGAGAAATAGGGGGGATATTTTTGGTGCCCTTGAAAAACTGAAAGACCCAGAGGCCAAAGGGTCAGTATTCTCGTGGTATAAGAAAGCCATCGACAAGGACCATAAAGCTATATTTTTATCTACTATTGAAAACTCAGATATACTTGAGTTCTCTTATAGTATAAATGCAGGGGGGGCTTCAAGGGAGCAGGGGCAATTTGTTGTCAAAGTATTAGATCCTACTAATACCTTTGAAGATAGATTTTTCTCTTTCTTTTCTATAGGATCTAAAAGTTATTCCGATTGGATATCTTCTTATGGTAATAGGAGTATATCAAAGGAAACAGATGGAATTATGATAACTTTTGGGGAGACAGATGACCCCAAAAAATGGGCACCTACCCAAAAGGTAGATCTTATTTATGTAAATTATGAATTGGGTCCCAATAATGTAAGAATATTTACACTTACATTCGCTCCCTCCTCAGGAATGACGGCCTTAGGTGCTACCCCCGAAGAGGAAGCGGTTACAACAGGAAATCTAAATAGAACTTATTCTATCCAAAGAACATACATAGATTCTTCTGGCGTTGATGAATTGGTAGTAGTAGAACGCGCCCCTATTTTAGTTCTTAATCTTATAAAAGATACTTTTGCTAAGTTCACTGATGTACCTACTTTTTTAATAGCACAAAAATCTGTATATGAAGCCCTAGACAGGCTTTGGTCCGCTGCCTGTACCAATGCCGTTAACAATTTTATGGCTAGTACCAAGGGGTATAATTTACGTAGAGGAGGGGCTGGACAAGAATTCAATCGAGCAACAGAATTTGCCCCGATATATAAGGATCTATTTGGACCCTTACAAATAGGGGAGACTCCTTCGGGCGTGATGGCTAGCATACCAGGGGCGCATGGGGGTCAAGTTAGGGATACTCTTGATAAAGCAGGATGGCGAACTACGGGATGGAAAGCTAGGGACGATGCCGAGGAAGCAAGAATAAGAGAACGGTACTCTCGTGAAGAAACGGGACAGAGAAGGGCTAAACTTGCGGACCTTCAGACAGCGGCATTGGCCTACATGACTACGAACGATCTTACGGAGTGGTATGCGGGCATTGAGGATTTTATTGGAGACGCTGGTGATATCATTGTGTCCCACGCTCCTTTTCTGCGATCCCTTGGCCTTCATGGGATAACACGCACAAGACAGAGTGGTATTCGTGCCCAAAAAAAAGGGAAAAGGCGAACTCCTGAGGAACAACGAAAGTGGATACTAGGGGAAATAAAAAAAA
>Ga0209349_1001857_pt1 | contig 10290 bp, 11 predicted proteins | sample ETNvirnome_2_130_FD_184067 | JGI IMG/M metagenome (GOLD analysis project Ga0209349, IMG submission 184067) | Marine viral communities from the Pacific Ocean - ETNP_2_130 (SPAdes) (version 2) | ecosystem: Environmental > Aquatic > Marine > Oceanic | place: Pacific Ocean | collected 2013-06-22
AATGATAAATTTCATGATTGGAAAATAGCAGCACGTAATAAAGAACAGGCATTTGCTATTGATTTATTGATGGACCCCAATATTAAAATTGTCACCCTCATTGGTACAGCGGGGAGCGGTAAAACTCTTTGTGCTGTTGCCGCAGGCCTCCAACAAACCATCGGTTTAAGAGAAAATCATTATTCTAAGCTAATAATTTCGAGACCAGTGCAGCCGTTAGGGAGAGATATAGGACATCTTCCCGGCACAATGGAAGAAAAGCTTTTGCCATGGCTAATGCCTATACAAGATAATCTGGAATTTTTGATAGGAGGCGACAAAAATACTCTTCGATTATATATCGATAATGGTAAAGTGGAAGTTGAGGCTTTAACTTATATTCGAGGGCGTTCAATTGCAAATGCTTTTATCATTATCGATGAAGCACAGAACCTAACGATGCATGAGGTTAAGACAATCATTACAAGAGCGGCCGAAGGCACCAAGATTGTATTAACAGGCGATATAGAACAGATCGACAATGCATATGTTAATGAAATTTCAAACGGCTTAGCCCACGCAGTAGAAAAATTTAAAGATTCACATATAACAGGACATGTTACTTTTAGAAAGGGCGAGAGATCTGAAATTGCTACTCTCGCATCAAAAGTTCTATAAAAGTCTTTACAAAAAAAATGTTTATGTTATGATAACATACAAACAGGAGATACAAAATGAATGATTTAGAAAAGGCGGGCGATGTGATTGTTGGAGAAAAAGAAGCTCATGAGAATCCGATGCTGGCAATGATAGTAAATAAAGACTCTAAATTGAAGGAAATGTTAGTAGAATATGTTGGAACAAAACTAGATAATGAAGAGGTAACAGTCCACATGATTGTTGAAGTTTTAGCAGCTGAATTTCCGGAGTTTGTTTTTGCATTCGCAGAAGAGAATTTTTTGAGAGGATACCAGTTGGGGTTAGAAGATGCTGATAAATTACGTGCAGGAATCGCAGAAAAAACTGCTTGAAACGGTGAATAATTTTTATACCCCCACAGGTATACATGTTTATTTTAAAGACCCTCTATTAAATGACAAAATTAGTGTTGAAAGTGTCATAAGTAAAATCGAAGAGAACGTCCCCCATCATTTGCTTTCGGAAGTGGAGATGGTGATTATAGGATGGTTTGAAGAGTTTGAAGAAAGAAAACTAAACGCATTTTATAAAGATGGAACGTTGCATATTTCGAACGCACAGGAAGATGAAATTGATATGTATGACGATATCATCCATGAAATTGCACACTCCATCGAGGCGCCTCTCGGTTATACAATTTACGGAGACGAGAAACTCAAAAATGAGTTTTTAAGGAAGAGAAAATATTTGCATAACATTTTGCAATCGCATGGTTTTGAAGCTCCATTATCATCTTTCATGAATCTGGAATATGACGAAGAGTTTGATATGTTTCTATATGAAAAAATTGGCTATGACAAACTATCTGGTTTGTCGAGAGGACTATTTATTTCCCCATATGCTGCAACTTCTTTAAGGGAATATTTTGCCTCTGGCTTCACAGAATACTATTTAGATTCTAATCATAATTATCTAAAAAACGTCAGTCCCGAATTATATAAAAAATTATTATTGATTCAAGATACAGAAAAGCTTGACAACGACCTCGATTGAGGTTATAATTTAACGGTACATAGCGGAGTATACGTGCCACATATATCTTATTCAGAACTCAAAGACTGGGTCTTCTGTGCTTTTTATCATAAACTAACCCGGGTAGAAAAGCTTTCAGGGTTTAAAGGGAATGCCTTCACAGCATTCGGAACAGCAGTTCATGCAGTTTGCGAGAAAAAGCTTTTAAAAGAGGAGATTGAAGATCAAGAGTATTTCATCGAACAATTTGAAGAGTCTCTTTCAGGCTTAGACGATGACGTAGACATAGATTACGATTTGGTTAGTCAAATGAAAGAACAATCGAAGGCTATTCTTCCTGAGATTGATGAAGCATTAACGGAGTATTTCGGAGAGTTTCAGGTATTAGCATCAGAAATGGCGCTAATGGAGACAATCGACGGTGAAGAGGAATATAAATTTAAGGGATTTATTGATGCCATCGTGGTAACACCAGATAGAAAAGTTCACATTTTTGATTGGAAAACGTGCGGCTGGGGCTGGGATGCTCGCCGACGCAATGATAAAATGACGACATACCAATTGACTCTTTATAAACACTTCTTTTGTAAAAAAATGGCAATAGATCCCAAAGAAGTAGAAACACATTTTGCATTATTGAAGAGAACCGCCAAACACAATAACGTTGAATTTTTTAGAGTCACTAGTGGCCCGAGAAAAACAGAAAATGCATTAAAATTATTAAGTAAAGCACTATACAATATCAAAAATAAACGATATATTAAAAACAGATTATCATGTAATCGGTGTGATTTTAGACACACCGAATACTGCCCATAAAAAAAAGGAAATAAATAAATGAAATTAGCAGAGTATATTTGGATAGATGGTACTCAGCCGACAGCCAGATTGAGAAGCAAAACAAGAGTTCTGCAAGACGAACAAGATCCCGATATTTGGGGTTTTGATGGATCGAGCACAGAACAAGCAGAGGGTATTAACTCAGATTGCGTTTTGTTCCCAGTGATGGCATGCAATGACCCCATCAGACGAGAAGACTCCCTCCTGGTGCTGTGTGAGGTATATGACACAGAGTTAACTCCCCACGCGACTAATACTCGCGCCTCATGTCGAGAATCTGCGGAAGAATTTGTTGCCCATGCGCCTCTTTTTGGTTTAGAACAAGAATATACTTTTTACAAAGATGCGCGCCCCTTGGGTTTCCCAAAAAAGGGGGAGCCTGACCCACAAGGCAAATACTACTGCTCTGTGGGCGCTGACGCCGTCTTTGGCCGCGATATAGTAGAGGAGCACTTAGACGCTTGTCTAACGGCAGGATTAGCCATTAGTGGTGTTAATGCGGAAGTAATGCCGGGCCAATGGGAATTCCAAGTAGGCCCCCTTCCCTCTGTGGAAACAGGAGACCATTTATGGATGGCTCGTTATTTATTACAGAAAATAGCAGAAAAGCATGGCGTAATAGTTTCTTTTGATGCTAAGCCCGAGAAGGGTGATTGGAACGGCGCCGGCTGTCATACTAATTTTTCAACAAATGAAATGCGGGAATCATTTGAAGCTTGTAAAGCTGCTGCCGAAGCATTAGGTAAAAATACAGAGGAACACATTCGTAACTATGGCGATGGAATTGAAAAGAGATTAACAGGTAAACACGAGACATGTTCGTTTAAAGAATTTAAATGGGGAGTTTCCGATAGAACTGCGTCTGTTCGCATTCCCTGGCAGGTTGCCAAGATGGGTAAAGGTTATATTGAAGATCGCCGGCCGAACGCCAACTGTGATCCATATGTCGTTACGCGCTTGATTTTAAACACAGTGTGTACCAAGGAGGAGAAATGAAGAAGAAAATCTTAGTAATAAGTGATCATCCACTTTCACCGTCCGGAGTAGGAACACAGACAAGATATTTTATTGAAGCGCTCCTAAAAACCGGTCGTTATTCATTTATATGTTTGGGGGGCGCTGTCAACCACAAAGACTATACACCGCAAAAGGTGGATCCCTGGGGCGAAGATTGGCGCATATTTCCAATTGATGGTTACGGAAACCACGAAATAATACGCTCAATTATGCAGAAAGAGCGCCCAGATGCGCTTTGGTTTATGACAGATCCGCGTTTTTACGGATGGTTGTGGGAAATAGAAAATGAAATTCGAGCAAATATGCCAATGATTTATTACCATGTGTGGGATAATTTCCCGGCGCCCGTTTATAATGGATCATTTTATCGCTCGACAGATGAGGTTGTTTGCATTTCAAAAGTAACAGACGCCATTGTAAAAGAAGTTTCACCAGAAGTTTCATCAACGTATTTACCGCATGCTGTCGACCCTCAATTTTTTCATCCGTATAAGATTGCCGAAGAGAAAGGCCGTTCCTTCGAAGTCAGAAATAGATTATTACAGAGCAGCACCAATCATTTTAACAAAGATAAGAAGATTTTTTTCTGGAACAGCAGAAATGCCCGACGAAAACAAAGTGGCACAATTGTGTGGTGGTTTAAAGAGTTTCTGGACGAAGTGGGTCGTGATGCAGCGACTTTATTGATGCACACTGATCCCCGTGATCCTCACGGAACCGATCTCCCTCACCTTATTCAACATTTAGGTGTTGATGATGGCCAAGTGTTGATATCAGCAAGTAAGATCGATGCACGAAATATGGCTGATTTATATAATGCGGCTGATTTCACAGTTAGCATTAGTGATGCAGAAGGTTTCGGATTAAGCATGCTAGAATCGTTGTCGTGTGGAACACCCATCATAGCTACACTAACTGGTGGGATGCAAGAGCAGGTAACCGATGGAAAGAAGTGGTTCGGATATGGGATTAAGCCAGTTAGTAAATCGGTGATTGGCTCGCTTCAAGTGCCGTATATTTATGAGGACAGAATCTCACAAGAAGACTTTAATACTGTAATGAAGAAAGCGCTTGAAATACGTCCTGCTGCATATAATAAGATGGCAACTGCTGGTTTAAAACATGTTTCAGATAACTATAATTTTGAAGATTATCAAAATAAATGGATAAAACTTATGGATGAGATAATAGAAAAGCACGGTTCTTGGGAAACTCGAAAGAATTATAATCGTTGGCATTTGTTGGAGGTGGCATGAAAAAGAAAATTCTACTTAAGGCACCCGTCCTTACTCGGAGCGGTTACGGTGAGCAATCTAGATTTGCTTTAAGAGCGTTGCGCTCGCGACCCGATTTATTTGATGTTTATATTCAACCTCTTCAATGGGGTCAAACCTCATGGATCAGTGAGGAAGATGAAGAAAAAACATGGATCAATCATGCAATTGAGAAGACAATTGCTTTCATGCAACATGGTGGCTCATTTGACGCGTCACTGCAATCGACCATTCCAAATGAATGGGAAAGAATCGCACCAGTTAATATTGGTTTCACGGCAGGTATGGAAACTACCCGCGTGGCACACCAGTGGATTGAAAAAGGAAACGAAATAGACAAAATTTTTGTTGTTTCTGATCATTCGCGCGACACATATCGTAACACGGCTTATGTAGCAACTCACAATGAAACGGGCGAACAAAAAGAAGTTAAGCTGAATACTCCGATTGTAACAACAAACTATCCAGTTAAAGAGCATGGTGATCCGCCGGATTTAGGAATAGAATTGGACTATGATTTCAATTTTTTGGTGATGGCACAATTTGGTCCTCGCAAAAACTTACCAAACACAGTTAAATGGTTTATTGAAGAATTCCATAATGATGAAGTCGGGTTGGTGGTTAAGGCAAATCTGGCTAAAAACTGTGTGATGGATCGAGAGCGACTTTTTAATGATATGAAAAATTTGATAATGCAATACCCAGAGCGTAAGTGTAAAGTCTATCTTCTTCATGGCGATATGACTGATACTGAAATACATTCTTTATTCGAACACCCGCAACTTAAAGCATTTTTAACTTTGACTCATGGCGAAGGATTTGGATTGCCTATCTTTGAAGCAGCTTATACAGGCATGCCCGTTGTTGCACCAGGCTGGTCTGGCCAACTTGATTTTTTGGTGAATAAAGAAACGGGAAATTCCGAGTTTTACAGTGTTGAATATGATATTCAGCCTATTCCCGATGAAGTTGTTTGGGAGGGTGTGATTATTAAGGACTCTATGTGGGCATATCCGCGAGAACATTCCGCCAAACAACAAATGCGGAAGTGTTATGCGGATTTAACATCTGATAGAGCGGAAGAGGTTATGAAACGAGCCGAAGAGCACGTAGTTTATCTTCGTGAAAAATTTACAAAAGAGAACCAATATGCTCTGATGGTTTCAGAGATATGTGAAACACTTAATATAGATACTCAGGCCTCACGCGAAGAAATAGTTTTGGAATTTGAATAATGACTAAGATTTTGTTTGTTGCTGATTTTTTTGTTGATGAAATAAAAGGCGGTGGGGAAATTTATGATGATATTTTGATGACACTTTTTCGTAATGATGGGATTAAAGTTGTTAAGTTTAAAACAGGAGAAACTACCGATAAACATATTCGTTTATATCGAAAATCCGGCTTTCACACAATAGTATCAAATTTCTGTGGTATGGCCGGCCCCACAATGCAAGAGTTGATTAAACATCCCGGCACATATAGTATTATGGAACATGATCATAAATACCTGTTGAGCAGAGATCCGTCAATGTTTGATAATTTTGAAGCCCCACCGGACAAAATTATTAACCGGCATTTTTATGTTAATGCAAGAAATATTTTTGCTCAATCGAAGATACATGCGGAAGTCATCCAAAGGAATTTAAAAATAACAAATGTTATAAATTTAGGAATGAGTTTGTGGACAGACGAACAACTTGCTGTTATTAAAGAACATTTGAATGATGAAAAGTTGCCCGATGCTAGTATTATTGATAGTAATAATCCAACAAAAAATACTGCAACAACAATCGAACACTGCAAAGCCAAAGATATTCCTTTCACTTTGATAGGATCCAATGATTATGAAACTTACATTTCGCAACTTGCGCAACACGAAACATATGTATATATTCCAAAGGTTCTTGAAACTTTTAATCGGGTAATCCTCGAGGCGCGTATGCTCAACTGCAAATTGCAAACAACGAGCCTTAACGGTTGCATATCGGAAGAATGGTTTAAACAATACAAGGGCGAAGAACTTATCGAATTTGTACGAGAGCAAAGGCCAAGAATTTATAACGATATTAAAATGGCAATTTTTGGCGAGCGCCCCAAACCAAAACAACAAGCCGATATTACAGCTATTCTTAATGCTTATCGTCGACCTTATAACCTTAAAATGCAAGTTGATGCTCTTCGGAACCAGACTATGCCTCCTAAGCAGATTTGGCTCTGGGTTAATGCCCACGAAGATAATGAAGGTTTTGATTTCGAGAGTTTGGGTGTTGATAAAATATTTCACAACAATTTTAATTGGAAGTTTTATGGCAGGTTTGCCGCGGCCTTATTGGCTGATACCGAATATATTGCAATGTATGATGATGATACAGTTCCTGGCACGAAGTGGCATGAAAACTGTTTAAATACTATGAATACTCATGAAGGTATTTTGGGGAGCGCAGGCTATGTTCAGAAAGGCCCTCGTGCCCAACAATATTATCGAGAAGGTTGGCCCTCTCAAAATATCGATACAAGGCGTGTAGATTATGTCGGCCATGGATGGTTTTTTAGAAGAGAGTGGTTACCGTATTTGTGGAGGGAGATGCCTCCAACATGGGATAATGGGGAAGATATGCATTTTTCCTACACTGCTCAGAAATATGGACAGATTCAAACATATTGTCCCCCTCACCCACAAGACGATAAAGAATTACATGGCTCCGTATTGGGGTATGAGTTGGGGGTAGATTCCAAAGCGACTTCCAATAATCATGCAGTTTCTCATCATCAGTTCTTTGCTGAGCGAGACGCCTGTGTGATCAATTGCTTAAATGGCGGATGGGAGACTGTTTGCGAAGTAAAAAAGGTAGAATATGATATGGAATGAAATCGTCTGCTTGGGGGATTCTTTGACATATGGTGCCCGAGATGCCTATGGTAGATCATACCCAGCCGAGCTTGGAAAATTGTTGTCAGAAGCAACGAGCGAATTTTATATTTGTCATAATTACGGCGTTAATGGCGAAACAAGTTCTGATTTACTTCGAAGAAGTTGGCACCAACTTAAAGCTAATCCTGGCGCAAGGATAGCTCTGCTGCTTATTGGAACTAATGATACAAAAAAACCAACACCTTTGGACATTTATGAAGATAATCTTAAACAAATTATCAATTCTATAAAAGTCAACGGGAAGACTCCTATTGTGGGTACGTTGCCGACGCTAAATTTTAGTCCATATTATATGTTTAATCGAGAATATATCGACAAATACAACACTTCTATTAAACATTTATCCAAAAAAATGAATTTTTTGATCTGCTCGATGGACGATTTGGGCGAACATCTCATCGACGGCGTTCATTTAACACATGAGGGATACAAGGAGATGGCCAAAAAATGGCGCGCCACAATTCTATCACTAAGCTAGCAATTACTGGCGAAACTAGATTGACTTTGGAGAGCATGAAAAGAATTCTTGATCTTGATAACTATGAGATTCTATATGTGTTTGGGCTCCCAGAAGAAGATTTGCGCCATAAAGTTAATTCAGCGTCATTGACAGAATTTTGCGAAGAGTGGGGAATTACTTTAGACAAAACAGGAGACTGGAACAATTGCTTTCAGTTCTGTACTACCAATAATATAGATATGATTATAACCCTGGGTGACTCGAGAATAGTGCCAAAAGATGTCGTGCGCAATTTTGATGTGATAGGCAACCATGGAGCCGTGTTGCCCGATGTACAAGGGGGAGCTTCTTTGGTTTGGGGTAGAATATTAAACTCCGGAGAATGGGGCGTCTCTGTTATGAAGATCGCCGAAAGGATAGATGGTGGCGACATATTAAAAGTTAAGACTTTCAAATATGACGAGAGCACCACCGAGGAACAATTTACAGATGCCGCAGACGCTCTTACGGTAGATGCTTTAGTCGAGGTTTTACAAGGAGATTATGCTGTCCAAGAAAATAAAAAGTGGAAGGTGAGAGTCGCCAAACATACCGACTCTCATAAAGCAGTTGAACTTTTGAGATACTGCAAGGAAAACAACTTGCCAGTTTATATGCCACCGCGGACACTCGAGGATGGATATTTGGACCCGTCTTGGCCCCCTCAGTTTATAAAATCATTTAAAATTGCTAATGATCATCCTTATCCCAAATGGAGCGAAGAATGAAGGATTATGGAAAAGCTTTTGATATTCTTTTAGACAAGATAAAGAATAGAAGTAATTTTGCTTTTACTAGATTTTCAGATGGCGAATTGTTTATTATGCAGAACAAACATCTCTTGTTAGCCGAAGATCACTATATTACAGGAAACATTACTGGCGCTAATCGCTACACCGAAGAGGAACAGAAAGAATTTAAACCCGAAGAACATCAGCTTTATAGAGAAAAACTGTTTGAAGCGTATCAACATACTCAAGAAAACTATTATAAAGGTATATGCACATCAGCAGATGGCCATGTGGGGAAAGAAAACTTTGATTGGATGATAAAACATCATGACGGCGATCATGAAAATCTTACTTATGCCAATCTTTTGGTCAATGCTAACTATCGTCGTTTCGTCGAAGAGATGGTTCCGTTGTTTGTGGACCGAGATATTATATATGTAGTCAACAAGCTAGCCGATGTATCACGGTTACCATTTAAGATCAAAAAAACGTTTGAAATTGGTACAAATTGTATGATAAACGATTATAATGTAGTGGAGGATGTTAAGACTTACATTGCCGACAACGAGATTAAAGATCATATTGTTCTATGTTCTGCGGCAACTTTAAGTAACTATGTGATCCATGAATGCTTCCGAGAGAACAGCGAGAATACGTTTTTGGATATTGGTAGTTGCCTTAATCCTCTGTTAGATTTAGAAGGATGGAAATATACAAGGGGTTATTTGACGAGCTATTGGCAAAATAAGCCAAGCCCCTTTGCCTCACAGGTGGATACATGGAATTAATTAAAAATGGGCCTAAGTTCTGGGGATTCATAAGAGACCTTCGCAATATGGAAGGGGTTAAAGAGAGTTTTGTACAACAAGAAACCATTGGAGAGATTGAGCATGCTGAATATATGCTGAAATATAATAATAATTATTGGGTTTGTATAGTTGAAGGGGTTGCGGCCGGATATGTTGGGGTTATAGATGATGATATAAGAGTAGCCACTCATCCCGACTTTCAAGGGAAGGGTGTCGGCTCTTTCATGATTAATAAGATAATGGAGATATGTCCCGGTGCTTATGCGAAAGTTAAGTTAGACAACGAGGCAAGCCTACGATTGTTTGAAAAATGTGGATTTAAAAAGAAATATTATTTGCTGGAAAGAGATGCTCCATAACCCTTATAAGATCGTGAAAATGTTTGAGGAAGAGGTCGCCTATTATACGGGCGCCCCGTTTGCGGTGTCTACGGATAGTTGTACGGATGCTCTATTGTTATGCTGTGACTATCTTAAGGTTAATGAAGTGACAATTCCTGCCCATACTTATTTATCTGTTCCTCAATCTATAATTC
>Ga0209349_1001861_pt1 | contig 10279 bp, 10 predicted proteins | sample ETNvirnome_2_130_FD_184067 | JGI IMG/M metagenome (GOLD analysis project Ga0209349, IMG submission 184067) | Marine viral communities from the Pacific Ocean - ETNP_2_130 (SPAdes) (version 2) | ecosystem: Environmental > Aquatic > Marine > Oceanic | place: Pacific Ocean | collected 2013-06-22
CAAGACACAGAAGAAGAGCCGATGTTTACACACCTGGAACAAGGTGAGACAGCACCTTTTGCGGGCACCTTGTTTAACCCACCAGCCACAGCAGAATTAATTATAGCACATCAGTATTCTTTAACTGAATGTGATTTGTTGGTAGAATATGAAGTAGCGAAAGCGCGTTCCGAAATGCAATTGCAATTATCGGTGCTTCAAATAAGTTATGACTCTTTAAACGAAAAACATACACTTTTGATGGACATCAAGAATGATGAAATTAATACCTATAGAGAGATGTCGCTCAAGCAGCCAAACAAAAATAACCATTGGTGGCTAGCAGGAGGTGCCGTTGCAGGCATCGGGCTTTCTCTGGGGGTGTTTTATGCCGCAGCAAATATTGTACAATGACAAAATCCAAGCAAGATCCAGATTATATTATAAAAGTTGAAAAAGCAATTGTTGAAAAATATGGTGTAGAAACTGTACAACACCCAGCGAAAGACTGGACGCCGGAAAAAGAACGAGAATATATAGATCAGCTTAAGCAGCTAAATGAGAAAATCAACAAAATATCCGAAAAAACGGAAAAAGTAGAAGTTCAAGGAGTTTTAATATCAAAAAAACTACTTAATAAAGATAGCAATAGAGTTTGCTCTACATGCAATATTTATTCTTTTAACACAAGGGATGATATTTATATGAACAAACATGATTGTTGTCATCAGTGTTATATTCGATGGATTGATGGTAGGGAAGAACGCTGGGCAACCGGCTGGCGTCCCAATAAAGGAGAAAATAAATAAATGGCAACAGTTTTAGACATCGTAAGGGGAATTTCACAAGCCGCTGCAAATGCGTATGATGGTGCCCATGATGAAAAATATTCCCTTGATGGAGAGGCGAGAAAGATCGGACTCAAGAGAGAAGAGGGAGATCCTATTATAGATTCTCGCGTTATTGATGGGTTTGGGATACGATTCCATGGAAATCTTTTGTGTATTAGCTATCAAAGTGATATCAAATTAAAAGATGTTTATGCAGGAGACATCGAAGCAGATGTCGAAGACATGATCCAGAATGTCGCCGCTTTCCTCAAAAAAGAGTATAAGAAAATTACCGGTGATGCCCTCTCAATAACCCCGGCAACCGAAGTAGACGTGATGGTTCAAAATACTTCAAAGGTTCGCGTATTTGTTACGGGCAACCGGTATTATAAAATCGGAAATCTCGACGGCGTACTGCCAGTTGCTGAGCCCTCCGAGGATAGATTGGATAAATCCATTCGTGATTTTCTTGCCTTGGGCAAAAATAAATAAAACAATGATTAGATGTCGTTTGAACTTACAAAAAATGAAATTTTAAAAGAGATCTTAAAAAGCGGCAAAGATCCGGTTTATTTTATTAACAGTTATGCAAGAATTGCCCACCCCCTTGACGGGCTAATCCCGTTTAAGCTCTACCCATTTCAGGAAGAGCTATTAAGGGATTTTAATAATCATCGCTTCAACGTTATTCTGAAAGCGAGACAGCTAGGCATTTCCACTACAACTGCTGCATATATTGCATGGATGATGCTTTTCCATCGCAATAAAAACATTCTTGTTATTGCAACCAAGTTCCAGACCGCAGGCAATCTAGTAAAAAAAGTAAAGCATATAATTAAGAATCTGCCACCGTGGATGCAGATAGCAAATATTACAATTGATAATCGAGCTTCATTTGTGTTGTCAAACGGATCAGAAATAAAAGCCTCGTCCACATCTTCTGATGCTGGTCGTTCTGAATCTCTATCACTATTAGTTATTGACGAGGCGGCACACGTTGAAGGGTTAGACGAACTATGGACAGGGCTATATCCCACACTGTCTACGGGTGGTCGATGTATCGCCCTTTCAACCCCAAATGGAGTCGGAAACTGGTTTCATCAAATATACGCAGACTCTGCTCAGGGACAAAACGATTTCTATCCTACTGTTTTACGTTGGGATGTTCATCCCGATAGAGACACAGAATGGTATGAAAAAGAAACTAACAATATGTCTCGCAGACAAATAGCACAAGAACTAGAGTGTAACTTTAATATGTCTGGTGAAACGGTTATCCACCCAGACGATTTGGACTGGATGAACACGCAGATTAAAGAACCACAATACCGAACAGGCTTTGACCGTAATTTTTGGATTTGGGAAAAGGCGATAGAGGGATCCAGCTATCTTCTTACCGCTGATGTTTCCCGAGGCGACGGCAAGGATAGTTCGACACTTCATGTTCTAAAACTAGACACTATGGAAATTGTTGCAGAATATCAAGGAAAACCAACTCTTGATGCATATGCAGATATGCTTAATAGTATTGGGCGCGAGTTTAACAATGGTATGATTGTTGTTGAAAACAATTCTATTGGGTTTGCAGTATTAACAAAATTGCAAGAGTTGGGTTATAATAATATATATTTTTCTATTAAATCTACTCATGAATATGTTGAGCAGTTGCAGGGAGAAAATATGTCTAATGCTGTCGCTGGTTTTTCTACCACGTCAAAGACTCGTCCTCTGATTATTGCAAAGATGGAAGAATTCATTAGAAATAAACTAATTACTGTATACTCTTCCAGAATGGTTAATGAATTAAAAACCTTTATTTGGCACAATGGTCGCCCTGAAGCCATGAAAAGTTATAATGATGACCTAACTATGGCTTTAGCGATTGGTTGCTGGGTTCGAGATACAGCTTTTGAGGCAGGCAAACTAGATCAAGAATATAGAAATGCATTTGTTAACTCTATGTTTGTTACATCAACAAAAATAAATAATCAGATTAAAGGACAAGAAGGCTATCGAAGCGACATGGATATTAAAGGCAAAGAACAACTGGCAAAAGATATGAACCAAGAATTTGGTTGGCTTTACAAAGGATAAAATAAGTGGCAAAAAACAAAAACAACCCAAAAAATAATCAGTCGGCTCTTTTTAAGCAGTTAACTCGTTTGCTATCTGGTCCGCTCGTTAATTATCGCACACAGACGAGCAGAAAGCTGCGCCGCGTGCAGTTAGATAAATTTAAGTTTCAATCAGCCGGTGGACTAAACTTTAAAAAGTCGTCGTATAATCCTTTTGAACAACTAAGCACAGCTATCATGGCAAATCAGCTTCGTGCTGAAAGATATCAAGATTTTGAACAAATGGAATATACCCCCGAGATTGCCTCCGGGCTTGACATTTATGCAGACGAAATGACAACCTCCTCAGAGCTTCAGCCACTTTTACGTGTTAAGTGTCACAACGAAGAAATCAAAGCAGTGCTTCATGAGCTATATCATACTGTTTTGAATATTGAGTTTAATCTCTTTGGTTGGTGCCGCACAATGTGCAAATATGGAGATTTTTTCTTATACTTAGACATCGATGAGCAACTTGGAGTTCAGTCCATCATTGGCTTGCCAACACATGAGGTTGAGCGACTGGAAGGGGAAGATAAAAATAATCCAAAATATGTTCAATTTCAATGGAATTCTGGAGGCTTAACTTTTGAAAATTGGCAGATGGCACATTTTAGAATTTTAGGTAATGATAAATATGCTCCTTATGGCACTTCGGTCCTTGAGCCCGCCAGGAGGATTTTCCGCCAACTAATTCTTCTTGAAGATGCGATGATGGCATATCGTATTGTTCGCTCCCCCGAACGTCGTGTGTTTTATATTGATGTTGGTAATGTCGCGCCCAACGATGTTGAACAGTATATGCAAAGAGTTATGACGCAAATGAAGCGAAATCAAGTTGTTGATGCCAGCACAGGTCGTGTCGATTTGCGCTATAATCCAATGAGCACCGAAGAAGATTATTTTATCCCTGTCCGTGGTGGCGTCTCTTCTAAGGTAGAAAGCTTACCAGGAGGTACCTATACCGGTGACATCGATGATGTTAAGTATTTGAGAGATAAACTATTTTCTGCTCTTAAAATTCCTGCTTCATATTTGTCGCGAGCCGAAGGAGCAGAGGAAGATAAAACAACACTCGCTCAAAAAGATATTCGGTTTGCCAGGACAATTCAGAGACTACAGAGGGCGATTCTTACAGAGCTAGAGAAGATTGGTATTATTCATCTTTATACGCTTGGATATAAGGGTGCCGATCTTATCAGTTTCAAATTATCATTAAGCAACCCGTCTAAGATTGCAGAGCTTCAAGAGCTTGAGCACTGGAAGACAAAGTTTGATATTGCTGCATCTGCGACTGAAGGATTCTTCAGTCGGCGCTGGGTTGCCGATCATATCTTCAATCTATCAGAAGAAGAATTTATACGAAATCAGCGAGAAATGTTTTTTGATAGACGACTTGATGCCGAACTTGAACAGGTCGCTGCCGCCATGGAAGGTGCTGCCGGTGGTCTTGGTGGAGATGTCGGCGGGGGACTCGGTGGCGGACTCGGTGGAGATCTCGGTGGAGAAGAAGATCTCCTTGGCGGTGATTTGGGTGGCGACGAAGATCTTGGTGGCGAAGAAGAAGGTGGTGAAGAAGAAGACACCCTTCTGGCAGCACCCGGCAAACGAGACGACCAAAGACGCAAAGGAAAGAGTGGACCCAGGAAGCGACATACTAGCAGCAAGGCTCGGGGAGTTGAGATTAACACCCCCAGAACAAATAATCCTGGTGCCGTAGGTTACGAAACCTTGCATCACCTCTCGTCTATCGGGGATGAGTTCAGAAAAGGTGGATTATACCAAGAACAACAGAACGATGATGACAATTTAGAAGAAAGGCAATTATTTGAGGTCAAACACGAAATAAAGAAACTAATTACAGAACTAGATAATAGCGGATTAGGGGATACTAATGACGAGAAGAAAACACAATAAAAAAAGAAATACTGCTTTTCTATATGAAGCGCTTATAAGAGAGATGACTAAAGCAGTTGTATCGCAAGATAACACAACCAAGCAAGCCGTCGTTCATATAATAAAAGAATTTTTTGCCCCTCATTCTGTACTATCTAAAGAACTTGCATTATATCAAACATTGTCTGATGCCGATAACCTAGATCCAGTCACCGCAGAAAAGTTAGTTTACCAAGTTCGGGAAGCGCATTCATCATTAAATAAGAAAGAAGTTTATCGTGCTCAAAGCCAATTAATTAAAAAAATAAACACACAATTATCCACATCCGTATATAATAATTTTGTACCAAATTATAAAAGCATGGCTACAGTATCACAACTTTTTGGATCCGGTACTGAAACATATGATATTAAAAAAGGGATTATTCTGGAGCAGCAAATTGTTGCGAATCTAACAAATAAAGACCAACCATCGACAGAACAGGAAATGAAACCAATTGACAATTTGGTTTTTACGACATTTGTGTCCAAGTTCAATGACACATATTCAGAAGGATTGTTGAGCGAACAAAAAGAATTGCTAAACAGGTATATATTGTCCTTTTCTGACAATGGAATTGATGTAAAAATATATTTAAACGAAGAAATATCACGGTTACAAAGCGAGTTGGTTGCCGCCTTAAGCCTGAAAGAGATACAATTAGACACAAATATGCAGGAATCTGTTAAATCAGTTTTAGCAATAATCGAAGAATTTAAAACCAAGCCGGTGGATAAAGCACTTATAGAGAAGGTATTGAAAATTCAAAATGTAGTTTATGAGATTAAAGCATAATGCCCATTACAGTCACCATACCACATATCAAAGATAAGATCGGCATTCAAGAAGACATCACTCTAGAGGTGAGAAAAACACTTGGAAACCAATTGGTTGTTTTTGACCACCCAGATGTTGATATTGTAATATACCCAGACAGTAAAAAAATACTTGCTCTTGCCAAGGATGTGACAAGCGAAGAAGTTTATGACACTCAAGACAGATTGTTTTTGCTTCTAAGAAAAGAAGGGCTTATCGAACCAGAAAGTGTTAAATCGGGATATGTATATGGCTCACTAGAAGCACAAATGTTTTTGAATGAAGAATATGATATGGTCCAGGCTGCACTTTATGGCATAGATAAATTTATTAAAGAAGAAAAGCCCTACTTTGAATACATTGAAGAATTTGAACGTGCTGTTGATGACTATATAACAGAGCCCACAGGTGACGATAGCACTCCGCTTGGAGAAGTTCCACAAGAACCTGAAAAGGGCTCAATTAGACCTGGGTGGATCCGTGGACCTTATGGCATGAGTATCATGCACAGGGTATAACATGGACCTCTTATATTTTGTGCTCGCCGCATATGGCTTGACACAAATTTTAGTATACGGAACAATCTTTAATTCCGTTAGACCAACAAAAGGCAAATTAGGAGAATTATTCCATTGCCCAATGTGTCTCGGCTTTTGGGTCGGGGCATTTTTATTTGGAATTAATAGGTATACAGAACTATTTACATTCGAGTATACTTTCGCTAATCTTTTTATTTTAGGCTGGCTGTCATCTGGGACTTCATACATCTTGAGTATGATATTTTGTGACAATGGTATACAAATAGGAGTTAACAATGAATAACTGGACAAGCAAATGGATGCTACAACCCGTTAGGCGATGCTGCAAGGGCTCTTAACTATGGGCAAACTATTATTAACAGAATATTATGAACTATGCCCTAACGGTAAGTGTGACGATCTTCTAACAGAAGAAGAAAAGAGGATGGTTCGCGAAGATAACGCTATGTTTTTAACGGGCGTTATGCAGCGAGCAAATCATCTTAATGGAAATGGGCGTATTTATAGTCGCCCCATTTTAGAACGGGAAGTAGAAAATTATGGTAAGCTTGTTCGCGAGCGAAGAGCCCTGGGCGAGCTTGACCACCCCGATGCAGCGGTTATCAATTTGGCAGCCGCTTGCCATCTTGTAACAGAAGTGTGGTGGGATGGCGATGCTGTCATGGGCAAGGTACAGGTTTTGAACACTCCATCTGGCAAAATTTTAAAAGAGCTTGTTAGCTCCGGTGTTAAACTTGGTATATCTTCCAGAGGCATGGGCTCTGTTCATGAATCTAACGGACAAACGATTGTTGAAGATGACTTTCAATTAATTTGTTTTGATTTTGTGTCTGAACCTTCCACCACTGGTGCTTTTATGATGAAAGAAAATAAGCAATCAAATATTATCACAAAGGCAGATCGAATTAACAGAGCCCTTAATAGCGTTTTGAGAGACAAATGAAAAAATCAGAATTGAAGCAGGTTCTTAGACCGCTTATAAAAGAGTGTATTAAAGAAGTGATATTTGAGGAAGGTATTTTATCTAATATTGTTTCTGAGGTTGCACAAGGACTTGGAGGTAATACACTTATTGATTCAAGACAACATACTGTTCAAGCCGCACAACAGGATGAGCAAAGACAACATGAAGTAAAAGTAGCACGTCAAAAAATGCAAGAAACAAGAAAAAGAATGTTAGATGCCATTGGAAACGATTCTTACAATGGCATAGATCTTTTTGAGGGCACAGCCGCACCTCCTCAAGAAGTGGATCACACTTCCGCCCTCGCAGGGGTCGATCCTAGAGATGCCGGTGTTGATATCAATAAAATTTTTGGAGGGACCGGAAAAAACTGGTCGCATATGTTTAAATGAGCAAAACAGTTAATGTTTCAATCAAGCCGTTGAGAAAAGACAGCCCAGAAAGAATGATTAGAAGATTTACTCGAAAGGTTAAAAAGCTCGGCATCTTAGATGAGGTTAAAAAAAGAAGATATTATAAAAAACCATCCGAGGTTAGAAGAGAAAAAGCTATTCGTAGAAAACGAGAAACAGCAAAATTAGAAAGAAAAAAGAAATAGTTAGACACTAATTAAAGAGAACAAAGTAGGAGAGTAACAAACATGGGCGCAGAACCTTTTAGCAGATATATATCAGGGGGGCGAACCCGATCAGTCATTAATTTAGCTAGCCCTGATGGTGAAGGGGTAGTTGCATATACCTTTACAACCACAACTTCCGTCCCCGCCTCTGCGGAAGATGGATATGCCAATCCTGGACTCCAAAAGAATTTACATATGATAATTAAGAACAACGATGCTGGTACATGCAAATTCCGAGTTTATGGGTATCACTCTTTTGCAGGAGAATGGGGTGTTCTACAAATTATGGATCCTGCTGACGGCGGCAACAATCTTATGGAATGGACAGTACTTGCGGATTCAGATGAATATACTGTAATCCCAATTGAGGGCATCGAAAGGATTGCTGTTTCGTGCAGCGCCTATGGCAGCGGTGGCAGCGTTACTTGCTACCTGGGCGCAAACACGATATAGAATATTTGAGAGCCAAAGCCTTCTAATAAGTAAAAGCGCTTGCACTACAAATCTTAAATAAGAGATCCCTTATTGCCATTTGCTATCTATTTATATTGACGAATAATATATATTATAGGAGCTTTCATTAATGGGCGAATTTGGATGGGCATATGTAAAAGGGGCACTAACGGCTAGTGGTCCTACTGGATCTCTACAGTTTAGAGACGATCAGGCAGCAGATGGCACAACTGGCTTAACAGGCAGTGCTGCCTTGGTATTTTTTACCGGGAGTGCGTTAAACGATCTCGATGGACCATACGAACTCCGTCTTACTGGTAGCTTTAACATGTTTGGCGATCAAACGATTGATGGCAATCTAACAGTCGTAGGTTCTACCACAACTATTTCCGCAAGCAATCTTATTATTCAGGATCCTGTAATTGGTCTTGGGTTTGGAACTGCAAGCGCCCACACAGGTGCCGCTGGCGACCGTGGGTTTATTTTTGGACTTAGAACTGATGCCAACCAAGCGCTGATCTGGGATCAAACGTCTGCCTCGTTTATTGTTGGAAAAGTTGGTGCTGTAGGACCACACAACGATCCGGGCCCAGGTGACGAAGCAATCTATGATATAAACGAGGACGATCTTAGTGTCTTCAAAGTCGGAGGCATTATCGCTTCCGGCACAACCGCACCAGGGCTTGGCGAGATCTATGGTTTGAGTATGCGAACTAGTGGTGACATCGCTGTCTCTGGAGCGGCAGTATTTAATGACGTAGGTGGAGATAATGATTTCAGAGTCGAATCCGATGACAATGCAAATATGCTCTTTGTCGATGCTAGCACTGATCGAGTCGGCGTCGGCACGGCCACCCCTCTCTCAACGTTGCATTTGTATGGATCATCCGGCGAAGTCGAACTCCGCATTCAGTCAGATACTGCTTATACTAGTATAGTTCAAAAAGATAATAATGAGTTAATCATACAAAATGCAGCCACGGACGGTGTTATTATATTCCATGACGATACAGCAGAGAGAATGCGTATCGACAAGGATGGCAAAGTCGGTATTAACGACTCGACTCCAACCGCAATGCTTAACGTCCAAGGAACGGCGGATTCTGCTGTTCCAACTCTTCTTATCGATCACGATGACGCAGACGTGATTGGTGTTCAACTGAATCTTTTGAACTCGACTGCAAATGCCATTGATATTGATGCATTCAATACCACGGCAAATGTCATAGACGTAGCGGCAACAAGTTTAACCACTGGAAAAGCTTTATTCATTGATGCCGGTAATGCAACAACTACAACTACAAACGCTGGCGCAATTGCTCACATCGACTTTGATAAGACAGGAATCGTTGCCTCTGGACAAACATCCACATTTAAGGGCTTCGAAATCGATATGGACGATGCCGCCAACAATGCTGGTACATCAACAATGACAGGAATGGACATTGGGGTCGTCAATGTGGATGCTGGAGACGGCACAACCCAGAATGTTTGTCTTAATGTTTCTGGATCAGGTGCCGATAAGAACTATGGTCTTCAAGTTTGTGTAGATGATCATGCGGATAGCTATGACATTGTAATGTCGTCATCGTTAAATAATAATGATTATGGCGTAATTTATGTTGGTGCAAACGGTTTAATGACACTTAAAACCGTTGACCAAGACGCCGCAGCCGCTGATATAGTATTGGCTCCTGACGGAAAGGTTAGCGTCTCATCAAATCTTGAGGTTGCTGGCACTACAACTCTTGGAGACGCCAGCGGTGATAGCGTAACCATTTATGGCGCGACAGTGAATATTCCTAATGTTGCCGCAGGAACGGACAACACGGTTCTGGTCTACAATGGCTCTTCGATTGTAACCGACGAAATCGATTCTCGCGTCTGGGGATCGACATTAGTAGATGGAACAAATGGCACCGACAATGAGTTGGCAATTTTTACGGATTCAAATTCGGTCGAAGGAGATTCAAACCTGACTTGGGACGGGTCTACCTTAGATGTAGGGGGCGCATTGACGGTTGATGGG
>Ga0209349_1001862_pt1 | contig 10275 bp, 10 predicted proteins | sample ETNvirnome_2_130_FD_184067 | JGI IMG/M metagenome (GOLD analysis project Ga0209349, IMG submission 184067) | Marine viral communities from the Pacific Ocean - ETNP_2_130 (SPAdes) (version 2) | ecosystem: Environmental > Aquatic > Marine > Oceanic | place: Pacific Ocean | collected 2013-06-22
TGGAATACACAAAGCCCTACTGGCAGTACCTAGTGCCTAGTTTCGGCAAGAAGTCTTTAGAACAGCTTGAAACTTGTCATGAAAATCTAAGGAAGGTATTCAATGAAGTTATCAAGACGGTGGATTGCTCTGTACTTGAGGGTACTAGGGGTCAAGTTGAGCAAGACAAGGCTTATGAAGAGGGTAGGAGCAAGGCTAAATATCCCCATGGACGTCATAATAGACTTCCCTCTAACGCTGTTGATTGTGTTCCTTATCCTGTTGATTGGAGCGATAGGGAAAGGTTTACATTATTTGCTGGCTTCGTGTTAGGAATAGCAAAGAGTATGGGTATCAATCTTAGGTGGGGTGGAGACTGGAATCAGAACTGGGAAGTTAATGATAATAAGTTTGATGACTTTCCGCACTTTGAGTTGAAGTAGTCTCTGATATTTAGTTAATGGCTCATACATCTGTTCGTAAGGGTAGGATTGGGGAACTATTAGTTATAAGTAATTTATTAGATAAGGGATATGATGTTTATACTCCAGCTATAGATGATAATGGTGTTGACCTTTTGGTGTGTAATAACGGAGATTTCAGAAAAGTACAGGTAAAAACACATGAAAGTCCAATTAAGAAAAGATTGTGTAGAATTCAGACATCTATAGAGGTAAATACCAGAAGATGCTATAATGTTGATGTCATTGCAATACCTGTAAAGCCTAAGAATTGTATTTGCTATGTTAAGGCTTCTCAGGCTAAAAGAGCTTTTACTATAGCATATTTGCCTAGTAAAAATTGTCAAAAGAAGAATAGAAATTGGTATGAGGATTATTTAGAGTTCCCTTGGGATTAGTATGTTTACAGTAAGCATAAAGCACAGAGGTGATGAAAATGCAACTGATTATAAGGTTTTCAAGCAGAAAGAGATGGATAATCAGGGAAAGCCTTATGTTTACTGGAAAGAAGCTAAAGAAGGGGATTATGCTTTATCAGATGATGGTTTCTGTGCGAAAGTTATTAAAAGGACTAAATATCCAAATGATAGAGGTTCTCATACTATTTATCTTAGGGTTCCTTGGGGCTATATAATGTGGAACCCAAAGTATCCTACCAAGAAATTCAAGGTAGCAGGAAGGTTGACCCCGCATACTTTTAAGGGGCAACCATTATTTCAGGGTTTTAAGAAGCGTGAGAAGTTTAAGAACCTTGCTATGTGTTATGCACAGACAATGGACAAAGATTTAGCCATTGACCTTTCTATGGGCTCTATTACTGATAAGGAGCACCTAACTTGGAAAAGAAGAATGAAAACGGAGGTATTTAGAGACATGGTAAGAGAAGAACTTCAAAAGCTGTTGAATGAACATGGCTACACAGCTGATTTCACTATGGAGCTTCTTGGCGAGTCAATAGACCTTGCTAAGGGTAAAAAAGATATATCAAACCTTATGCGTGCTGTAGAGAACCTTCAGGATATGCATGGCATGAAAGATAAGGCTCTTGTAAAGACGACCACTCAGCTTGAGGCTGTTTCTACTAAGAGGATGCTTGAAGAGTTAAATGAGGAAGAAAAGAAATTAAAGGCTACACAGGTAGTAGAGAGTGTTACAGACTCCGATAGTTAATGATTACGAGGAGCATTACGAAAAGCTCCAAGCATTAAGGAAGTTAAAGAATAATATGGGCTTGTTTGGCAGGTATTGTTTTCCTACAGCAGCAAAGCGTACGACACCTCCATTCCATGGAGAAATTTATAGCCATATAGCAGATGATACTGTTTCTAGAGTTTTAATAGCTGCACCTAGGGGTACTGCTAAGTCTACTGTTGTTTCTTTGTTTTTACCTTTACATAGGGCAGCTTTTAAGAAAGATGATGAAGACCTCTTTATTGTTATTATTTCTGAATCACAGACACAGAGTGTAAACTTCCTTTCAAGGATTAAGTATCATCTTGACCATTCTGAAAAGTTTAGGGAGGTATTTGGGGATTTTAGTGCAAGGACAGCTAAGAGATGGACGAATTCTGATATTATACTTGCTAATGGTACTAGGATAGTAGCTGTTGGTACCGGTCAAAGGGTAAGGGGCTTTATTGAGGGAGATACTCGGCCTAATCTTGTTATAGTTGATGATTTTGAATCAGAACTTAATGCTTATACTCCAGAGGGTCGTACCAAGAATAGGAAGTGGATGACCGAGGCTGTTATACCTTCTTTGTCTGATGAGGGTAGGATAATCATGATTGGAACGGTTATCTCTGAAGATTGTTTTCTTTGTTGGGCAAAGGAGTCATCAGCTTGGGTTACCTTGTGGTATAGTATATGGGATGATGAGGAGAAGAGTATCTGGCCTCAAAGGTTTCCCAGAGAAAGAATTCTGCAGATAAAGAAGGAGTTTGAGAGTGTAGGCAATATGAATGGGTTTTATCAGGAATATATGAATATAGCACAATCTCCTGATAATGCTCCTTTTAAGCCAGAGTATGTACAGTTGCATCATTATGATTTCGAAAGAAGAAATGGACAGCCATGTTTAGTTAAAAAGACAGGAGAAGGAGAAGATGTTAAGCCTATTGAAGTCTATTGTGGAATTGACCCTGCTAGCAGTCTTGCTGCTCGTGCGGATTTCTTTGTTATTGCTACCGTTGGTGTTGATGGTGACAATAATAAGTATATTCTCGATATTTATCGTACTCGGCTCGACCCTGCTGAACAGCCTGATGTCATTATTAAAACCTTCAAGAAGTTTAAGCCTCGAAGGATGAAGATTGAGACCGTTGCTTATCAGGAGGCTTTAAGAAGTGCAGTTCGTAAACAAATGCTGGAACAAAACTTGTACATCCCCGGTTTAGAAAAGGGTGTTAAACCCCGAACGCGTAAGAGCGAAAGATTGATTAGTCTTGTTCCAATGCTAGCTAAGAAGGAATTTTATTTCAGACCTCAGGACATAACTGCACAGCAGGAGTTTTTGAGTTATCCTCGCGGAAAGCATGATGACATTATGGATGCTATATGGATTGCACTTGATAAGGCTATTCCATGCAAAAGAACTTTAGTTGATGGCACCAAAGATGATAAGCCTAAGAAATTTCTTGATTGGCTAACGATGTAGGTCTTATATTAACTTAGAGTTATATTTGGAATTAAGTGGCATATAAAGGAAAATCAGGTAAGAAGTTAGTGGAGGAGACAGTCGACCTCTGGAAGACCTATTCTAATAACAGGGAAACTTGGGCTACACAGGCTCAGGAGGATAAGGAGTTTAGACTTGGGCGTCAGTGGACAAGGGAACAGAGAGAGACTTTAGAGGCAAGAGGTCAGGCACCTCTTGTTGTTAATAGGATTCATCCTGCTGTAGAGTCTGCTAAGGCTATGCTAACTGCTAATAAGCCTTCATTTAGGGTATCACCAAGAGAAGATAGTGACAATAAGGTTTCTCAGGCCATAAATGGTCTCTTGGAGTATATGTGGCAGATATCTGATGGTGACCGTGTTTTAAGAAATGCTGTTGATGATTACTATGTTACTGGTATGGGAGCTATCCAGATTTATATTGACCCCATGATGGATATGGGTAAAGGTGAGGTCTGTGTTCATGATGTAGACCCCTTGGATATTTATATAGACCCAAATTCTAGGGATAGATTTTGTAGTGATGCTGAGAATATTATAGTATCCAGACTATTTACAAAGGACCAAGCTAAGCAGCTTTATCCAATGTATGAGAAGGCTATAAAGAATGCTTCTACAGAAAATTTTCAGTCAGATAGGCCTACTACTACAAGACAGGATGATGGCGAGATGTTTTTTCCTGAAGAAACTGAGACTCAGACGACCACAACTTTTGCTCAGAATGATGAGTATATACGTGGTTATGAGAGATATACAAAGATTGTAATGGATATGTACAGGGTCTATCATGCTTGGAGTGGCGAAGAAAAGCTTATTTATGAGGAAGAGTGGGAAGAGTATCTTTCTACCAAGGTATGGACAATAAATGGTCAGATAATTGAGGATGCTGATGCTGCTGCAAATATTGCTCAGCAAATAATGAATCAGTATGCTCAGTTAAAGCAACAGGCTCTCGCACAGGAGCAGGATACCCCTGAACCTCCCAAGCTTGAAGAATTAACATTTATGGATTTACTTGAAGGGGGTCAGATAGAATCTGTTACTGCTCCTACTAAGAGAGTAAAAATGTGCGTAATAATGGGGGATAAGATTCTTTATGAAAGGTTACTTCCTATAGAGGATTATCCCATAGTATTCTTTATGAATATGCATACAAGAACACCTTATCCTATGAGTGATGTCAGGATGGTTAAGGGTCTTCAGGAATATATAAATAAGATTAGGTCTTTGATTATTGCTCATGCTACGACTAGTACAAATACAAAAGTTTTAATACCATCCGGCTCTATTGATATGGAGGATTTTGAGAACAAATGGGCTCAGCCGGGTGTAGCTATAGAGGTAGATTTTGACCAAGGGCAACCTGTGACAGTTCAACCGTCTCCTCTACCCAACGAACTCTACTCCAACGAACAGACCGCGAAGAACGACATAGACCACCAACTTGGTCTATATGAACTCATGATGGGAAACTCGCAGGTTGCCCCAAGTACTTATAAAGCTACTGTTAGTATAGATGAGTTTGGTCAGAGGAAAATGAAGAGTAAGCTTGCTGATATAGAAGTTGGTCTTCGTAGGATAGGACAGATAGCTATTCCGATGATGCAGCAACTTTATACTGAAGAGAAGGTTATTCGTTTACTTAAGCCTAATAATTCTATGAGTGAATACGTAGTTAATAAGAGGCTTTATGATGATAAGGGTGAGATGGCTGGTGTCGTGAATAGACTTGATATTGGTAAATACGATGTCATAGTCGTTACCGGCTCTACTCTTCCAACAAATAGATATGCTCAATTAGAGCTTTATATGGATGCTTATAAGAATGGCATTATTGATAAGCAGGAAGTACTGAAGAAGACTGAGGTGTTTGACATGGAGGGAGTTCTTAAGAGGACAGATATTATAGGACAGCTTCAGAGTCAGTTAAAGCAGGCACAGGAAAGTATTAAGAAGCTTCAGGGAGATTTACAAACCCGCGAAAGAGAAGCTTATCATGCCAAGCAAAAGGCAGAATTAGAAAAATTTAAGTCAACTCTCGATGGAACCTCTACCAAGGCGAAAGCTGCAGGAACCATTTTTGAAAAGAGGCTTGATGACGCAATGGGTCAGATTAAGAAGGAAGTCAGGGAGGCTTCCCAAAAAGAAAGTAAAAAAAGCTTACCCCCTAAGACCTAACGGGAGCAGCTAGGAGAAAATAAAGTGACTGAACAACTAAATCAAATAGATACTCCTGAGATAGAACAGCCTCGCGATGAGCAGGGTCAGTTCGTTTCTAGGGACTCTGTTGTAGACGATGTCATATTCGGGTCTCAACCACCCGAAGCACTGGAAACATTTCCAGTAGGAGAGGAAACCTTGGCCCCTCAAGGAGGGCACCCCCGGATTCAAGAATCATCTGTAACCCCTCAACCTGAGGATGTTAATGCTAGCGGTAACGATGAAGTTCGTTATCAATACTGGCAGTCTCAAGCGGATAAGACAAATAACGAGCTCGAGCAAATGAAGCAAACCAATCAGCTGCTTCAGAATCAGATTAATGTTATATCGTCTAATCAGCAACCTCAGCAACAGGCACAGGAAGAGAGCGTTGAATTTCCTCCTCCACCAGAGAGGCCCAGAAAGCCTGCTGGTTACAATCGTGAAGAAGCTTACTCAGACCCTTCAAGTCAGAGTGCTCAGTATCAGGATACTATCGAAAATTGGCGAGATGACATGGACGAGTATAATCGTTTACATGCTGAATATAATCGTGAACTCGCTACAGCTGATAGAATGCAGGTACGGGAAGAGATGGAGCAACAACAAAGGGTACGAGAAGCTCAACAACAGGAGTTTAGACAGATGCAAACGATGAAGTCAGATATTATGCAAAAATACAGTGTCGAAGATTCTGTAGCAACTGACTTTATCCAGAGGATGTCTGACCCCGGCTCAATCACGGTTGAGAATCTGTGGAAACTATATCAAATGGAAAATAACACGAATGTGCCTATTGCACCGGCTAATCCTAGCCCTACTTTTAGACAGACGGCAAGAGCACAACAGGCAACAACTCCAATGGGTGTAGTCACAGGACAAAGTCAGCAGACTACAGGGTCTGTAGAAGACAGAATAATGGATTCAATGGTTACTGAATATAAATCAAAGAATCCGTTTTAACCCCCGTTTGTATGGGGCACCTACCCGGAAGGCGTAAAGCAGTTGATGGGATTGGGTGTAATTAAAGAGAGGTTACTATAATGGCAACAGTATATAGTAACGTTGCGTCCGCTACTGGTAGCGGAACTGCTTCTTTAGATAATACACGGAGAGTCTTTAATTTTGGTGACAGAGTCGCGGAGTTAGCTCCACAGCAATCTCCATTCTTTGTCTATCTTAGTAAAGTTTCTAAGAAACCAACTAATGACCCCGTGTTCAAGTTCTTAGAGCAGCGACACCAGTGGCAAAGGCGTAATTTTGAAGTATTAGCAGCTTGGGATTCTGGAGCGGAAGTTGCAGGAGTAGCTTGTGATGCAAGTGCCGATTTACAAATAACTTGCAAATTTGATATTTATGGGAAAATAACTTCCACAAATACTCATTGTAAGTTTGTAGTTCCGGGTTCTGTGTTAGCAATTCAAGCTGATGATGGTACAGTGTATAGTTTCAGAATAAATGAAGACGCTACGGTGGAAGAGTCTGCTTCAATTACTGCTGGACATTACATTAATCATGACAGTAATGAAACTGGTAAAACAGAAATTGCCTCAGAATCACTGACCGCTTTGCAAACTGTACCTGCTGGTGCAGCATTTGCTGCTGGAAATAAGGGTCAAGTAATTGGCTCTGCATGGACAGAAGGTTCAGATAGTCCTGAAGGTTGGGAAGATAAGTTGTATGACAGGGAAGGATATTGTCAAATATTCAAAACTGGCATGAATATCTTTTCCGGAACATCTATGGCAACTGAGTATCGTGGAATCAAGAATGAGTACCAGAGAATATGGCAAGATAAACTCATGGAGCATAAGATGGATATTGAGCAGGCTATGTTGTTTAGTACTGGATTAACAACTGCAGCTCAAGAATCTACAGCTGGCACTCAATTTGCTAGAAGCTCTTGGGGAATTCTTCCTTATACTGAATCTTATGGAAAGTTATATAACATGAGTTATGCTTCGTCTGGGTACGATGCTTTCTTGGATGCAATGGAAGATTACTTTGCTCCGGAAAGTGGAAATTCAGGGAATAAGCTTGTCTTAGCTTCCAGAAAGGTAATTACTTATCTGAATAAGCTAGGTTCTGGTTCTTTCTTGAATAATTCAGTTGGTGCTGACCAGTATCGACTCGATGTAACTAGTATCCCCGGTAACTTTGGGCATACAGTAACTAAGGTGAATACCATTTTTGGTAATTTGCATTTCGTTGCTGAACCTTTACTCCGTGGACCATGGGAAGATTACTGTGTAGCAGTTGATATGGCTAATGTAGCATATCGTCCGCTTGCTGGTAATGGAATGAGTCGTGATACTTTCATTGAAACTAATGTGCAGTCACCGGGCGTTGATGGACGTCAAGACCAAATCATAACTGAGGCAGGTCTTGAGATTAGTCTACCAGAAACCCATGCTCTGCTTAAATTCGGTTAAGGAGGTATAGAAATGGCTTTCACTAAAACAAGCGCAAATGGAAAAACTGTGTATCAAGAAGCATATACTTTACCATCAAGTGCAACATTAGAGTATAGTAGCGAAATTGACTTTTTTAGCTTTGACTCTAGTTTAGCAAATAAAAAAGTAGCTGTTATCTTAAATGCTAGCGCTGTGTCTGGTTCTAATTTAGACATATCGTTATATGGGACTTGGGAAGCAGGTGGTTCGAAGGTTACATTAGTAAGTGATACATTGGTTACTGATATTGCTGCAACAGGTAATAATGTAGATATATTAGACTTAAATGCGTATCCAATGCCTTATTATTACATAGGGTGGACTTCGGATGCTGATGAGAGTGCTAATACTATTACCTTAACTTGTATTGTTGATGAAGACAATGTAAGTATGGTAAGTGGCGACTTTGGCGGAATAGGAGCTGACCCATCATAAATCTTAAGTTGACGAGGTAATAGCGTCATATACAGATTAAGGCTTAGGGAGGCTCGATACCTCCCTGAGCCACTATGAGCAAGAAAAAGAAAATGAGTTTAATTTAATGTCATTTTTTAAAATTACATTTAAGGAATTAGTAGAAAACTTTGTAGGTGACTTAGATGGGGTGTCTTGGCTTCCCATAGCTGAGCAGGGAGCTAGAGAAGTGATTGATATATTACCACCAATATATCTTATGAGGTATGCTCCTAATCCAGTGGATTTATATACAGGTGGGAAGGCTGATTGGTATTGGAGTCCGCAGGATGTTACATATAGTCATAGTAATGAAGTTGGAGGTCCTCAATCTAAGCGAATATTGAAGGTCTTAAGGCATGATGGTACTCAGTGGAGGGAGTGTAATGAATTAGATTTCCTTCTTTTTAGCCAAGCTAGTAATACAAATAGTTTGTATTTTGCTACAAATACTTCTCCGGTTTGGACTTTAGATACAGATGCTGGTTATACTAAGCTAAGGGTATTACCTGCCATTACTGGCTCTGTAGACGCAGTAAACTCCGGAAAAGTAATTTTTGTTCCCTATCCTGAAATGATTACCGTTGAGGACCAAGCAGCAGAGCCCTCTAATGGGATTTATGTTGATACTCAATTTCAGTCTGCTCATTTTATATTTGAAGACCTTGGATTTTCAAAGGATACTGTAAATGTAATGGCTTTGAAAGCTGGTATTTACATAACTCAAAAACTTATTAGTGATGCTGTGCAGGATGATGAGGATAATGAATTGCTTGCAATGTTAAATGTTCAACAAACTTCACTGAATGCTCAGTATGAAATGGATATGAAAAGATTAATGGGAGCTGCAGGATGACACAATTAGAAATGCATGAGCTTGTTGAACAGCATCATCCTCATCTTGGTGAAAAAGAAATTAGAAAGTTACTTGATAGAGCATTAGCTGATTTTGCTGCTAAGACTGAGGTACTTGAGACTAGTTTTACTACAGAAACCATTGCAGACCAGAGATATTATTCCTTGCCTAAGGAAATCTTAAAAATTAAAAGTGTATGGCTTAATGATACTATTATACCTCAACTTCTTGGTAAACCGGTAATTGATGATGATACTTCGGAGACAAGTTAATGGCTAAACAAAGATATTGGTACATTGATAAGCATAAGATTGGTATTGTAGAGAAGAATACTAATGCTGTAACAAAAGAGAATCTTACTTCAAGTTATAGTTCTGTAAGCGAGGTAAAGGATTTAAGGGTCTATGCTATCTCAAGACCTGATGCATTATACTCAAGTACTTCTGATGATGCAAATTATTTAACAGTTACAACTGACCCTGCGCTTTCAGAAATACCTGAACAGTTTCATGAACTTATTGTAAATAAGGTTGTAGCTAATGGCTATAAAGACCCTAGAAATTTAAATATTGAATTAGCTCAATTCTTTGAAGCTGAGTATCTTAAGGGATTGCGCGAGGCAAAGAAATTTTCAAAATCTAGATATAGGAAAGGCGGATACATTAAAGCCTATGATTACTAATGACTACTTGGGTTACTGAAAGAACAGACAATACTGTTAATAGTGGTTCAACTACGGTTGGGTCACTTTCTACTGGACTACTTGATGTGGATAATATTCGTATAGATGGGAACACTATTAGCTCTACTGATACTGATGGTGATATAACTTTAACTCCTAATGGAGATGGCAATGTCGGTATTGGTACTACTTCTCCATCATCATTGTTACATGTTAAAGCGGATGGTACGTCTGTATCTACAGCGATGGTTAAAATTGAAAATCCCACTGTCAATGCATACCCAATGATAAAAATGAAAAACGATGAATATGAGTGGCATATTATTGCTCCACATGGTTATTCATCGGATAAATTTTCAATTTACGATGCTGGTCATGAAACTCCAGCACATAGGTTAGTTATTGACAAAAATGGCAATGTAGGTATTGGTAATGTTTCTCCAACTTCATTATTATACCTTGAAGAGGATTTATCTGCTCTTGCGACTAGTAATTTCACTGAAGCAGAATCGCATC
>Ga0209349_1001863_pt1 | contig 10273 bp, 13 predicted proteins | sample ETNvirnome_2_130_FD_184067 | JGI IMG/M metagenome (GOLD analysis project Ga0209349, IMG submission 184067) | Marine viral communities from the Pacific Ocean - ETNP_2_130 (SPAdes) (version 2) | ecosystem: Environmental > Aquatic > Marine > Oceanic | place: Pacific Ocean | collected 2013-06-22
AAGACACAAGAACACAATATGGACTTACTTTGCTGAATACTGGGCAGAAGCACACCGCGACGAGGAAATGGTTGCGCGGGACGAAACGCTGGTGGCACGTGAGGCCGAGTACGAGATCGGGAATGTCTATGTGCCAACGGGGTTTGAGCATTACGAGATGATGACCACGGACGTTCAGAAGTATCATTACTGGTGGCTGGCGCGGGCATGGTCGCACAATCCAAAGACGGGCGAGGTTCAATGCGCCCTACTGGACTTCGGCAACCTGGCGAGCGTCATTGATATTGAAGAGAAGGGCAAAGAGTTAGACCTTTCATTCATGGGCACGGACATAGGATATGCGCTCAAGGCCACGGAGGTCGGTACTCTCTGCGCCAAGCATACGGACCAGAACCACGTAGAAGATTCACGAGTCATTGCCCTCCGCGGATCAGACCAGATCAAGAAGATGCCGATTGAGCGCCAGATTCGTGATGCGTTCGAGGGCAGCCGGTCCGCAAGCCGGGCGTTGTTCTTCGAGTTGACATGGGCCTCGGATGTATTCCGGTCCGTTCTGCTGGACGCCATGAACGGCAAAGCGAACTTCAAATGGTGGGTTCCATCCGAGCGGACCGATGAGCAACGATGGTCCCGGCAGTACGTCAAGCAGGTAACGAGCACCAGGAAGGCGGACGGCGAATGGATAGTTGCCGGCCACGATCAAGATCATTTATTCGATTGTGAAGTGATGCAGATAGTCCTGGCACAGTTTGCCGGGTTGATACAATAAGGGGTTGAAAGTGAGTGACGAGGAGCTATACGCGGAATGCGATGTTGTGGACTTCATCGAAGCTGACGCAGAGAAACGGGCGCAACTATTGGAAGAGTTTGTGCCCACGGGCGGCCCAGAGAGCGAGGCACTGCATATCATAACGCCATATAAAGGAAACACGCAGTCGCCCAACACCAGCAGCTTTATGGCGGGCTTTAGCGCAGATGAAAAATAGTTTGCGATATGGTACGTTTTATGCTTGCGCTTACTGTGCAATCTATGATACCATACTTTTGACAATCGGGTAAGGTCTGCGACGGTAGGCTTCGCCCTTCATAGCGAGCGATATAGACGGCTTGTAGGAGCCTACACTCTTACTGTCCGTCTTTTTTGTTTGCCCGATTGCGACACTTTATACAATGGTGAGAAAAGCAACATCCGAGAATGTCCAAGAGCTGGAGGGGCTGTATACTCCACTCATTGAGGCAATGACCCACGACACCGCGGCCACTCTGGAAATCCTCCAGGCGCAGGCCCGGCTTGCTCTGAATCGTTACCTTGATGCCGTTACCGCGACCAGCAATATCAATGCCTCGGCAGCTTCTTCCTATTCCACCAGCGTCGGAAGTTCCACCCAAAAGCGCATGATGGACGAAGCGCAGGCCAACGAGGATGAGGCACTTGGCAAGTTCAAGGACTCCCTTGAACTCGGAGGCCAGACATTACCCGGCGTCGGCGGCGGCACCGTTTGGGATCTTAGCCAAATAGGAGTCTGTTAATGCCGAACCAAACGCCGAAGTTTGACCAGTGGCTTAAAAAGTGGTTTCCCGGTGTGGCCATGCAGCGCGCGGTAGACCGTCACAATGCCGGCGTGATGGCGTCATCCGGGGCATACGGTTCAAGCATGGGCGGGTACGACGGCGGCGTGTTCGGGCGCAACCAGGGCGAGATATGGAATAGCACCGAGCCCGAGGACGAAGTGGCCGCGTGGACTTATCACAACATGATAAGCAACGCCATGCAGCTTTACCGCAACGACCCGATGACCAAGAGCATCGTTGACGTTTCTACCACCTATCTAGGCGAGTCCCGGCCCACCGCAATGACAAGCGATGCGGATTGGAACGAGCAAGCAACCGAATGGTTTAACGAATTCTGGTGGCCACAAGCCGACGCCCGCGGGCGCAACGGAGTGGACTACGGGCAAATTCAAAGCCTCTTTGATACGTGGGAGTGGATCGGCGGCGATATGCTGTTTCTGCTTTTCAATGGCCAACTTCTGCCATTCGAGGGTACGCAGATAGAAACGCCGAGCAAGTTGCGGGCGGATAAGAACATTGTGAACGGTATCCGCATACAGCCATCCGCGCCTTGGCGGATCACTCATTACTATCTCACCGACGCCAGTAAGAAGTCATCCGACCCCAACAACTTCAAGCGCATCCGTCAAAGCGAGGCCATCTTTGCCGGCTCTAAAAACTGGCGCGTTTCCATGCTCCGCCATGTACCGGATCTCCACGGCGTAATTGACGCCCTCCACGGATACAACAGCACGAACGATAACGTCCAGCGGCGGATTCTGTTCGAGTCTATGCTCTGGACAATCGAACGCAAGGGCGCGGGCGCGAACCTGCCTAATCAGAACATTCTCACAGGATCGTCAGGTGGCACACCCATCAAGCAGCGCAAAGCCGATTGGGGCATGGCACTTGAGGTCAACGGTAGCCCGAAAGATGATTTTATCATTGCCGAAATGAAGAACCCCAACTCGCAGTATGTCCAGACGATGGAACACATGGCGCGGGCAATCGCGGCGGGCACCGGGTTTCCTTACGAAGTAGTGATGCACATTTACACGTCCGGCAGCTACACCGCCAACCGTGCCGCGCGGTTAGATTTCAAGAAGGCGATCATGGACCGCTGGCACTGGCGCAACAAGGTTCTGAATAAGCGAGTATGGAATTGGCGCATAGCCAAGGCAATCAAAGAGGGCGCATTGCCGCCAGCCCCGGTCAACAAGAATACCGGCCTTTCCGAGTGGCACAAGGCATCATGGACACTGCCGCACTTTGGCAGCATCGATGACGGCAAAGAGGTTTCAGCCAATATCAAGTATTGGGGCACCGGGCAGGAGTCCGTTGCGGATTGGGCACAGAACCGCGGGCAGACTCGCGGCCAATTGCTCGACGCTCACGACATGGACATTGCAGAATTTCAACGGCGGGCTGACACATTGAAAATCCCGCTGGAACAATACATGGGCCAACTAATTTCAAAGCCCGCACAACCGGAGGAAAATCCCAATGCGAAAGTTTAGTTTGATACTCGCAGCCCTGTTGATCGCTGGCACTGTCTATGCCCGGCCCCAGGCTACGCGCAAGACGATAACGCTCGGCACCAATTCGAGCGGCTCGGCAACTATGGCGTTGGCGGGATACATCGACACCGTGTACGTGGCTGTGTCAGATGGCGCCAGCACTGGCACCGTAACGCTGGCTTACGCCCCGTCCATCGGCGGCACGTCGATCAATGTCGCCACCAATGCCGTCACAGATGAAAAAGTATGGCGTCCGGTTGTTGACAGAACCGACACGGCAGGCGCGGCACTGACAAGCGACGAGCCGCAACCGTTTATTATGAACGGCGAAACCTTGACGTTCTCTGTGTCTAGTTCTCCCACCGGGTTGCTGTGGCGAATCGTTGTTATTTCGGAGGATGGGAAATGAGCCATGAAATCAAACTATACGGACCCATTGGCGGATTCTTCGGATTCACAGCCGAGGAAATACTCGCAGACATCCCGGACGATGCGAAGGAAATCACTCTCAGAATTCACAGCCCCGGCGGAAGTGTCGGAGAGGGACTTGCCATATATCACGGGCTCAGAGACCACCCGGCTAAGGTCCGCACTATTGTTGACGGGTACGCCGCAAGCTCTGCGTCATTTGTGATGCTGGCCGGCGACGAGCGGGAGGTACACCGCAATTCAATCGTGTTTGTTCACCAGGCACACACGGAGGCCCAGGGCAACGCGGACGAGCTACGGCGAACCGCGGACGGGCTCGACGTTCACGACGATGCGATCAGAGATATCTACAATCAGCGCACCGGGTTGGACGATGCCGAGTTAAGAACGATGATGAGTGACACCGCGTTTTTCCGCGGGGTTGACGCGAAGGAAAAAGGTTTTGCTACGGCGGTCATTGACGATCCCGAAGCCAACGCACAAATAGCGGCCATGCTCACTTTTGAAGGGCTTGCCGCCGGAGCAAAGGAAGGTACACAAATGAGAACTCGCAAGGAAATCGAAGCCGACAATAAGGATCTCAAAACGAAGGTTGATGAGATTGCCGCCGAACGGGACGAGTCAATTCTCGCCGCTCGCACCGAACTGGAAACGGTCAAGGGCGAGATGCAGGGGCAGATAGACGAATTGACAAAGGCCGCTGCAGAAAAGGCCGAGTCAATCACAGCCCTCGAATCCGAGGTTGAAGAAGTCGAAGCCCTGATAGTTGACGCCACCGAGGAATCCGAAGCAAACAAGGCCGAACTGGCCACGGCACAGACGGCACTTGAAAAGGCCGAAGCCGCGCTGAAGAATCCCGCGGTTGCCGATGCTTCGCTCCAGGATGCAGACGCCGACGCCATACCGCAGGCTGATGTTGACGCCGAAGCGGACAAGGCAGAGCAAGACGCCAAGGCTGCCGACAAGGTAGAGCCCGGCAATGTTTACGAGCAGTACGAAGCTATGGAGTCTGGCCCCGAGCGCAAGGCATTCCTGGCAGCAAACCGCCCCGCCATTCTGGCGATCATGGACCACCCACAGGAGAATTAAGACAATGAGAAAAACACATACATGGATAGGGGTCTTGGCCGTCCTGTTGGTTGCTGCGGGAATGTTCGCGGCATTCACGGATTTGGCCACGTCGCAGTACGACGGCAAGATCAACATTAGAAAATCGCACACGGTCATTGACTCTAACTTCGCACTCCTGGAGGGTGGAATTACCACCAATCAGACATTCCTCAGTGCTACTGCCGTCACGAACACACTGTACATCACGAATGGCGTAATCAAAGCCATTAACTAGGTAATCAAAGCCATTAACTAGAAAGGACGCCATCATGGCAAACACAAACACTAATATTAGCAAAGCCCTCATCCAGGATGAGATACTTCCGGCCCTACAGTTGGGCCTGATTCCGATAAACGCAATATCATTCAAGGCAGTAGCAGATAAGCCGCTGTTTTACAATGACACCGTTCGCGTGCCGGTTATGACCGCACGTACTGGCGGAACATTCGCAGGCAACTGGGAAACGGGCGACTCCACTACTACGGGTAAAGACGTGGTCATCGGAAAACCTACATTTGCGAGCGGGTACATCGATCCCACCGCGGAAATGCCAACCGCATCGCGGCTGGCAGCAATCGCCAAGGAATGCGCTTATGGCGTGGCGAAGTTGGTGGTGCAGGACGTTCTCGGATTGTTCCTGGAGGCCAACATCGGCAACGGAGCGGGCGATGAGTCCGTTATTGCCGCCGCGGCTTATGACCATGAGGACGAAGCAGACATGCGGAATCTTCTGTGGGGCAAGGGCGTCGAAGGCCCGATATCCGCGATCCATTCCCTGGACTACGCGACCAACCTGTTCAAGGATGCGGCCATAATTGACCGCAGTGCATCGGGCTCCGATGTCATCCAGTCGGGCGAGCTGCCTCCGATTCTCGGAATGCGCCAGTTCTACACCGACGCCTTCCCGACGGCAGTGACCAACGAGAACACCGAAGTAATCTTCACCGCTCCTCAGACGGCAGCGCTGGCGATTGGTGTTCCTGGCGATCCTACCGGGAACGAAGGCGGAGCGGGAATTCGCACCACCGTAGTCACTGATCCGGCGACTGGCCTCGGCCTGTCCTTCCGGCAGTGGGTCAACAGCGCCACGGGTTTCCATTGGGTTGGCGTGTACGTGATGAAGGGGCAGGGCTTCATACAGGACGCAGCCGTCCGCGTAGTGAACGCCTAGCAGTAAAGGCTAACAAGGGGCGGCGGTGGTTACATCCTGCCGCCGCCCTTTATCAAACGAGGTAGAAAATGAAACAGCCGATAGTTATTGGGGTTCGTGCGGATCGCACGAAAGAGGTCATTTGCTTTGGCGCAAGCTACAAGGAAGCGCGGCAGATGGTCGCGGGCGTTGCAACGGATGGCACAGAGTTTGCCAAGCAAGGCTACGATATGCTTGAGTTGCACATGATTGGCCGCGACACACGGATCAAAGCCTGCCGGGTCAAGAGTGTGAAACCTGCCGAGCCGGCGAAGAAAAAGCCCGCAGCCAAAAAGGAATAGATGGCCAACACGATGGGCATAGATTACGCGGAGGACACGCGGGAACAGATCGATGATGCGGGGCAGACCTGTACTCTCGGTAGCGCGTCACGTAATCGGATTGCTTGTGTCGTGAGCGACGAGCGCAGGACCGCACAGATTGAAGGCGAGTCTGCCATCGAAGTTTTTGAGCGCGAGGTACAGATTTTACTGGACGATATAGCAAGCATTCCAGAGCAGAACAGTACATTGGTCTTTGATAGCACGAGATACTACGTCTACGACATGCAGCACGATTCGGTGGGCGAGTCGGTACTTCTCTTTGTAAGGAGAAATGCTGATGGCCGTATCAGTTAAAGTCATATTTGACGAGGTAGAACGCAGCATGAAGCGATTCGCCCGCGCGATGGGCGTGTCGTTAAAAGCCGTTTACCAGGATCAGATGCGGCTGGCATCGAATCAACTTGTCAGGTTGTACCCACCAAGGACGAAGAAAAAGGGAACGCTTAGGATTAGGCGTGAAACCGGATCGCTGTTTGTAAGGCTTGGCCCGAAGAATTTCGTGATGGCCAAGGAATATCAGTCCATCGGCGGTCAGCCGATAGGCCATGTATTTGAAACGGCACGCGGGGCGACGTTCGGAGTTGAAAACCCGTTCTGGAACTTGAGCGGCAATCGTTCCCGGATGAAGGCGTATCACAAGAAGCACCGGGGATCAAACGGGCGGTCAAGTGTTGCAGGATCATGGGACAAGAGAATAGGCCGATGGAAGTTCATTGACCGGATGGTGGTAAGCGAACGGGCCTATGATAACTATTTGAAACAAGAAGTTTTCCCAAAGGTGGGATTGCTTAAAAAGGGATGGATAGCGGCAAGCGCACCATTCACAACGAAAGCACCAGCATGGGTCAAGAAAGCAAAGGGCGCGCCGGGCGGAGGCAAGGGCGAATACTCCGACCAGATGGATCTATTCGCAAACGGGTTCTTGCAGTTGAAGAACCTTGCGCCTCATGCAGCCGGGCGCGACGGACTTGTGCGAATAGTGTTGCGAACTCGCTTGCGGGACATGAAGAGATTTGCGGCTAAACGACTCGACAAGATGATAGCACGATTTAACGCGGGGCAAGTATAATGGCAAGCGCACTTGAAACAGGCGAGATTGCATTCTTTGATTATATCCTTGCCGGATTCCCGGCGGACACAGAGGACACCGAGGCTTTCCGCGATGAATTCCCGGCCCTGTTCGATTCGGACAATGGCAGAATCTGGACCGCATATTTCGAGGGCGGCGGAGAACCTGACGATACAAGCCAGACCGCCAACCAATCATGCGCCATTAATGGCCGCGGAGTCTTTGAAGGCGGATTCACCAGCAAGGCCACGGCGCAGACATACGCATGTACACTCAAAACGCTTTTCAATACAGACGGGATTACCAATGTCGCGTACTGTCTAATGAGCACAGACCCAAAAATTGAACGAGGGGTAATGAAACGAAACGCAGACCAGACTACATCCGGTGAGGTCCGGGTATGGTTACTGACGGTCGAATTCACAATGGGGATAGATTACAAATGAGCGGACGGCGAATAACGATTCTTGGCGGCGGGCCATCCAGCGCGGAACGGCGGTGGAACATTCTGGAGTATTGCACGGACACCGAAATCTGGAGCCTCAACAATATGTATCGGGCGTTCGGTCACATTGCGGAGAAGTGCTCCCGGTGGTTTGAATTGCACGCATGGAAGTATCTCAAGACGTGGGATGCCGGAGTGCCGGACCATTTCGAGCACCTGGCGAAATTGGGCGTTACGGTCTACACCACCGAACGATTGCCGGCAATTAAGAACCAAGTTCAGATTGATCTAGTGCGAGTGTTCACCGACCTTTGCGGCACCGATCACGGCACAGAGACCGACGCCATCATGGCGCAAAACTATTTCCTTGGCTCGCCGTCGCTCATATTAGCGACTGCCTTATGGGAGCATGACAATGGAGACACAATTGAGTACATCCAAAGTTACGGAATCGACACCAGCGACGAGCGGCACAAACAGCAACGCCAGTCCTGGGCCTTCTGGTGCGGACAAGCGATGGCGCGCGGTATCAAACTTGGCGGCACAATGTGCGACTTTATGCTTGAACCCGAAATGGACGCCGGTTTACAGGGGTTGCGTGAAACTATTGGCGATGCTATGGAGGGCCATATCCAGGCGGCGGGCAGCACAGATTACGTCATAGTTACACAGCACACCGATGAGCCGGAATGGTGCGAGCGGGCGGCGGAACTAGAGAAGAAATGCCGTGGCCTCGGGATTGACTTCTATGCCAAGAACCTCGGACCGGTCAGCAATCAGGAGCACGCCGAGGCCATCGTCAAGGCCCATCCCTTCGCGGCGGTACGCGAGGCACTGGACCTGTTCAATCGGCCCGTTCTATGCATGGACTGTGATGACGAGATAATCAAAGCCCCAACGCTGCCGGATCAGTTCCATATCGGACTGTTCAACAATCCCGAAAAGACCGTAATGAATACGGACCTGGCGGCGGCGGGATACTTCGCCGTATCACCAACCGAGACCGCCCGAAAGGCGCTGGACGATTTCGAGCCGGTTGCAAAGGCGTCATGCCGGCACCGCGCGCTTTGTGCAATGGCCGGCGCACTGGCAGGCACCGATGCACTCACAGACATAACTAAGAATGTACGGGGTTGCTTCAAGATCAACCCATCGAACCACAGAGAGAAAGTGTGCTATTCGTAGCACGGGAGGAAGATCATGGCAAACTTCGGAGCAACTACAGACCCTTGGAGCTTCGCTGATACTACCATTCACTTGGTGAGTTACAGCAACCCGATCAGCGGCAGCAACGCGCAGTCAGAGGACAGTATGGGCACGGTCCTTTGTGAGACTGTATTCGACACCGGCACTGGGCCGAGCGCAACGTACCGCGTATGTAAGGGGCGGACCGCCGTATTCTTTGACACCGTGACAGACTTCCGGCTCGGCAAGGTGATATCGTCAAAGGTAATCACAAGCATCGCTTGTGCTCGCAGCAACAAGGAAGAACTGGAAATCACGATTGCCGGCGAAAATATGGTTGGCGATTCGGGCGCGGTTGTAACGCCTGTATTCCCGACTGGATACCTGGCTGGCGGCAAGAACGCAATCCAGGCCGGAATCGTCGGAAGTGCCGGGCGTTGTATTTCGTCCAGCGTCACGAACACGATACAGGTCGCCAAGGGGCTTGACTCGCTCGGCAATCAGGTATGCAAGGAAGTCTACGGCGCGCGTGCGGAAGCCACAAACGAATTCCAGAGTTGTGACACAGATCCCGCGTGGGTTGCCGATACTGCAAACGGATGGGCACTTCTGCCGAACAAATCGCAGAACGAGGACAATTCCTCTTATCCTTCTGCAACCGGCGGAGCCTTCCAGAACTTAGCACTGGATACCTAAAATGAGCTATGAAGTATTAACGAGGATGAAAAAGCATGTCGAGGTTGACGGAAACGCTAGAAAACGACCTGGCAAAACTGGAAGCGGACGGGATAAAGTTGACGCCGGAGGAACTGATCTGGCTGAACGACCTAGCGCGGACAGTGGAGAATCCACAGGGAAGGACGGTTGCGTTCCTTGCGGGTTCACCGATTAGCGCGGGGGGGTTCTACTTCTGGACCCTCACATTGCAGTCAAGTCTTTGGTTCCGCGATGTAGCTTGTCGGCATTTCACCGATGAGACAATGCTACATCGCGCGTTGGGGTTTGCCTCGGTTTTTGGCCGCGACGAATACCTCCCTGCGTGGGCAGATGCAAAAACATTTGAGCAACTCAACAGCGAACCAAGCGCGAAGAAAACCGTTAAGCAATTTGCAAGGCGATTCAGAGGCAATAAGAAGGAATTGGAAAGTGCCCTGTTTCGCCTAATGCCAGACATTGACGCCCCGTACCCGCTCCCCCAAGAGGAATCGCCAGACCTCGATGACGATTCCATTCTCGCCGACCTCCTCGCGGGTACGGGGCTCTCTCGTGAATACTGGCAACGGCAGCATTCGCCGTTCGTGCTCAAGACCCTCGTGGCCATGTATAAGCAGGCCGCAGTTGCGGCAGGCGCAGAGGGTGAAGCCGACCAGGAATATAAAGCCGCATTCATGGAATATGACAAGGCGTTGAAGGTTTGCAGGGATGCCCATTTG
>Ga0209349_1001867_pt1 | contig 10254 bp, 10 predicted proteins | sample ETNvirnome_2_130_FD_184067 | JGI IMG/M metagenome (GOLD analysis project Ga0209349, IMG submission 184067) | Marine viral communities from the Pacific Ocean - ETNP_2_130 (SPAdes) (version 2) | ecosystem: Environmental > Aquatic > Marine > Oceanic | place: Pacific Ocean | collected 2013-06-22
CCTAATTTTATAAGAAATTTAAATGAATTAATAGGTGAACATAAAGACCATGAATTTACATTAATATCTGATGAAGTTGGTAGAGGTATTTCTGCAACATTTTGGTTTTTAGCAAAATACGGATGTGCCATAAAAAATATAAAATTTTATAATACCCGTGAAGTTGATAACTTATGGAACGAGTTTGACTTGATATTCACTAATGATGAACTTATAATTAAAATGAAACCAGAAGATAAATTATTATATACTTTTAATGAATCTTATGATGTTGATTCTCAATATATACTAGAATCGCCAGATAAAATAACAAATTTAGACATATTTAAAAAAGAAAATGCCTAACGAATTAAGAGACTTTCAAATACCCATGGGTAATGAATATATGTATTTAGATGTTGATGCATTTATGGAAAAAATATGTTTACCCCTAACTAAAAAAGAAAAAGAAAAAGAAGAAGTGAGTATTAATCTACCTAAATTTGAATTTTTTAAACTTATGTTGGATGTATGTTTAGGGGACGCAGAAGAAGTAGATGACACTCTAGGTAAATTAGGATTAAATAAAACCACAATACCATTTAGGTTAGCCATCAACACACTAATAGAATATAAAATACTAAAAAAATGCAAATAAATGAGTGAAATTAACGACCAAATTATTAAATTAACACACGCTTTAGAAAAAACAAAAAGTAAAGAGTCGGCTTTATATTTTCTAACTATGGATACTAAAGGACATGCAAAAGCTTCTGTCGCTTTAATTTATGACATAGTAAAAGAATTAATAAATGCTGGATATAATGCAAATATAATGCATGAAAAAGAAGATTTTCAGGATGTTACCCCATGGTTAGGTGATGAATATAAAGATATTCCTCATGTTTCTATAGAATCTAAACAAGTACAGGTTAATATATGTGACCTTGTAATTATTCCTGAGGTTTTTGGGCATGTTTTAGAACAAACCCAAAAGATGCCTTGTGAAAAAATTATATTATCACAAGCTTATGATTATGTTCTTGAAACTCTACCTCCAGGTATGGCATGGCGTAATTATGGTGTAAATACATGTATAACAACATCAGCAAAACAAAAAGATTATTTACAACCACTTATGGGGACTTTAGAGTATTTAGAAGTAACACCTTTTATAAATGATTCATTTAAAAAATATGAATACCCACAACCGCCACTTATCTCTATACACACAAGAGAGCCAAGAGACACCATGAAGATTATTAAATCTTTTTATCTTAAATTCCCACAATTTAAATGGATTACTTTTAGAGATTTAAGAAATTTACCAAGAAAGAAATTTGCTGAAGATTTAAGTGAATCTTTTGTTTCTATATGGGTAGATGATATTAGTGGTTTTGGTACATTCCCATTAGAGTCTATGAAATGTGGCGTACCAGTTATTGGTAAAGTACCAAATCTTAAACCAGAATGGATGACAGAGGAAAATGGAATTTGGCCGTATGAATTTAATCAAATAGTAGATATTTTAGGTAATTTTGTTCAAAAATGGTTAGAAGACGACTTACCTAAAGAGTTATATGGTGAGATGGAAGAAATTTCAAAAAAATATAGTAAAGAAAATTTTAAAACCTCACTATTAAATGTATTTAACTCTATAAATGAGAGAAAAACTTTAGAATTTAGAAGAAATCTAGAAAAATTAACCCCTGTTGGTCCACAAGACAGCACATTAGAAGGTTCTGTAAATGAACTATATAATAATTAAAAAATAAATAAAAATGAGTGATATAAGTATAGTAATCCCAATTAATGAGATTAATGAAACAATTAAAGATTATCTCGGTAAGTGTGTACAAAGTATTGTAAATCAGACTATAAAACCAGAGAAAGTGTATATAACACATGCTAATACTAAAGAATTAAATGATTTTTTCAATTCGTGGGAAAAACCTACAGAATTAGATATTAATATTTTAGTTAATAAAGATAAAACAGATTTTTGTTCACAAGTAAATTATTGTGTAGAAAATATAGATACAGAATGGTTTTCTATATTAGAAGTAGATGATGAATATTCTAAAAATTGGTTTAAAAATGTTAAAATTTATATAGAAGCTTATGATGACGTAGATGTGTTTTTACCATTAGTAGTAGATGTCGATGATAAACACAATTTTTTAGGGTTTACAAATGAATCTATATGGGCTATGAAGTTTTCTGAAAAAATGGGAGAATTAGATAACAACACACTACTTAATTATCAAAATTACCAAACATCAGGAGCTGTTATTAAAAAAGAATCTTTTGAAGGGGTAGGGATGTTAAAACCAAGTATACGATTAACATTTGTTTATGAATTTTTATTAAGAGCAACATATAATGATTTTAGAATTATGACAATTCCTAGAATAGGTTATAAACATGTAAATATGAGAGAAAATTCTTTATTCTGGGATTATAAAAACGACCCAAAAGAAAGAATATCACCTGAAGAAGCCAATTTTTGGGTAGAACAAGCAAAAAAAGAATATTTTTTTACATATGATAGGGCCATCACGTATGAAAATTAATAGTGTATGTCTAGCTTATCATCTGGAGGAACAGGAAATAGTGAGACAGTAATAACAATATCACAAACGGTAATAACCCAAGTAGAAGCACCTAAAAAGGGTAGAAAACCTAAAACTAAACCGTATTTTGGTCAGGTTCAGGAAGCAGCTGTTAGAGTATTTTTAACCGCAACCACCTTTGATGAGAAAAACAAAGTATATAATAAAGATTTAAGAGCTCCCCTTAATAAGATGATTGAGAGTATAATTAGGAGGTATAAATTATACAGAAGAGATTTCCAATATGAAGATATACATGCGGATACATTATCATTTTTAATAACAAAGGCGGACAAATTCAAACCCGAAAAGGGTAAAAAAGCATATTCATATTTTGGTACAATATGTAAAAATTACCTCATGGGTATGATTATGAAAGACCAAAAGGAAAGAAATCGTAAAATTAGTTATGAGGATATTGCACCTTCTTTTGAAAATGGATATAGAGAAGGTTATAGTTATGAAATGGTAGATGATGAAATTGGAATAGAAGTTCTAATTAAAAATCTTTTAGATAAAATAAAAGTCTTTATGTCTGAAAATAAACTAACCGAGAACGAAGAAAAAGTTGGCATTTCTTTGATAGAAGTTTTTGAAAATTATGAAGAGATTTTTATAGCAGGTAGTGGTAATAAATTTAATAAAAATGTAATCCTATACCAACTTCGTGAAATGACAGGTTTAACAACTAAAGAAATCAGGAGTTCATTATCACGTTACAAAGACATTTATAAAATAGTTTCAGAAAATTTTAAAAACCGATAAGTTTTGTATTTATTAATATGCCTAGACCTAAAAAGAAAAAAATAGATATTAATCAGAATAGTGTTGTTTCACTTTTACAAGAAATTTATAATGAATGTGTGGAACAAAGAAATACAGCTATTAGAATTCAAAATAAAATGCTTAGTTTCATGAAAGGAGCTGACGACTTAACAATATTAGGTCCAGTCATTAAAGAACAACAAAAAATAATAGACTCTACTATAGAAAAAAAATTACAATTATCTAAAATACAGAGTACTATATTACAAAAAAATCACCAAAAAGATGCTACTGTAGGGTCTCTAGATATGAATATTAGAGACACTATTACCCAACTATTGGATAAAGAAACTGACGAGTAAATTATAAAAACTATTTAAATGGGAATAGGTTCTAATGTTTTAAATCAAAAAGGAGACATTCTAAGTAAACTTCAAAGTATTATAAGTTTATTAGATATTGAAGAGTTAAAAAAAAATAGAGAGAATCTAAATAAATGGAAATCTCTTTTCTCAGACTTACGAGATACTTTTGGCAATATCACTGACAACCCAATAACTTTCATGCTACTTTTAATAAAAATTATTAAAGCTAGAAGTAGAACAAAATTTAGAGCGGATGAATCGGAAGAAAAAACGAACATGCGTAAGAAAGAAAGGAAACAAAAAAGAAGTGAGAAGAGAGAAGAAAGGTCCCAGAAGAGAGCACAAACAAAACAAAATATTCGAGAAAAATTAAAACCTTTACATGATGCTATGGATAATGAATATGCAAGGGTTTTAAGATTAATAATTAAACAAGCCATTTCTAATGTTATACCTACAATACCAGAAATAATAGTTTCAGAAATATTACGAGCTTTTAATTGTGATTTATCTACAGAGGTACCAGTTTCGGGTGATGGTTTAGATGACGGAATTAATCCAGTTAATATAATAATAAGAGTTGACCAAGTAGACTTATTTCAACAGATGAAAACAAAACCTGATGATGGAGTTGGTAAATATTTTTATGAGGCTCAACAATTTGATTTAGGGGTTTATCCCCCGGGACAAAGTCCTTTCCCAATGAATAGATTTTTCTGGTATGTAATAGATAATCCTAATACACCTTATCAGGTTTATGGTGCCAGTGGAAAGATACTCTTTACTATAGAATTTGATGGTGTAGATAGTTTTATTATAAACCCACACTATAAAGGAGGTAATAACCCAACAGTCTTTACTGCCGCTTCACCTTCAGTTCCCGGTGGTGGCACTAAATTTACTGTAGCAGAATTTCTTAGAGATTATTTTGATAATATAAGAGTTATCGAATTACAAAATATTTTAGGTGCTTTATTAGAAATAAATGCTGGATTAGGATTATCAATCACAAATGATGGACCAAGAAATTATGCTGATATTTTGGGAATCAATAAATTTATAGGGATTCTTAATAAAATTATGACTGCTTGTGACGGTATAGACCTTGATGAGATTAGTACAGAAACAATTAGCCATCTAGCTGAACTTCTAGATGACGATTCTTTTTATAGTTTTAATGCGGAAGAAGAACGAAATTTTCATTTAGAAGCAGAAAGAAAAAGTAAGGGTGTTATGGTATTTACGAGTTGTGATAATATAGAAATACCTTTAGACCCTCTTATTTTTGAAGGAGCTGTTGATGAAATAATAGCTACGTTAAATGAAGGTGGGGACGGGTATAAGGCATTTGATATGATTTTACAGACTGGTGTTGAAGGCTCTCTCGCTAAAAATGATGAAGCTTTTAAAGAATTGAATTGGAATTGGAATGTTCATTTTATGGAACAACTCGTAATACAATTTCCACAAATAATAATGTTAGCATTGATGTCAACAAAAGTAATATTACCTATTATATTGGCTGCTACAATAACTAATAATAACACTTTATTAGCAGCAGATGCATCAGAATTTGCAAGATTATTTAAAAGAGTATTTGTAAGAATATGTAGAGCAATATTAAAAGAAGTATTAAAAATTATTTTTAAGATATTAAAACAATTTTTAATAAAACTTTTAATTATTTACATAAAAAAACTTTTAGCTACTCAGGCAGGAAAAAGAATAAAAATGATTTTGGCATTAATCCAAGCTTTATTACCTTTTATATCAGACCTTCAAAATGCTAAAAATTGTAAAGAAATATTAATGATAATATTAAAAATGATTGAGGCTACAGGTATAGATATTCCATTTTCACCACCACCTAAATTTTTACAATTTGCAGCTATGGCAAGAAGTGGGACCAACCCTATGAGAACCTTTGAAAAGTTAATAGTTAGATTAGAAAATCTGGGAATACCTACAGGGGATATGCCGGACGGCTCACCAAATTTATTTATGTTATCTCAATTTGCTTTAGCTGAATCTATGGATGAAGAAGAAACAATAAATGGTGTAGTACACGGCGTACTATTCCCAACCATCGCTAATGGGCCTCCAGGAGCGGTATTAGTTAGACCCACAAAAGTTGTTGGATTAAAATGTTAATATGAAAAATACAATTAAAATTGATACTGATAAGCCTAATAAAGAGATTTTAAGCGAGATGTCATCACTAAAAGAAGAGTTTGATAAAACTAAATCATTACTAATTAACTTGACACATCATTTAGATAATCTAGAAAGTGCTTATAATAAATTAAATGAAGAGATAAAGAAACGATATGGCTCTTAATGGAGGAAGGGACGCTAGTGTCCCAGATAGTAAAATGATATTTTTTGGGGTTTGTGTCGACAATAAAGACCCTTTAAGAGCAGGAAGAATCATAGCAATAGACGATTTAAGTAGTTCTGCGGCAAATAGTCAACAAACAGACCCGGTACAAGAAGTTAAACAAAGGAGAAAGGCTCAGATTGAACAGAAAGAATTTGAACCGTGGAGTAAACAAGACCCAGATGTACATAATCCCTTCTTATTGCCCCACTTAAACACAATCCCAAAAGAAGGGGAAGCTATTAAAATTCTTTATTATGACCCAACTAATAGAACTCAAAATAAAGAATATGTAGGGCCTTTAATTTCTAGACCAAATATGCTAGCTTTGGAAGGGTACCATACTGGTAGATATCATACAAGTCAAGTACCACCAAATTATTCAGGAGCACCCTCTGTTGATATGGGGGTAGATTCTAGGGGAGTATTCCCAAATCCTGATGATATTGCTATACAAGGTAGACATAATACTGATATCATTTTAGGAATGGCTGAAAGATTACCTTCTAGTAAAGAGGATAGTAGTGTTAATTTAAACCAGTATATAGCTAAAGGGGTCGAAAACCAACCTGAAATATCTAACCATCCTCAAATATTAATACGGGCTGGTAAGTTTATTAAAAATAAATCAGTACCTTCACAACCATCAGCTAATAATAAATTCACATTTATACAATTAAATACTTTCCCACAAACTTTAACTGTAACGGAAGAAGAAGGAGCTAAAAATATAACTTTATTAGATGAAAAGATAAATATAATATTTGAATACGATATTCAATTGGGGGCAGACCCATTATTATTTACGGATAGTAATAATCCAGATATTGAGTTTTTTATGGGATTAGGGCTCTTGCCAAATACTAATACACAAGGGCACTCTCAAAAATACATGGCTTCAGAAGTAGGTTTGGAAACAAACTTCTTATTTACAAGTTCAATACTACAAGCTCGTTTCACTTTACCACAAGATAAAGCTATTGACCAAATTAATAAAGTTCTTTCATCATTTGACCAAAATAATTTAGTGGACGTTTTAAAACCTATTTCAGGAACAACCGGCACTAACAATCCACATTATGGGTTTTCTCCTGTTAATAAATCTACTTTAGAGAAAAAAGTACGTGTATCTGGATTGAGGAACCATCCATTATATTTTAGACCAGGGCCTAATTTAGTAGAATTTTTACTTAAAAACGATTCTAATGATACCGCATTTTCAACGTATAGTTTTTTTGGAAATCAAGCTGTTTTTGATTCTGTTAGAAATTCTATAATAACATTTATTGAGTCTATATTTTTACAGGGTGTTAAGACTAAAGGACATGGATTGGCCTTTAGTTCTAAACCAGATAAAAGAAAAGTGCCCACTAAAAGTGAAGAGGCTGTAAAAAAAGTATTAAAATTTAGTGAAGGACAACAAGGGTATGTGAGTATAGGTAGTGAAAATATATACCTACTATCAAATAAGTCTTCTGAATTAGGACGTATAGAATTAGAAAATAATTATGGTATGAGTCAATTAAAATATGTAGATGATATTAATAAAAAAACTAATTCATTAGTACGTGGAGAGAAACTCTTAGAATTATTAGAAATGCTTATAGAGTTTACTATTAGTCATACACATTCTTTTCCTGGCTTAGCCCCAGTACCAACGTCTCATGGAGGAACAACATCACAAGAAATATTAAATAAACTTTTAAAAGCTTATGATGAGGTTTTAAATAAAAATATACGAATTAATTGATATTTATAATATAAAGATTATTATATGTCACTTTTTAAATCATACTTTTCTAAGAATAACACTATTGTAGCTAAGGATTCCGTTAATACTGCCCGTAATCCAATAACAGAAATATTTTATGGTAAAGAACCCGTAAGAAGTTGTAAATATACTGGTATTAGTGCTGATACCTGTGGTGGAAGAACCGGTTATACTACTCATAATGTTGGTAGATTTTCCAGATTTATATTTGATTTAAACGTTGATGATGTTACATCTAAGGTAAATAGTGGTTGTATAAACCTCTCAGGTGGCACAGGGGCTACGCACACATTGAAAATGACTAATACCTCAATGTTTGACCAAAGTCTATTAAATGATAAATTAATAGACGGAAAAAGGAGAGCTAGTTCATTTACATTATTATTATTTAGAACTAGTGGTTTAACATGGGATGAAGGTGTTGGATACGACTATCAACAATATGGTGGTACTTTTGAGCCAGAATTTGATGAGAGTTACGGTGAAAGACCATCCAACTGGTATTCAGCTACAACCTTATCACCATGGACTAATGAAGGTGTTTATGATAATACTAATAATAGCACTTTTACTGTTGTAAATACTCAAGATTTTGACCAAGGGAATGAAAACATTAGTATGGACATAACTAATGAAATTAATGATAGATTAAGTGGAGGAACAGCAACTACGGGCATAACTTATGGAATAGCTTATACTGGCACATTAGAAAATTTAACTGGACTATCAGAATCTTATAGTGTTGGATTTTTTACTAGACACACACAAACTTTTTATGAACCTTATCTTGAAACTAGATATGATGATTATATAGGAGATGATAGAGAAAGATTTTATTTAAATAAAACTAATAAATTATTTTTATATACTAATACCGGAGGGGCCCCCACAAATCTTGACAATTTACCACAAGTTACAATTTATGATTGTGACGACGCTGTCTATAGCTCAATGACTGCAACAAATTTAACTTGCGGGGTTTATTATGTAGACTTCTCAGTAACTGGCAGTACTTACGGCACTCCTTCTATATTCACAGATGTCTGGAGTAGTTTAGTTATGGGCAGCAACTCGTTAACTAACATCACTAATGAATTTACGTTATTAGATGCTGATGATTATTATCAAATAGGGCCAGAAGACCAACTACCTAAAGACTATGGATATTCAGTAGATGGTATAAAAATGGATGAAAAAGTTACAGCAGGAGAAATACGTAAAGTATTTGTTTCAGTAAGAGTCCCATACACTGTAAATCAAACTGTAATTGTTGATGATATAAAGTATAGGTTGTATGTTAGACAAGGGAATACAGAAGTTGATACACACCCTTGGAGTAAGGTAAACAGAACATATAATCATAATTATTTTCTTATAAACACAGAAGATATGATACCTAACGAATATTTTATAGATATCAAGGCAACTTCTAATCAAGAAGTTAATATTTATAGAAATATAATAAAGTTTCAAGTTGTAAGTAGATTATAAAAAATTAAAAAATTATGGCAAAAAGAAAAATAGTAGTAACTGAATCAGAATTAATCAATTCTATAGAAAAAATAGTAAAGGAACAAGCAGCTATGTTAGGTTTTGGTAATATGGGTGGTTTAAGTTTAGGTATTTCAAAACCCACTGACAAATATAAAGAAATGTATGAAGATGATAATCTAAGTCTTACTGTACAACCAGGTTCAAATGATGAAGATTCTTGGATGATGGAAGATGAGGACATGTACGAATTAGAAGAAGACTCAGGAGCATTTGAAGACAACTATTTTAATAGTTTAAAAGGAATTCGTACAACTGATGTTTATAAAGAATCTAGATTAAGAAACTTAGTTAGAAACGAATTACTAGAAGCTCAGGCAAAGGAATCTAAAAAATGGATTCAAGGAGCAATTAAAAGACCAGGAGCTTTAAGAAAAAAACTAGGAGTTAAAAAAGGAGACAAAATATCTTTGGAAAAAATAAATCAAGAAATGAGAAAACTTAAATCCAAAGATACTAATAAAGCTGTACCCGGAGTACAGGGATTAACTAAAGCAAATGCTAGAACTTATAGACAACTTAATTTAGCAAAAACTCTTAGAGGGTTGTCCAAAAAGAAACACGCGAAAGAATCTAGAAAATGGGTAAAAAAATAATATAATCTTATGATATTATCAGAACAAGAAAAGAATAGAATTAGGAAATTACACAAGAAACACTCAGTTATTAAGGAGCAAGCAAACCCACCATCTGCACTAGGATTTATGATGGGAGGCTGCCCTGGCACATCAACCACTCCATTTCCACTGGATGCTAACATGACATTAGATGGGGTACCATTAGCAAACGTACCGAATAATGGTGTAGGAACAGAGATATCATTGCCTCAATTTG
>Ga0209349_1001872_pt1 | contig 10237 bp, 12 predicted proteins | sample ETNvirnome_2_130_FD_184067 | JGI IMG/M metagenome (GOLD analysis project Ga0209349, IMG submission 184067) | Marine viral communities from the Pacific Ocean - ETNP_2_130 (SPAdes) (version 2) | ecosystem: Environmental > Aquatic > Marine > Oceanic | place: Pacific Ocean | collected 2013-06-22
GTGAGAACGGTTGTCGTGGCACTAGCCGTCAATGTTGCTGATCCCGTGCTGTTGACCTTTCCTGCGATGGTGTTGTTCAATGCAAGGGATATCATCCTTAAATGCACTGACTGGTCAGGTACGGACAGTGGCACTGTCTTATAGGAACTTGTCGCCACTATCTTTTTCCTTCCGGTTTAGCTTCAACTTGCACACCGGACAGAGTTGTAAAATTACCTGAAGCAATGACTCTTATGCGGTGATACCTGCTCGTTGATCGAAGAGGACAGTCACCGTTGTTTGATCTTTCACTCACAGCCGTTCCAACCGTCACTGCGTCAGCTTGGGAGGAACGAGTGATGGGCGTTGCCGTCACAGTTCCAGAATATCCGTTCACATCGACAATGGGCGTACAGTTGATGAGGGTGCTTCTCTTTCCTTCCGCACCTTCAAATTCCTTTGTGTCAATTGTGGCATCGACATTAGTTCCACTGAACTTGCCGAACTTGTGCGAGGAATTGAATCCACTCAGACCAATCAAGCCGTCTAACCAGCGATACGAGTCCAAACTGTAAGGAAGCGTGTCAATGGAAGATGAAATTTCATCGAGAGCTTCAAGCGTGAACGCCTCTTGTGCTGAAGTGCCTAAGTATTCTAAATCAATACTTGCCGTACTCCATTTATTAACCGCATAGTTAAAGACTAATAATTTATTGTTTAATGAACTTGCTCCAGTCGCACCATCTCCTCGATACGACCAAACAACCAAGCTGTTATTCGGATCGATTGCGGATGTGATGCCGTCAATGTTTGTTAAAAGATCGCTATAAAAGAAATCATCTATCTTGCCGTTTCCAATTGGCTCTAGCTGCTGTCCGCCTGTCAGTTTATAAAAACCGTCATCAGCCAGGAAGAAAATCATATTGCCGAATGAGGCAACTGAACGAGGAGCAAATGCTCCAATGTTGTCTGCGATCTTATTAAAGGTAAAGATCAATGGAGATCCTGTATAATCCGCCCTGTAAATTGCTCTTTCAAAAAAGATGGTTGCAAAATCCTCACCACCGACAACCGCTTGAATTTTTCCGTGAGTTCCAGGTATCGTCTGATAACCGGATTGAGTTGCCGTACTCGCAGTCCAGTCGGAGCTGTCATTAAGTGCTGACCATTTTACCCGTTGAAAATTCGTTGTGAATTTTTGCAGTTTGTGTGTTTCCGATCCGCCTGTAGCCGATAATGTAATGGCAGTTCCTGCCACTGCATTAGCGTTGGTTGTAGCCAGTTTGATCGTGTCAGCGTCAACCTTGATGACGTAATAAGTGTCGCCATCCGTAAGATTCGTAAGTGCCGTATTTCCGTTCCTGTCATAGACAACCGTGTTTCCAGTCGCCCATCCGTGAGCAGTGATCGTTATTTCATTGCTTGAAATAGCATTAGAATCAAAATCTTCTGCCGTTTCAATTTCCTTCGTGTACCCTGCAAAGACAAAATCTCGAACCGTGCAGATATACTTTGCGTGTATGGTGCTGATGAGGTCTGCGAACAAGCTGCTCGAAGTTTCATCATAATACTGAATCGGATCTGCGTAATTGGTCGCTATGACCCTGCTTCCAAACTGCGTGAATGACCAGAAATCCCGGTCATTCTCCGTTGTGGAGTTTGAGTAGTTTCCTGATTTTGACTTGTCATTGAACGTCTGCGTAGAATCATACTGATACAGTTTTGTCGTGTCACCCGCATAGTTGGTTGATCCTGTAGAGGAAAACGCTGTGAACAGTCCTACGGCAGTCGTTCCTAAAGCGTTGGTGCTTCTCTCGGCAAAATTGGGAAATCCCCTGTAGCCTACTTTGGCAGGGATGACTCCATCCACCTTGATAGCACCTTGATTTTTATAAGTCGGAAGATCGGCAAATAATTCACCAAACTCAATCATTTACACCACCATTTTAGCTGACATATTCAAAGGCGCACCGGATGTCCTTCCTTGTGAAGATGACAGGTTGGCGGATTTAACTCCCTCCTTGTACAATCCCGCCCAGACTGGCAGTCTTTCATCCTGCATCAAAAATGGTGCTGATTCAGCCAGTGATCCGTATAAATACAGATCAGGATAATTCGTTAAAATATCATTCGATGTATTAGAACTTGATAAGGCAGTTAATTTTTTAAATATTCCTAATTCTAAAACATTAGCTGCATCAGGTTTAAATCCTAAATAAATTTTTGTTCCTACAATAGTGTAGTATCGTGGCGTTCCAGCTCCTTCTCCTGCATTATACACTCTGAACAAGTCAGGTGGAGACATATAATCCAAGTAAGTATAAGGATTAGACTGCCAAGTAACAAATCGCATCTCCAGATAACCTGTAGGCAGATTATAACTTTGAGTGCCGGAAACAGTGGTGGTTGAAACATCATCGGATTCCATCTCACGCACCCTTAAATCCCTTGCGTGTCTTGCTTCCGCCAAGTCAATGAACGTGTCAATGTTGTCCGTGAGGTCTGACCTGTTCAAATAGTTGGCAATCTCCGTTTTAAGATTTGCGTAGGTGTCTAACGCCATTATATGTTTCCTTGATAAATTCTAAAATATCTGTTGTCTGGATCATTGATCCATTTTTTAAATCGTGGCTTGTCCAAAATTCTTCCTGCGTTGCTCATAATTCCTTGTTGAGCCAGTTGCTGAACGACAATTAAGGGAATGGAGGCAACCTTAGTCATTCCTGCGTGTTTTCCCAACTCGCCTCTCATCCTCAACGCCTGGTTGCCTAAATTGGATTCTTTTTTATTTTCCTCCAAAATGGGTTCCACATCCTGAATGTCCTCAAAATGATACTTGTTTTCTGACTCGTCAATGTGCATTCGAGTTTTTAAAGTTGATTTGCTTTTTAGCTCGTCAATCCACAATTTTTTTGTCATAATTAAATAAGTTCAGTTGCGAACAGACTTCCTGAAACTGATGCTTCCCTGATGGCTGCGATCTTGTCGCCACCGTTCACCTGCACATAAATAACCGTGTCTTTAGGCAGAAATGACAGGCTTGTCGTAGCTACAGGAACACTCGCAATATGAAAGTGACAACCTGCGGTTTTTGCACACAACATCACAACACTTGTGGTGCTTCCAAAAGCGGATGATGACGCTACTGAAGAATCAGTAAAGTCAACCTTGTGTGTCGTGCCGGGTCTGCCGTGAAATGTTTGTGGCATAATTGATCCTATCTTCTAATGACAAAAGTTATGATGCACTCACAAGCTGTGGAAGATCCACCGTCAGTAATCATTTCAATCGCCTGACCTTCAGCGACATAGTTGGCTCCTGAAGGAGTTGCTGAATCAACGTCTCCTGCTGCCGAACCTGATTGTGTCACTGTGATGCCACCGCCTGTCACTGCCGTTCCTGCAAGTTCAAATGAAAGTGCAGCGTCAGCAGATGTTATCGCATTCTTGATTGAAGAATAAATTTTAATAATTTTGCCTTCATCCGGTGCGGTTACAAATGTGCTTCCTGACGAACTTATGTCCGTGATTTTTCCTGATAGGAAATAATCGTTTAATGTTCTCATTGTTTTTTTCCTCTTTATCGTTCCGATGTTTTCACATCTTCAATAAAAAAGAGGGGAACTAATTTCCCCTCCTTAGATTGTAAATTAAAGTTACGCTGTTAGATTGAAGATTCCGTAAGAAGCGTTAGGATTCTTTGCTTCCAAAGTCCATTCCGCTAATAGTAATCTCTTATCTGAATCGCCAGTTTTACCAAGAATTGCAGTTTGGAAATTTCTTAGATAAGAAATACCCCAGTATTCCATATCAAGAATGTCCACTCTGTCTGATTTTTGGTGTCTGTCAGGCACGAACGATACCTCGCTAAAATCACTAATATAAACATCAACCGCACCAATGACTCTTTTGTCATCAATGTTCTTGAATGATGTTGCGATTCCGTTGAAGCCGGATGCGATTTGCTTGTGACTTGCCGTCATAAGAACCACATCAGGGTTTCCGCCCAGATCATAACTTTTCTTCAAACCTGCTTTAAGCAGACTTTCAGTATATGTACGATCCGTGCCACCTGCCGGTGCTGTGCCTCCAGTTCCTACCGGATCGGCACTCAAGCCGCCATCAGAAAAGTTTGCTGCAGCCGTTCCAGTACCAGGAATGTTTCCACCATAATAAGTTGAAACTGATCCTGATTCTCTAGCTGTTCCAGATGATCCTGCAACTTTTGCATTATCAACTGCGAGATTAGAATATTCTATATCCCGTTTTAATTCTTTACCGACTTTTGCTAATTGGTATGCAAGTTCGTCTCCTCTTCCTGCATTCTTAACAACTTCGTCAGTTCCAGATACACCAACAGCTTTTGCGGTGATCTGTAAGTAGTTAGAAAGTCTAACGGTTGCACTTCTAGAATCTAGAGTGTAATCGTTTCCTTCAATTTGTGCATTAGCTGCCGCAGCCTCTAAAGCATCGATTTGCCACTCGTGGTTAGTTTGCGTGGCAACTCCTTTTCCTGCGTTGGAAATAAAAGGGGTTTCAACAGGTGAAATATTGTAAATAACATCTGCTAAATCTTCTCTTACACCAACTCTGGAATAGGTTTCTGTGGTGTTACTTGGTACACCCATACTTTACTCCTATTTGTTAAAGAGCATCTCCTTGAATACATCCTTTGCATCATTGATATGCCCAGATTTTTTCAGTTTATTCATTCTCTTGTCAAGGTTTTGCTTTTCAACGGATTCTTCCCTGATGTTGGCAGCGTTGGAGCTGACAATTCTGGGAGCCTTGTTCACTTTCTTTCCTGACAATTTTGTTTTTTTGAGCTGGTTATAGCGGTAGGCATCTGCCAGTAGCAAGACTGCCCGATGGTCAACCATCATAGCGATCTCTTGATCCGTATATCCATTCTCTTTCGCAAAATTCGTCAGTCTTTTAACGAACTCAGGACTCTTGTTCTTGTCTGCGTAGACTGGGAGTTTTTCAGCCAGGATCTTTCGTTCCTTCGTAAGATAGTCAGAATAGACTTTCTCCTGCTCGGATCGTTGCTCTTGGTGAATACGCATTTGTTCTTGCCGTGCAAGTTGCAATGCCTCTTTACGCTTGTCTGAATCCGCCTTTTTTTTAACATACTCGGCTGGATCGTCTTGATACAAGGTTTCCCAATCAATCTTCTCCTCTTGCTGCAACTGCTTGGAAAGGTGATCCAATTGCGTTGCATATTGATTTCGAGAACTTTTGACTGCTTCCAACTCTTTCTTTAAGTCACCCTGCATTGATTCAACATCCTTGCGTTGATTACTTAAATCCATCGTCTTTTTGGTATAGTCCGATTCCCTTGAGTAGCCTTTCATTAATTCCGTGAGATTAACTTTTTGATTAATACCATTTACAGTAACATCATAAAGCGTCTCTTCATTTTCTGATGAGGCTTCTTCGTTATCTACTATCTCTTCTTCACTTACATCCAAATCCTCTAGCAAGGGATCATCGTTGTCTTTAATCTCTTTTTTAAGATCGACTTTCTCTTCTTCCGATTTTTCTGTTCCAAGCTCTTCATCGTTCCTTGCAGTCTCTTCATTATTCAGTAGGGTTGCGATTGCTTGTGCTGTTTCATCTGTCCTAAAGGTTGGCTCTGAAACAGCAGATTCCTTTGCAGGTTTGTCTGCCATTATTGCTCCTTATTTTTTATTGATCTGCTTGGAGGCGAGTTTGCCTGTTTCCATAACGGATCGCAGTTGCACCAGAAGGACATTGAGCATCTTTTTCATCATATAGATTCTCTCCCTGCCTTCAGTGTCTCTTACTCTCTTACAGGCGAGTTCACCCATTCTAGGTCTAACCCTCCTGAAACTTTTTGTACTGCCTCCACGAATATTTCATCTTCGAGTATCGCTTTGGCTCTAAATCCTCTTTTTTGTTCTTTTTCTAATTCCATTAAAATCTTGACCATCCTGATCGTTCAACAGCAGTCTGGTATGCTTCTCTGTTTTGATCTCTATGAGCTTGTGCCATCGCCCTATCTGATTCTCTTTGTGCTTGTCTGTCTTGAGCTGTATCTCCTTGTCGCTGTGAAGAAGTTAAAATTGGTGCTTGGCTTAAACCTGATTCCTGTATCACCCTGTCAATTTCTGCTGCCTGTGCCTGTGGCGTGTCGGCAGTAACAAAAGATGTTACTGGCTGTGTTCCAATTAATCCTTGACCAATGGGAATGTCCTGCATCGTAGTCGTGCTTGTTGAAGGAGCAAACACTTCTTTAGCAATTAAATTCTTAATGATGTTTTCTATTTTCGCTTGTGTGTTGCCACGCATTCCAAGACGCATATCAAATTGCTTACCTACAGCAGATCCAATGTTGGTCGGATCAAAATATTCAATTCCATCTTTTGTGGACATCCATCCCCTGCTGCGAAGATTGTCCAAATATTCTTCGGCAGTCATCGCTTCCATTTCTTCCTGGCTTGGAATGTAGAGTTTGTTTTCCTCTTCCAGTCTTTTTTCATAATCACTCTGCTCCCTCTCGGAATAGGATGATTCTCCGAATGTTTCAATCGGTTGGCATATTCCGTCAACCAGCATATAACCTTCCCTGCAAGGATCTGCCGGTGTATCTTCAACAGAAAAATCTATTTGAGGATTTGGAAACAAGGCTGAAGGATCTAAATCTCCTGCTAATTCCTGCTGCGTTCTGATGTCAAAAATGGGATTGCGAAATTGACCTGCTGTATTTACATTGGGCGATGAAGCATAGTTACCACCAAGATAATTGCTGATGATGCCCTGTGCTTCTGATCCCTGCATAAACGGAGTGAACGCCATTAGTTGTATCTCTCGTTGACCATCGCTGAATCAATGATCTTGGTCGCCAGTTTTTCCTTTTCCATTTCCTTGCCTTGTTCCTGTTTGATGATGTCGGTTGCCAGTTTCTGCTGATCCAGGTTTAATTTTTCCGCCTTGAACATTTCATCGGCTTTTTGCTTTTGTTGTTTCAATTGTATGTCCGCCTGATTCTTGGCTGCTCTCATTTCAATGTCCTTTGCCGCCAGTTGAATTGCGGGATCTTGCTGTTTCGGCTTGGGCGGTTGAGGAGGTTGCTGTGCAGGGTTGACGAAGAATTGACTCGCATCCTTGTATCCACTGTTTTGTAAATAATTTTCTAAAGTGTTGTAGATATTTTGTGGAGTCACTAATCCCAGTCCACCTGCCTGTAGCAACTTTTCCTGAACGCTTAACACCTTTTGCAAGACATCAAGCCTCTGGTCTTGATTGCCGGTTCCCAGTCCAACCTGCACGGTGCAGTCATAACGATTCACCCATTCTCTTGGATCAATCGAAACGAACTTGCCACGCAGTTTGATTATTCTTTCCCTGTCCTGGTATTCACAGACCACAGAAAGAATATTCTTGAATAAGTCCTTAACGCCTTCAGCAAAACTTCTTGCAATCAACTCAATGCGTTGCGTGGAGCTTTGCATCATTTGATTGACTGATTGTGCCGTTGTGTGACTTTTATTAATAGTGTCAGGATTCAATCCCATCAGTTGATTCGGAACGCCTGACCGCTTCTCCTTCAACTGGTCGATCTTCTGCATCATTGCCAAACCTTCGTTCAGGAAGTTTGGCGTTTGCAACGCTGTCACTGCGTTAGGCGATTTCACTCGCACTATGCTTCCAGGTCGAGTAGTTAATAAATCATCCAGATTAGCCTGACCATCGACTACAACCGTTCTGGCTGAATTTTGCATATACATATTATCGAGAGTCTGCCTCATAATGGAGGTACTCATCAACTGAACGTCTGCCAACAGGTCGTACATTGACAATCCGAAGAACCTGAACGGCATCGGTATAGCCACGCACATAGCGAATGGCGATATGGATATTTCCTCGTTTTCCAGAATGTTGTAGCTGTTATAGCCGCTTCCTCCGACAATGATCTTTCTCAGCTCCGCAATGCCGTCTCCGTCAACATCAGCTCTCATATAGCATTCCGTTATCTGAACGACTCGCATTGAAGGGTCGATGTCGCTGACTTCTAAATTAGAGGTTGAATCGTCATAATTCTTTCTCACCATAGCCTCAGTGTTAAAGACCTCCTCTTCGGCACTCGGCAAATTTTCAACATCGGATTTCTTGAATCCCATATCGAGAAGCTCGGAGATGGTCTTTCTGACCCTGTGGGCGATGAAGTCGCAATCCTTTAATGAAGTGGCTCTGGAAGAAACCAGAATCTCCTCCGGTGGAACCGGGTCTATCGCCACTCTTCCGTATTCCTTAGTCCTTCGCACTTCAACGTCATAAGTCACTTGTGACTCAAGAGATCCGTTCAATGATTCTTCATCAACGATCTCCTCCGCATTGATGACTTCAATCTCATCATCAATGAGCAACGCCTGGTATTGCGTTTCGTCTAAATTCTTGTATGTCTCTTTTTTCTGCTCTTTGGACACTTTCCAGTACACCTTGCAAAAACCGTTCTTCTGCAAGAGTGCGGTCTTGAACATTGACTGTAAAATACTGAATCCGTTGTTGTCGTGGTTGAACACGAAATTGCAGTAGTCAGAAATCTGCTCAGCGTAGGGAACGTCCTCCGGCTGCATAGGCTCGAAATTAACGACCTTGTCCGATTGCGTGAACATACGCATAAGGCTCGGCAGGATGGATTCAATGACTTCAAGCAGGTCTTGTGAAACCACGCTTGACCTTCCTTCGACTTCGTTTCCAAGAGGTTCGCCCAAGTAATACTTGAGTGCGTTCTCTCGCTGCTTGGACAAGTCACTCGCATAAAAACCCAGAGAGCTTGAAATCTCCTGTGATATTAATGAAAGCAGTTTCTGTTTTGATAATCGTGCCATTTATTTTAAATCCATTGTAATTGTGCGTTTCCTTCATAGTCTTGATTAAAAACAAACCACGCAAAAGCCATTAAACCATTTATTTCGCCACTATATTTTCTAAAATTTAATCGTTTAGAAAACACATAAACATTCTGTAATTTGTTTTTTGAAAAAATTTCTTTATTTCTTTTTATGCCTTCTAAAAAAGATAATTTATTTAACAAAATAATTTTTTTATGAGCTAGTTTTAATGCTTGTAAAGTAAATTCTGTTGAAAGATTAAATGGAGGATTGGTAATTATATTATCTACTTTTTTATCTGATTGTAAAAAATCTAATTGTTCTCCATATCCTCTGTTAATTAAATCTGATGAATATACATCATAACCATTATTAATTAAAACTTTAGATATTGCTCCATCTCCACAAGCACATTCCCACATTAAGCCAGAAAAACATTCTTTTTGTAAAAGTTTTTCAGTTGCCAAAGTTGGTGTCGCATAAAAATCGTCTTTATGCCTATCTCCATTTACATTATGTCCGACATAAGCTAAAGCTGAAGTTGTTTTCATACAATTCCTAAATTATTGTATTGTATTTTCGTATTCCAATCGCTTGACTGGTTGTTGCCGACTGCGAAATATCTGAATGAATCAGCAGCGTGGGAACACCAGGAATGCTCCGGCTTGTTCTTTATCTCTCCTCTTTCAGTGGTCGCCCAACGGTACTGACGCAGTGCGTCAAGTCCGTACTTGCATTTTTCGTGGTCAAACCAACATCTTGACAAGACCATCCTCACGGCATTGATGCCATCTTCGACAGGGAGCTTGGGAACGATGGAAGTTCTCATTCCTAAAGACTGTGCCGTCTCTACTCGTGATACTCCAGTTCCCAATTCCCTGACATTTGCATCGTGTGGGAGGTAATGCGTATCGTAAATGTACTTCTTCTCATCGAGAACAGTTGCATAAAATTCTAAACTCTCACCACTGTCCTCATAGTAGTCTATGACGTGGAAAGCCGATCCCTTCTGCTGGACAAACCAGATGGCGGTCTTGTCCGCCATTCCTAAATCCCAGAATGTGTTGACCTTTATTCCTGTCTCGTAGGGTACTTTCGTAATTCTTTTTTCTTCTTCCGCCTTCGCCAATCCTTTTGCGTAGATTGATCCCAGTGCTGCCGAGTCAAAGGAGCATTCAAACTCCGCCTCATAGACTTCATCCGGCATCAGGTGTTTTGCTTCGTTCAGTTCCAAGTCCGATATGATTCCAGTCTCGGAGCTTTTAAAGGTTTGTGCGTACCATCCATCTTGATGATTAGCGTAATCGTATAAATCAAAGAATGCGTTGTGTCCTTGAGGAGTGCCAATGGCGATCATCCATCCCTCCCTGTCAGACAGGGCAGGTCGGATAATTTCAGTCC
>Ga0209349_1001877_pt1 | contig 10206 bp, 7 predicted proteins | sample ETNvirnome_2_130_FD_184067 | JGI IMG/M metagenome (GOLD analysis project Ga0209349, IMG submission 184067) | Marine viral communities from the Pacific Ocean - ETNP_2_130 (SPAdes) (version 2) | ecosystem: Environmental > Aquatic > Marine > Oceanic | place: Pacific Ocean | collected 2013-06-22
AGTGGCTGCTTTCCCTTTTGCATCAACTGCTTCATCATCATCATCCTCTTCTTCTTCCTCATAGTCTCCTGTATCAACTGCTTCTTCTTCCTCTTCTTCCTCTTCTTCCTCCCAGTCTCCTGTATCTGCGGCTTCTTCTTCGTCAACTATAGTAACAACTGGTTGGCCAGATTGCGTTACCTTCTTTGAGGGTGGCGGAACTCTTTGGCCTCTGGCCAAAGATATACCTTCATTCAGACCTGCTGCCGCGTGGGTTTCTGGAGGGGGTTGAGGGTGTTTCTTTTCAAATTCTTGGGCATAACTATCTAAAGCCAGAGCATCTAAGTCCAACAGATCTTTTTGCTTTTTTACCTTATCAAAGACTATTTGTTCTGAGACTGTATCAAATTCTGTTCCCCCGATACCGAGTTGTTGAAGCCGAGTGGGGGCTTTGCGTATTAACCCTTTTGTTGGTGTCAATCCTTTTGTATAATCAGCTATTAATTTTTTCCCTTCGGCTCTTTTACTTGCCGCCAGTTCTCTAAGTTTCACTGGATCAAGTTCTTTTGTAATAAAATCGACTTGGTTTTGTAATGTTCTTATTTTATATTCGTCACTACCACCAGTTTGTGCTTTAGGGAAAGATCCAAGTCTTATTTCTAATGATTTTGCAGCAGATAAGAGGTCTTCCTTCTGTTTGTTCAAAGATTCAATCTTGCTTTGGGGATCTTCAGGTTCAAGGGTATTTTTCATTGCGTCTATTTGATCTACCATTGCAAAAACTGAATCATCCTCGAAGGATGGAACAGGCAATCCAGCCTGTTCCAGTTGTTTCTTGAGTCTTTCTCTATTTATTAGTAATCCAGCTTTGTGTTTTTCAGTGAATCCTTCTTTTGCGGCTCTTCCAGCCGTGGGGGGGGTAACTTCAGCAGTCTCTGGGGCAGTCTCTGCCGTGGGCGCGACAGGCGGTTGTTGACTCCATGCTGCTTCTAAGTTTTGTATCGTATCTCGATATTGAGCTGTGTTGGGCAGTATCTTCCATCCTGTTTTGCCTGATTCTTGATAACGCCAATTTCCTTGGGCATCTTTTGACCAATTTGCCCACTTTGGATCACCGGGATCAGGGATTGTTCTGGTTGGACTAAAACCCGCCCTTCGGGGTCTTGGAGTAGGAGCGGTAGGAGTTGGAGCAGGAGTTGGAGTTTTATCATCTTCTACGTCTAATGCTTCGAGGGCTTCTACGGTTCCTGGAGAAGGCTCAGGAAGACTTACAGGTAGTTCTTTTGTTCTTGACAGATCTGCAATGCCTCTTTGAATCCTACGAGTGGAACCTCCCAATCCTCTTCCAAATTCACTTTCTAAATATTCTCGAATTTTTTCTGGTCTGTTTCCTACTTCTTCTGGAATCAGACCCGTTTCTACACCTTGTCTTAAAAGGTGTTCTGTCCACTTCCAACGATCAAGTGTGCCATCTTCAACCATATAAGCCACCATCTGTTGGTCATTCATTCGCATAGCCATTTTCAATGGTTTATACAAAGGGTTTTCCTGCATGATGGCCAAGAATCGTTCTTGAGGAGTAACGCCCAAGGCTTTTATGTCTTCTTGTTGAGCCGTGAGTTGTTCTATCTGTTCATCCAAAGCCGTTTCTAATGGAGTAGTAGTTTTTAACAAATCTTTTTGTGCTTGAACTATTTCATCAGGATTCATATTCCCCAACATAGGAGTCGCTTGCTGGAATCGTTTAAGAGCAGATCTACCAGCAGAGCCATATGCTTTGAGTTGTTCCGCCTGATGCCTTACCAGACCATCTCTTTGGGCTCGATGTTCATTAAACGCCAACATTTCTTCGTTTGATAAAGGTGCGATATACCCTGTACTTTGTGGGTCTTGCATATCAGCATACATATTATTTGTCAGAGTCCTTAGAAAGCCTTCTTGTTCTTCAGGACTCAACGGGGTTTCCATTGCATTAAACAGTCTTTGAGCCGAATCCATGGCCAACTGTGCCATGGATTGTCTAACCCTTGCCGACGCTGCAACTTTTTCAACACCTACCGACGTGCCCACAGCATTTTTTATGCTTGCATAATCAGGAGCTTGGTATATTGTCGTCCTCATTTGAAGCTCTAACTCTTGTAAATTTCCTTGACGAGCGGCCTCATCTCCTACTGGTGCTAAATAACTACTTGCCCAATTCTCTTTCATACCCTCCAGATTAAGTGTTAGATTTCCAAAAGAAGTGTATGTTCTCCGAGCAAAATCACGACCTGTAAGGGCACCATCCATCTTTACAAGATCGGTCAGATTATTTCTTAGAGCTACTCTTTCTTGGGATGACGCTTTCAAACCTGCCATTTCAAGGTCTGAAAAAATTCTCATCATATCTACTTTAGATTTCAACTCCTCTGCTTTCAGATCTTTCAATGTACCAAGTTTTGTTGCTTGAAATTCTGCTCGCATCTTTAGAAGTTCTTGAATATCTTGTCGGTTCATCATCATCAACTGATTGACTTCTTGAGGAGACAATGCTTGCCTTGCATTCAAGTTTGTAAATAGTAGAACCAATTCAGAAAACGTTGCCATTTTAACTCCTTATTGTTTACTTTTTGGCGGCTTTATCTGCTGCCGCTTGTGCGTTAACTCTTGCAACTTTATCTGCCTCGTATTTTGAAACCGCTGCACCCAACTCTGCACCTTCACCTGCCAAACCAACTCCAGCAGTAACACCCGCTTGAATCGCTGCCTGTTTTCGCTGTTGAGCCATTCTCGCCAAATCAGATTGAGACTTTTGATAATTTTGCATCATTGCTGCATATAGGTCTAAGTCTTGTTTGCGAACATCACTTGAGATTGCAGCGCGTTGACCCATAGCACCTTTCTGTAGTTGAGCCATAGCTCGTTGTCTGGCTACCGGGTCTTTGATTCTGGAAATATCAGCTTGCGCTTTTTGCATTTGAGCTTGAAGTCGTTGTTGCCCTTCTGCTTCTAAATGCTGTCGCTCTCCTGATTTCAGACCACCACGGGATCTTGCAAGTCGTTCTCCTAACTCCTTAGTAGACTTTTTATATTGCCTTTCAGCGCGAGTTGGTATTGCGCTTGCAATCGCAGGGATTGCCGCTCCCAAAGCCAAACCTGCTCCTAATCCTAATCCTATTGGCATAATATCACCTCAATGCTAATACCCATACACCACCCGTAGGTGTTTTGATTTTCGAGTCACCATTACTTTCATCCAAAGTTGCTGATATGTCTAACTCAAAAGTAAAGAATCCTTTTTTCACACTGGTCAACATGCCTTGCTTGTGTACATATCGCCATTGCTCTTCTGGCATAAACCCAGCGGTTGGATGAGCAGCAGTTTTATCGCTTCTCCCCCAAGGTAGTTTTCCTTGTAACGCAGTTTGATGGTCTGCATTCTCAAGCACCGTGTCTTGTGCCGTTTGTGTGCTTTTGATTTTAAGTCGATATGTCCATATTTCAGGTCTGGTTTCATCATAATCTGCATCATGCTCAAACCAAGCCTGAAAACCATACATGACTACATTGGCTTCCCATGGAATAAAAACCTTGGTGGATAAAGCAGAATGAACAATACGGCTGTCATCATCGGTGGATATTTGGTATCCATATGTATGCTCCCATCGATCAAACCCATGATAAAAGCCTTGAGCAAAGGTTCCGTTTTGAACCATCCACGGCTCAATAGAAACATTGCCACCATTGTAGTTGGTTTGTTCTAAGCCACCATTCAGAACTTCTAAAGAAGTCGCCAAACCAGAACTGGGAGCATAAACGCCTTTATAAATGTCTTCCAGATCAAGCTTAGGATTTGTCAATGACAGGTTCGTAATAATCGCCATCAATCACCTCGTAATCCTAAAATGGTCAATGTTCCATTCAATATTGTGTATTTGTCATCAGCAGCCCATCCTGGAGAGGTTGGGGCAGCACCTCTCAACAAAGATGCAATCGCATTCACAGTCGTCAGTTCTTGTTCATCTGATTCAAACTTCAAAACACAACTCAAAGATACAGTAATATCTTGAGTTTTAGCTGAACTGGTTGAATCATACAGTTTGTTGTGAGGAAAATGCACACAACGAACACTTTCTGCTTTTAATGTTTCAGATGAAGTTATCCCCAAACTGTTTTTGTATACATAAGAAATACCAAAGATGGCCATGACTTCTTCTTCAGGGTTTTTGTTATCTCCAGCAGCAGTTTGATATTGCCCTATTTGACAGTTGAATTGAACCAATACATACACTTTCCCATCAAAGGAAGTAAGGCTTTGTGCTAACGAAGCACTGATCACATTTTCTTTGTTAAGTAAAAACCCTCCTAACTCACTGGTCGCATTTGAAGATATGGCAGCATCATCGAGTTCATTTTCAACATGTGAAAACAACACTACTCCATTACTGGACGCTTGGAAATGATGATGATTAAAACAACCCCTTCCTATGTTAGAGGCTGGTACGGCATTGATCTCTGTTCTGACATTTTCGTGCATATCTGTAATGTCAGTTTTATCTATAGTTGTACTTGAATCTGGACGTACAATAGCCATTATGCACCCAACATTTTGCCACGAGCAAATCTTAAGATTGACATGTTTCTATTTCCTACAACCAAACCGGGTGTGGGTGGAGTATCTAAAGCCTTGCTTTTGTGTTCATTGTTAAAATGATTCATACCTCTGACATCGTTTGATGCGACGATTGGTATGACCTTGTGTGTCCCTGCTGGAAGCATTCCCACATAAGTTATACAAGAAGCCATGCTTCTTCCTCCAAAGCCTGTACCTCTCATGGAACCGTCATAAGACAGTTTGTAACAACCCGCTCCTTCTGGTTGATACCCATCAATATCCATTTTCACAACAAATCGACAGTTATTATAATTAGTAATCAAACCACTTGTACCAAATCCACTTGTTAGCAATCGACAGTATTGAAACGAAAAGATTATTTTGACAAGTTCCGGGTATGTTGAAGTCCACGATAGTTCCATGTCATCAATTTCTTTTGGTGACACATTGTATGGAACTTGAAACAGATTAGTATCGTAATCAGGGGATGTCGGTTTAAGTTTAGGCTCTCTCTCGTCAGTGATATTTAACAATGCTGAAGTCTCAGCCACCATTAACTTTGCATGAGTGCCAGCTTCCAATAAGCCTCTGTCCTGAAATGTTTCTTCTGACCATTGATATTGAGTTGTAGAGCTAACAAGTGTTTTTGCCTCTACAAAGTCTCTGGCCAAAGCATCAGGATCAGCTACCATTCCTGTTTGTGGTGCTTTGGGTAAGAAATACATGTGGTCTCCTAATCATCATTGGTGGGATTCCGTCCACCACTGCCTGCCATTTTTGGTCCCCATACGTCTACATTGTATAACGAATATGGAGCAGTCGTTTCAATATGTATACTGTGGTGGGATTCTGACGGCAAATCGACCGACACCTTCTCGGTGTATGTCCGATAGGATCTCCACACATCAGTGCTATATGTTGCAGATCCATATGTTGCTATAGAGGTGCTGGATTCTGGATGCAGAGCATTGGTGGAGACAGGAGAAGTATCTGCATCCAGATTCCAGTCTTGAAACATTTTGATATTGACAGTACCAGAAGACTTTTCTTCTGAGGTCATTACAAGTAAAGCCGCACGGAAGGATTCAGTTCTTCTGGGGCCTTGCCCAAAGCTCATCCAACCCGACTTGTATGTTGATGTTCGATCATTCCTTGGATTGTTGATTGATGGGAACTGTCGATTCAATGCAAATACACTTTTAAGTTCTATTGCATAACTGCCTGTACCTGATTGATATGTGCCAGCCACCAACACTGTATTGCTCTCTGGCAAATATGTAGAACCACCAGTGACATTGAATCCTGTCTGGAGTCGAAAACCTTGCTCAATGTAGTCCCACACAAACTGTACGTTGGGAACATTGCTGTCATCAAACGGCAGAATAAACACGGCCTCCCGGTGTTCCATATCTACCCAAGAGTGTCCCATGTGTGCTTTTACATTGTTGATTCGTTGGAGTCGTTTTCGGATGTTTCCACCCACATCCTGTACTACACCATTGGGGCCAAACAACCAGAAGGTTCCATTGCCATACCATAACACTGAGCTATCGGGCAAAACTTGAGCCAAGGATGGGCCAGCACATCCTGCTGAATGATGTAGAGTACCATATTGCCACGAAGGATATTGACCTCCAATATAGTGTACCGCTGATTTTTTGAACACCAACAATGCTGGCCCAGTGCTTCCCAATGTTGCTGATATTGCACCAGTTATAGGGCCAGTGTCAGGGAACAAATCTGTCCAATGATTCTGCATGACACTTTCTGCTATCGGGCCAGAAACAGACCGCTCACTCCACCATATGCGAGAGGGGTTTGCATCTGTTCGCATCATCCAAAGACTGCCACCATGAGGAACCAAGAAATAGAAACCTGATGGCATAGCTTCACGATCTTGCCACGCTGGACCGAGTTCACCGTCAGGTATGTTGTCAATGTATTCTGTAGCTACATTGTTGGGTATTCTATGAAGAAACCGAACACTGCCATCATCCCCCGCCGGAAGTCTTCTTAAGTTTCTGGTTCGAAGCAGAATCCGAGCTTTGACTTCATCGGTGCCTACAGGTATTTCTTTGACCTTAAACAATCGCATTGCTTCTTTCAGATCTTCCGGGTCAGCACGTTTGAATGAGATTGTGACATGTCCACCCAACGGAGAGGTTGCACTGTACGCTCCATCTGCATTCTCATATGCCACCGCATATGCGTATTCGCCATCATCTATTGCGCCTTGAGAAGCACCACTTGTACCATCATAAAACAACTCAGATATGGTTGTTCCAATTCTGCCACGAGCTGTAAATCCGCCACCGTTGATTGTTCCTGTAATATCTCTTGGCCCATCAGCATGCGGAGCAGATGGATTCATTGTCAAACCAAACGGTCTGATTTTTATTCTGTCCCACACATAAGCTTGACCACCATCACAGAACGTAAAATATATTCTGTTGTTCATGGACACCATTTGTGGAGGGTACTGGATTCTTCCTTGTGGTTTGACACTGCTTTTTGCAGTATTCACTCCATATCGGTATTGCTCTGTTATGCCTTTGTCGACGCTTGATGCGTTTCGTGTCCAAGGCGTAAAACGAAAAACACCAGAGTAGGTCAAGAACAATATTTCAGGAGCATTATCAAACTCTGCATATTGCAGACCAATGACGCCAGACTGTTGATCAGAACCAATATTCTCTGACGTTGTAAAAGGAGTGGGCTGAGATGGGCTGCTTTTCCATTTATCGGGGATGAGTGGCATGATGCGATAGGTGGACTCTAAATAGTCTTGTTCATCAAGAGTCCAGTTCTCAATGAGCAAGGCAGTAGTCCCATCGCTGTATGGATTCTCAGACATAATCCGAGCGAGACCAACACTTTGACCTCTATAGTCTCTCCATCCAGGCATTAGCTACTCGAAGTGATGGGTTGGTTCCTACGCAATAATGGCCTTCTATTTCTGACATTGATACCATTGCCGAACGAACCGACCTGATGTCCTGCAACATTGTATGTTCTTCGCAATCTTGACAAGTGTTCTTTGTATTCTGCATAGTACATGCTCTTTCGATCAGGAGAACCATCTCGATCACCTACCAAATAGGATGCTGTAAGAGCATACAACGCATCATAGCACTCTGGGGGTATGCGAGGACTGTCTGTATCATACTTAAGGCTGGGGGGCCTTTTGAAGGTTCTCATGAGAACTGGTACAGCACTGGTTGGTTGTCGATCAAATCTGATATGGAAGTGACCATGGAAGGGTTCAAGCGTGATTCGTTTGTCGACCGGATCTTCTTGGCCATGGTCATACACTTTAGTCTCATGGCCATCAACCACGTTCCACAAATAATACACAGCGTCATTTTCTACAGACGTGCCATAATTTGATGACGTTGTTGGCTCAGTGTCATGTCTGGCGCGGAAGATCCACTTCTCTACCCCATAATGGTTGCCACTTAATTTGGCAGTGTCACCATAACCGTGGACATAATCTACGTTGGGTGTTGTGATTTTAATTGCACCTAACCCCCATTGTGTTCTGATCTCTTTACTCGCCAAACTCGGTGCAGATTGATAATATGGTTTCAAAAGACCTTCGTTGGTTTTCTCATACCCTGTCCATCTTCCCCAAACATGTATGACACGATAACTGAAAATTCCAGAAGGGCCATATGTTGTTTCTTGGGTAGATGGAGAAGAAGTATTGTAACCCCATCTAAAACCAACTAATATTTTGTCATCTTCCTCAAAATCAAGCTCTACACTTGGAGCATAGTTTGGAGAGGGGAGTTGAAAGAAGTCACCTCTGGTATAATAATCAGGGATTCCTTCTGAACGAAAACCAATGGTGCTTCTGTATTGATGCACCTCACCAGAAAATGCAGACTCTACCAACGGATGAGGAGAAGTGTCCGGGTCTCTAACGACATCGATAATAGATTGAACATTTGAGGTGTAGGGATATTCTGGTGTGAATATTCTGTATGACAATTCTGCGCCGGTTATCTCTAAAGGACTGTCGATTGTCAGATATTGCGAAGATCCAGCAGTCCAAACATCTTGTATTTTACGATAATAGTACGTGCCATCGTTTAGTATTTCAATGGTACGGGCTCTCAGGGTTTTATCAGTTGCCCAAGAGGTTCCAACACCCAATAATACTAAGGGGTCGGATTGAATAGTCACGGTTCCGGTGGAGTATGGAACCTCCATCCGAAACCGCATCTCTTCAGAAAGCAAAGCCTTCGGCATCTCTGACCAACATTGGCGCAGAGCCATATTTATCGCAATATTGAGTCTCGTGTCGCCAGAGGTTCCCCGGTCAGGGAGCCCCAAGCGAACACGAAGCTCAGTGCGAATATCAGCCAGAGTGCCGTAAGTAGCCATCGAGCCTATGGGAGATTAATGTACATTGTGCATGTATTGCTACTTGTAGCAGTCAATGCCATGCCAATGATGTTATCAGAAGTCCCTGAACCTGTAGAATGAGCTGTGACCCTACCTGCGGTTGAATTCGATGAAGCAAGAAGACTACCTTCAGTGATACCAGCTTCGCAGGCTACGCTTTCCATTACACCTTTGCAGATCACAAAACCGTAAGAACCACTAGCAACAGCAGCAGCAGCCACACCGTAAATTTTACCCTTTTCTACGGCTGCTGCTGGTGTTTTTCCGACTGTTCCGGTGGTGTACATTTCGGCAATAGCACCAGCACCACAACCAACCAGATCACCAGCAGCAACAGCTTCATCTGCCTTAAAGCAACGGTAATACCGGGTGGTTACATTTCCTGAAGAGTCCGTAAACAACTCTTCATAGATTTTGTTGATCACACCCAACTGAGTGGTGCCAGTAACCGAGGATGCATTTTTAATAACATTACTCATTTTTCATTTCTCCAGAATAGAATTTTAGACGTTTGAGGTACAACCTTGAATAACAAGATTGGGTACAGCAAATTGAATTTCGAGGAAAACATAACCAACGTCAGCATCCATGTTTCCGTGCTGGAGATGATCTGAGAACTTTGATACTCTGAATTCATTGTTGGCATTTACCCAGAGTTGCATACCATTGGGGTTTAACAGATATACATGTTCAAGTTCAGAACCACCACTTACGGCTTGCATACGAGTTTGAGTCATCCATCGGTTTGAATGGTATTTGATGCCGCCAGCCACATGAATCGTCTTATGAGCTTTGCCAGCTTCCAAATCGTCTGGTCGATATACGACACCTGCAATAGATCCTGTTCCACCATAAATGCGGAGTGCATCACCAATCTCAACATGAGTGGCTATTCCACAAATACCCAGAGAAATTCCTTCTCCATCTTCTGCATAACTATCAGCAGTGATTTTCACTGTTTCAGCACCAGTAAAATACGCACCTGCCGAGATTGAACCTACTGCTGCGTATTGATTGTACCAATTGTTTTCATCATTGGTGGTATCCTCAGTTCGAGTGATACCCATGTATGCAATGCTGGCAGCAGCTTGGGCAGTTGGAGTTTGAAAACGAAGGGCTCCTAGTTCAAATCCAGAAGTTGACAAACCAGTTTGGAAACCATTCAAGGTTCCCAAGCCAGCAAGCGCACCAACATCACCAACATAAAGTTGACGAGATACATTGTT
>Ga0209349_1001879_pt1 | contig 10186 bp, 9 predicted proteins | sample ETNvirnome_2_130_FD_184067 | JGI IMG/M metagenome (GOLD analysis project Ga0209349, IMG submission 184067) | Marine viral communities from the Pacific Ocean - ETNP_2_130 (SPAdes) (version 2) | ecosystem: Environmental > Aquatic > Marine > Oceanic | place: Pacific Ocean | collected 2013-06-22
CGACTCCGATGTATCGGCATGGTCGCATCATGTACATGGTGAACGATCTCGTCGTGCAGGTGATGGACTCCCCGTATGGGGCATTCCGGCGCTTCCCGTTCTACCATTTCGGGTTCGATAAGAACGACGGGGAGTTCTGGCGTGAGCCCTTCGCTGCGCAGGCGTGGCACCGGCAGCGTGAAATCAACCAAATCGAGACCCAGATTCGCGAGCATGTGGAGCTTCTGCTCCGGCCAAAGTTCTTCAAGGCCATTGGCTCCCGTATTACCACCGATGAGCTGTCGGCCACGTCCGCTCAGGTCGTGAGCTACAACGCAGCTGCGGGGCGGAACTACTTCGAGAGCCCGCCACCAGTGCCCGCTGATATCTTTCGACGCAATGCGCAACTCGCTGCTGATATACGGATGCAGGCTGCGGTCACCGAGCAGGAGGCTGGTATCTCCATGTCTGACCCCAACGGGCGGGCCATGGCGATTATCGAGGCTGAATCAGACCAACAAGTGGGCCCAATTCTCATGCGCAACAACAGCGAGTGGCGTGAGATGCACCGCTGTATCCTGATGCTGGTGCAGATGTACTATCACCCCGAGCGCAAGTTCATGACCGCAGGTGCGGATGGAATGCAGACCTACTCCTTCGATGAGATTCGTCTCCAGCCAGGATATGACATTCAAATCGAGCAGGAGGACGGTCTTAGCCGGAACCCCGCTGTTCGTATGACCCAGGCTCTGGACCTCATGAATGCGGGTGTGTTTATGGATCCTCAGACCGGGGCCCCTGACGTCAAGGCGTTCATGCGGCACGCGAAGATTAAGCTGCCCGAGGCCGGTTATGATGATGAGGCGAGTGAGCGAGCGGTGGCTTCGAGGATTCCGTATCTCATTGAGAAGGGCGAGCAGTACATGCCGTCCGTTGAGGACGACCCCATGATTTTTGGGGAAGAGCTACTCGGATGGCTTCGTGGACCAGGGCGACGAGCGGACCAGATGCTCCGTGACCAGGTGCGTCAATTGTGGATGTTCTACGTGGGATGGGCGATGCAGGGTCAGCCGCCTGCGCCCGTTGACGGGATGCCAGGTGGTCCCCCTGGTGGCCCAGACCAGAGCGCCCCCGGTGGAAGCACCAATAACCCAGGAAGACTGGGTACGGATATGGCCCCTGGTGGCGATGTCGCCTCCGACGCCGGAGCCCAGGTCGGGCAGGCCGACCGAGCAGCCGAGGGCGTAGCCAGGGTTCAGCAGAACCGCGAAGGCTGAAAACCGCAGAATTCGCAGAAACCGCAGCTCTCCAGGGTAGTGAGACCCCCCCCTATCTCTCACTTCCTTGTATCCATCTGTTTACATAAGCGTTCCACGTGAAACGTTTGTTGACATGACCTGTCTACAGTTGTTTAATTGCATTGCAGTCGAAGGTACCCGTGTCGCGACGTAATCGCTGTAACCGACGAGTGCACCTGTAATCGTGTTGCGGACGTAATTCGCTGGAGGGGTTGAGAATGGCTGATGTGTCGATGGGTGATGTCGGTGATGTTTCGGACAACGAAGGATTACCACTCGAAGGCGCGGTAGATGATTCTGCGCTGGAGGACTACTCGGACTTTCAAGGGCTCAGTGATGAGCTTGGACAGGAGTCAGGGTACTCAGAAGATGCTGAGCCGGAACCCGATGAAGTAGATCGTGGGATCGATAGTTTGTCCCTTGAAGGGCAGGAAGAGCAGGCAACAGAGCCTACTCCGAGAGCGCAGAAGAGGATTCAAACCCTATCGGGCCGCACGAAGGAGTTGGAGCAGCAGCTAGGGCAGCAGCAGCAGTATTACCAGCAAGAGCTGGCCAAGATGCAGCAGTACGTGCAGCATCAGATGAGCCAGGCCGGTAATGCGAACGCACTGTCTCAGCAGTTACAGATGCAGCAACAACAGCTGCAATCGCTCCAACAGCGAAAACAGGCAGAGGAGTACAAGGAACTGACTCCTCTTGAACAGCTCAAGCGTGACATCCTCCAAGAGGCTGGCGCGCAATCTAGTGGTGCGGTCAACGAACAGGTTGCCTCGCTACGCAAAGAGCTGGACCAAGAGAAGCAGGCGAGGGCGAATGCCAGGCAGGAGACTGAGCGTAATGCGCGATACGCGTACTACACCCAGCAGACTGAGCAGGCACGATCCGAAACTCTTCTGAATGGGTTTGCACAAGAAGATGCGAGTCGTCTCTCGGCGGAAGCTGACGAGATGATCTTAGCGTACGCAGGTGCATTTGGAATTGAGCCGAAGGAAGCTGCTGGAAAGCTCAAGGCGTACATGGACAATTACCATATGGCCCGGCTTAAAACCCGGTCGAATGGTGAGGGTAAGAAAGTACGCAAGAGCCGAGCAGTTCCAAAGCCGGCACCCGCAGGGCGGAGACAGGCAAAAGGCGGGCTATCAATGCCGAGCCTGGCGCAGCTCCGCAAGGCAGGTTTTGATTCTCACGTCGACTGGATTGCGGCCAATGAGCCTCCAGTCGCATAAGGAGTAGGTTATGGCTGGTGTAAATATTGACAACGTGGGTCTCACGTTCACCCGTTTCTTAGACGGCGTGGTTGAGACTCTTAACCATACATCGAAAGCGCGTTCGCTGGTTCGCCAGCAGGACAAGTGGACTGGTTCTCATATCGAAGGGAAGCTTCACACTGCGCGAAGTACTGCAATCGGATACGTCGAAGATGGTGGCGCGTTCCCGACTGCTGATAAGCAAGATTACGACACCTACAAGGCGTATCGTAAGTTCACCGTAGGCTCTGTTCAGATTACTGACGGTGCCATGGCAACTGCGGCCAAGTCGCCTAACGTGGCGCGGGATGTTGTCACTTCTGAGGTCAAAGGCCTCATGAACAACATCCTGAAGTTTGAGAACGGATTCTTCTTCCGTAACGGAGATGGGTCTGTTGCAACTGTCCAGAATGTTGGTTCTGCCTCAGGTGGCAATCAGATTGACGTTCAGGTTGATGACGCACGGATGCTTTGGGATGGGGGTGCTTATCAGCAGTACGACACCAACCTGGCAACCAATCGCGGCGACATTAAGATCAGCAACGTCGAGCAAGCGCTCAATGCATCGGGCAACTCGCTGGTTAACTTCAGCGGCCTTGACCCGAGCGGCGCAGCTGCTACCGATAAGCTCGTCTGGAACGGTGCCATTAACCGCGCAGTGACTGGCTTGGATAAGCTAATTGACGACGCGGACACTTCGTCCTTTCAGGCGGTAAATATCACTAACAATCCCCGGTATACTTCCACCGTTCTTAGTAACGCTGGAACCAACCGGGACCTCACCCCTGCCCTGTTCCGACAGATGCTGGCTAGTATCCAGTCTCGCTCCGGTTCAGAGCGTCCATCGGACGGGCTTTCCGTTCTTTGCGACAGCTGGCAGGCAATCAATGTCGAAGAGCTGTACGAAGGTGAACTTCGTCTGACTCCTGAAAGTAAGGTTGGCGGACTCGCTGTAGCGGCGTTCCAGTCAGCCCTCGGTCGAATCGATATCATTGTCGATACCGACTGCTTGCACAACAAGATGTTCTTCTGTGACTTCTCAAAGATTTATCGAGCGGTCCAGAAGCAGCTGGGATGGCGGCGTGAAGGTGGAAGCATCTTCAAGCGGTCAGACGTCTCCGGTGTTTACACTGCCACGGCTATCGAGATTGCAGAGATGTACATCAAAGAGCGCCACACCAGTGGGAAGATTGAAGACCTCAACGCCAGCATGGCAACTGCATATTAATGATTCTGGGAGGGGGGCCGATGGTCCCCCTTCTGGTTGGTTTGGAGGAGAATTATTATGGCAGATCGCAGGGGAATTAGCGGCAGAGCGCTGGCTCGTCTTGATAACACCCTAGGTGTTCCGACGTTCATCTTGAACAAGGACATTAGCGGGGCAGGGACCACCACAGTGGTGATTGATGCTCCGTTCAAGTTTCGGGTTCTAGATGCGTGGAGCATCGGTACAAGTGGCGACGGTGGTACCTGGAATGTCCAGGACGGGGATGCGAATGTGATCGTTACGGCGGTGACTCAGGCAGCCAGCGACACCGACGTTGACCGGGCAGTGGAAATCAATGATGCCCACTACGACATCAACAAGGGTGAAGATCTTGGTATTTTATCAGTGGGCGGCAGCCTAAGCTGTACCGTGTTTATCTTATGTGCGAGAGTTTAGGAGATTAGAAAATGGCTATTCAGAAGAAAACTTATGTAGATTTTCTCGGCATGCCTGAGCCGGAGGTGCACTTAGTTCACGTCGGCGGTCAGACGGGTGTCGCTGCGGGAACGGACAACAAGCCCAACCAGTGGATGTTCGCCAATGGTAGTTGCCTGGAGATCTGGCATGGTGAGGCAAGTGCGCTCATTGTTCCGGTTAAGGTTGCCGGTGTCGGGTTAGACATCTCACTTGATGCGGTTGATAATGATCAGTGTGAGATTATTGTCGCTGACAGTCTTAACAGCACGGGCCCATGCTACACCATTGGAACCGATGCGGCGTTTCGTTTTGATGTTAAGCTGCTGATTGATGACGTTTCGGACTATAGTCCTGTCGCCGTTGGCTTTCGTAAGCAAGCTGCCTTTGTTGATGACACGCCGGCTTTTGCTGACTGGAAAACGGCATACACTGACATGGCGGCAATCGGCCCCGAGGGATCTGCTACTGCTGACATTGAGATCTACCATTCACTGAATGGGAACGATGCCACCGTAGATACCACCGACAATTGGGCTGATGGGGAAACTAAGACTCTCAGTGTTCTTGTTAGCGCTGCTGGCGTTGTCACATACCTGATTGATGGCGCTGCCCCAACAACTACGCTGGCGCAGACCTTTGATGATGGCGATGTTGTGATTCCGTTCATCGCCTGTGTTGGCCAAGCCACCGGTGATCCCGTAACCCTCGTATCCTGGTTCTCAGGACACCAGTAAGGAGATAGACAATGTCTGCAACTGCAAGCGGAAACAAGGGAACCCTGTTTGGTGATGTCACCGAAACAGAGACCACCCTTAGCGCAATTACTGCTGGCGCATTGATTGCAATGTCACACGGTGGTCCCTCGGGGGCTACTCCGTACAAGGTGTCGCACGTAGTTACTACTGCGCCTACCTCTCAGGACCCCATTGCAATGTCCTGGGAGTCATCCAGCACATCTGCCAACACCGTCAGCATTCGTTTCACTGTGCCCCAGGGCGGAGATATTACGAATGCCATCGTGAAGGTGTATGTGACCTTTAAGGATGCTGCTGCGGGCGGCATTAGCTAGACATGCACGCGCCAGGCTGGGTGTGTCGCAGGCTTCACGATCTTCATCCGCAACTGCGCTTAGCGTGGGCGGGTCGAGACAAGAAGTACGATGGTGAACTGAACCCAGGGTCATTCGCCCTGGTTCAGCTCTACCATATTAGCGACACTGGGAAGACAGACGACCTCACTACCTACCGTATGTTGTGGGGCTCTGAGGCTGTTCGAGGTGAAGACGGCGAGGTTCGCACTAAGCGTGTCGAGCGTGGTCCTGTCTACAACAAGAACGGTGGCTGTTCTCCTGACTGGGACCCTGCGTTCCGTGTTCCTGTATTCGTCGCAACACTGGATGAAGACTACGACCTCAGTACTAGAGACGTATTGAGTGGCCGGTTTCTGACATCAATAAAACGATGGATGACATCTATTGAGCGAAGAATGCGCGAATCCGCACGTGAGAAGGGTCGAACCTTGGCGAGCACGATTGATGACGTGGGGCATGTTGTGGCTGGTGACCTGGTGAAGGAATCCAACAAGTCAGATGCAGCCACAGTAATCATGGCTAATAAGCACGCTAGGCCAGATGTCGAGAAGCTTGAGAAGCAGGTTGAGGCGCGTGGGACTATAGAGGATTCATTCGAGCTACCCCCGGTGACAGCATGAACTTTAAAGAGTTACAGGATGAAGTTAGCGAGTTGATTAACTTCAACAGCCTCCAGGCTGATCAAGACTTCTCTGCGACTCAGATAAAGAATGCAATCAACCGTGCGTATGCGCGGGAGTACCGGAAGGCTAGGCAAGAGGGTATCCGGCGATATTTCTCAACGACCACCGACCTGACGTGGAAGACTGATGACGTGACGTTCCTTCTGCCTGACACCCTAAAGGGTGCTCAGATTTGCAAGGTTACTGACGTTACGTCTACAGATCCCGGCACCGCAGTTATCTTTGATGAGCGAGGATTCCTCGGTGACGTGTTCTGGAAGAACAGGGTAACTCTTCAATGGGGACAGACCGGTCCTAACGAGGATAAAACCCTGCGGTTCGAGTTTATGCCCGAACCAGAGAAGATGCTCAACGATGACGACGTTCCTGAGCTGGTGCCGTCTGACCACCATGAGCTTATCTTCTACTCGGCGGCTATCGATCTTCGGACACGGGCTGACGAGATGGCTCCCCCCTCATGGATGAGTGAGCGGGAAGAGCTTCGTATGGATTTATACAAGGACATGAGCCGAGGCAGGCCTCATTCCGACATTGTGAGCATAAGAACGTCCTATCCGGATTCGGCGGACTTCATCTACTAAGGGGGTTGAGATGGCACTAATTAGACTACGAAATAATACCGGGGTAGCCCAGAATATCGTCTATGACGGACGACAGATCGTAATGGGCCCACACGAAGAGAATGACTTCGTTCAGCCCGTTGCTGATAAGTTCCTTGAGATTCGAGCACCGCTCGTCAGCCTTGTTCAGGACGATATCGGTGGCGTGTACGAGGAGCAGTCTCCCGACATTGTCTGGGTGGCCAATATGACCGGGAACCCTGATGCTCCTGAGCAGGTTAAGGCCAAGCTCTTCGTCAATCGCCAGTGGCAGATGGTTGATACGGACAACCCCAACAAGCCCCCAAGACCGCTAGTGCTTCACTGCGATATGGGCATGCGCGAGTATGTCGCGAAGGACGGGGCAACCGAGGCCCTCAACCTGGGTAAGCAAGAGATTCGAATCCCCCCGTACAAGCGCCGACCAATGCCTTCATCGAAAGCTCGATGGTGGTTGAACCGTGACGCTACGGGTGAGCCCCACTTCCGCAGGGCCTCTATCAAGTCCCGCGCTCCGACCACATTCGAGCCGCGTCCAGAGAACATTGACGACTGGTCCCTCGATGACCTGCGCTCCTACCTCAAGCTCATGGACCCGCAGGCTGAGCTTGGCCGAAGCGAGGAGCAGGTCGCGCGCGAGGCGAAGAAGCGTAACCACCGGAAGGACGAGGAGATCCGGGCGCACATTGAGGAAGAGAAGAACCTCACCGTGAAGCGCCTGTACTTTCGTCTCGTGGACCCGCGCTACCCCATCCCAACAAGACGAGACTTCGAAGAGTTCGTGAGAGGGGCTCCCGAGCCAGAAGGGATAGTATCAGATGATGCTGTCGAGAAGGCTGAGAAGCAACTAACCAAGGCGAAACGTCGCCGGAAGAGCGCGGAAGTGCAACCGGAAGCGTAACATGGAGCTGGAATGGGTCGGCAGAATCACAAGCACTTGGTGCTCAAGTGCAACAAGGGAATCAACCAGCAGGCTGACCTAGCCGACCCAGACGAGTGCGCCGATGCGCTCAATGTGTGGGCCCCGAATGGGGCCATTGAGCAGCGACCTGGATTCTCTGGCTACGACTCGATGTTTGTTGCGGGGGATGCGATTGAAACGCAATCCCAGGAAGTGCATGTGCTGTCTGACGTTGGGGTGTACTCAAGCGCAGCCGAGGGGGCTAAGGTTGCCCTCGACGACCATCCCGTAGGGGGTCACTGGTTCCTGGGGTTCTCTGAGATAACAGCCCTGGGTTCTGATAATGACCGCGCCCAGCTGCTTTCATTCAAGGGTGCGTTCGATGGCACCAAGAACAACGCTAACGCAACGTGGATGAGGGCCGACTACTGGAATGGTACGGAGTGGAAATACATCCGCGTGTCAGAGCGGCTCTCCACAACCAAGTCATCGAAGCACCTCGACTCTGCGGGCACTAGCGCCTATGCCCTTTCGTTCGTGTCCCCTGCTGACTGGGCCTCGTCGGTAATTAATTCGAGGACTGCCTACTACCTGCGGTTCACGATTCAGGACAACGCTCTCGATGACGAGGTTGAGATCGCCAACGTCGCCGCATCCCTCCAGTCCGTAAGCCCGGTACACGACGTCACCCGTGGTCTCTTCGTTGCTCAGTTTAAGACAAAAAAGCGCTACTTCTACCTCCTGAATCCGAGCGCAGGGCTTAGGGCGGTCCTGGGTTCAACCCTGGATATGGAGGACTACAGCAACAGCGGAACAGAGACACGGGTGGTTGCGGATGAGCTAGCCAGCATCGCAGTTGTGCCCCAGTTCGACGAGGCGTTTGTTGCGTACGGTGGGATGGTTACGAGGTTTGAGGCCGCCGAGGGTCTTAGCTCGACAGTGGGGGCCAACGTTGCGAAAGTGGAGGACGCTGACTTTGCTGTTGGCGAGGGGGCCCGGTTTGATCCGACCTTCATAGCCCTTCTTGCGGAGTGGCCCAGGGCCAGGTTTATTACGTTCTACAACGGAATGCTCTGGTGTGCCGGTATAGACGGTGAGCAGTTTACCGTAAAATGGAGCGCACCCGCCCCGTACCACAGGGTCTGGTCGGCCCTGTCGTTCAGTGTTTTAATGGAGGACGACAATAGTCCCATTACGGGACTGTCTGCTCTTGGCGAAAACGTGGTCGTGTTCAAGTCTGACTCAGTCTGGATCATGGTCAACGTTGGAGAGAACCCAGCAACAGGCCTGGATGACTTTCAGCCCATCCGAGTGGTGGCTGGTGTTGGTTGCGTTAGCAACGCAAGCATTCAGAGGATTCGCGGAGGCCTTATCTTCCTGGCTGAAGATGGTGTGTATCGTTTTGACGGAACACCCAATATCGTCAAGCTGTCAGATCGAATCGGAAAAACCATAGAGTCCATAAGCCCATCAAGAAGGCACCTTGCGGCCTCGGTCCACTGGAGAACCAAGAGCTGCTACCTGCTCTCCGTTGCTGTTGATGGTTCACATGACAACAACAGGACCATCGTTTACGACTACAAGAACGACGCCCTCTGGCTCTGGGATGTCCCCGCGAAGCTGTGGCTTCTTGATGAGGACGCCCATGACAACGAGAGGCTGTACTTCATTAACCAGTACGCCCAGGTGTTCGAGATGGGCGACGGCAACCACGACCACGGAGCCGCCATCAGCAGCAACATCCTAACCCAGCGCATTGGTGAGAACCTAAACACCAAGATAACCATTCGCCAGGTTGAGGTGCTCAGTGACAACCGGACCTCATCGCTCTCCGTCGCTGTTCGGCATAATGACGATGAGAACAGTGAGACGACAGGGACCCTGGATCTCACGGACTCGACAGAGGCAGTATACGGCACAGCGGTCGATGGGGTGGACAAGTATGTGCAGGACCGGCGAAGACCTCGCCGCCTATCCTACCGCAAGCAGGGTGACTGGCTTCAGGTAAAGATCTCCCACTCAACGAAGAACACTCCTATGACAATTGCGGGTATCGACGTGGGCTACGTTCCTGGCGGCAGGAGATAACGATGGTCAGGGTACCACACGGAAGAGGCGAGCGCCGAGGGACCGATGCCTACATCGGGCAGACGGAGAGCCGTAACTCCCGCGTTCGCGAGATACCAAGGCGCGATGAGTGGATGATCTCACCATTCCGCGCATATGGCTCGGACCAAACATCTAGGACGGGGCATGGCCAAACCCTACGGTTGGCCCTTCTTCCCTGGCTGGAGCATGGTCTTGAGGCGAGATTTGCGCGATTGCGGGTGACGACATCGAATGCCGGATCTTACGTTAGGTCCTGCATTTATCGCCTTGAGACCGATGAGGGCGTACGGCGATTCATCCAGGTGCCCTCCACGGAGACGATTTTCTTGGGCGACATTTATGGGGTTAGGACCTCGGAGCTGCCCGGTACCGCCACGCTGCGACCCGGGGTTCGGTATTTCCAGGGAACTTATGTTTCGAATGCGTCAATTGGCATATCGTCCGGGGCGAATACGGCCCAGCGGGTTGTTCCCGTTAAAACCCTGTCCTCTGGATCATTAGCGACGAAGCTCCCGGCCTCTGTTACAGTAGCCTCTATGACAAACACTTTTGGCTTATACGTTCCGTGGGTTGTGTATATGTCGGCCTTGGCAAAA
>Ga0209349_1001880_pt1 | contig 10186 bp, 13 predicted proteins | sample ETNvirnome_2_130_FD_184067 | JGI IMG/M metagenome (GOLD analysis project Ga0209349, IMG submission 184067) | Marine viral communities from the Pacific Ocean - ETNP_2_130 (SPAdes) (version 2) | ecosystem: Environmental > Aquatic > Marine > Oceanic | place: Pacific Ocean | collected 2013-06-22
AAAAGATTATCTCCCTTTTCTATAAAAATTGGAGAACCATCAAAAGTTAATGCCGATGATGTAATTTCTACTTCAGTATTTAATTTGGTCTCTTCATAGTGTTGTGCAAGTTGTTTATCTGGATTTAAAAATCTTAATTTAAAAGTAACAGGAGTACTTCTTCTAAAATCTTTCGGAGTTGGAATTTTAATTAGATTTGAAACTGGATTTAATCCACCAGTCGCATTAGTACTAATAGTTTCAAATACCCCACTATTAAGTGAATAAGTAGTTATAATTTTATATTCATTTGCTTTAGATTTAGATTCTTTATAAGATAACTCAATACTATGAACTTGTCCACCATTAGTTTCCATATGAGAAGCACTAACATTTATATAACTTCTTTTATATACAGCATCATCTGTATCAAAATCTATTGATTCAGAAAAACTTGTATTAGTCTGAATATTTGTTGGATTAGAAAAAATTACAGGTGAAGTATTAGGATAATCCTTACGTACATCGTAAACAAAAGTACTTCTTAAATTATAAATATCTCGCCATTCTAATGGTATTTCACTATCATCAAGTTCACCAACAACATGTAAAAAGATAGGACCATCTTCAACTTCATGTGGACTTCTAAGTGGATCTTTTTTAATCCAAATAAAATTATTTGCAACACCACTTAATGCATTTATATCAACAATATCTGAAAAAATTACTAGACCATTACTGTCAATAAATTCAAATAAAATAGCACTGCCATTACGTAATAAAGGCAATCCTTTGGGATCATTATATGAAAGAGTAAACGGGTGCTTACCATAAGATAATATCTTAGGTAAACCCGTTATATTAAAATAAGTATTATCGTTTAATTCTGTTTCACGAAATACATCTAATTTCGCTAAATCAAGAACTTGACTAATTTTTTCTGGCATATATTATTCCTAAATGTATTAATAAATATTTAAGAAATAATATATGATATTTATTTATATAGATAAAATATGGAGAAAATCGGTATGAAAAAGAAATATTCTTTTACAATAGAAGATAGATTAATGGACTGGTTTAGAATGTATGTTAAAGAAGAAAGCACCACTATGTCTGCAATACTCAATCAGCATATATTAAGTTTAAAACGTGGAACGAGTAAACCTAAAAATGTTCTATATGCTAATACAATAAAACGTCAAAATTAATTATAAACTATATTTGAATAGCCGTCTTGGATATTAATTGGAAGTAAATGATCCATAAAATCTTTTATGGTATCAAGGTGAGATATAATAAATACAGACTCAAATCGTGTCTTTAAATAATCAAACGCCCCTTTCATATTAGATAAATTTTCGCTATCTAAACTACCAAATCCCTCATCAATAACTAAAAAGTTAGGACTTGGGAGATTTGAAACGTTTATTAATCCAACACGAAGTGCAAGTGAGGATACGAATTTTTCCATCCCCGATGAGAGATTGAGGGGCCATTCTTGGTCGTCATATCGTATATATAAATTTATATTTTTATCTTCATTTGTAATGCCAATTTCAAACCCAGCCATCATACGCTCTAATACAACATTAACTTCACTTTCAATTATAGGTAAAGCATCATTAATTATTAATTGTGGTATTCCATCACGAGAAACTAATCTCAAATATAATTCATAATCATTAACTTTTTGTTCAGCTTCAACCAAATCTTTTACTTCTTCTTCAAGATTTTTTTTATTTGTTTCATTAATTAAAATCTGTGAATTAATTTTATCCAATTCTTTTATTAACTTATTTTTCAAACCCATTTGTAATGAAATATCACCTTCTATAGACTTTATTTCTACACCAATTTTTTTATTATATTCTATTGCTGATTTATTTTTTTCATATCTTTGTTTATCTTCATAAAGATTAGATAATACTCCCTCAATATTAAATATATCTTTTTCCATCTCTTTAATCTTAGCCTGAGTCTTATATGCATCACTTTCAATTTGTTTTAAATCTTCTGATAAAGAATCATATTTTTGTTTTTGATTTTCAGATTCTGAAAGTCTTTTATAGTCGATTTCTATCAATTCATTCTTCGATTTAATATGTAAAATTTCTTCCTTTTTTTGAACTAATGATTCCATTATTTCCGCTTTATGTGTAATTTGATGATCTCCATTCTTTAAACAATACTCACAATCCGGATCATATTTATATTTTTCTAATTCCACAAGTTTGATTTCTAACGATTCCATTTGACTTGTTAATATTTTTAATTCATTTTCTTTTTTAAGTTTCAATTCTTTTACTTCTTGATATTCATCATAGTCAGCAACTATTTTATTCTCATCAAAATCTTTCAATTGAATATAAACTTGATTATACAGCGGTCTTAAATTTTCACGATACTCTTCTTCATTTTGTAACAAACTTTTTTGTTTTTCAAGCTCAATTTCACTTTCCATTATTTGTCCATCAAAATCTACATTATCAAATGTAGCTACATTTTTAAGTTGTAATTTTAACTTATTATTATGCTCTTCAAGTTCCAATAACTCTTTTTCAATCGGTTTAATATCGACTTCTAACTCTTCTTTCTTAACATTTAAATCTTGTAGTTTAAAATCTATATTCGATAAAGAACTAAAAACATCTCGATCTCGTATTCTTTTTAAATATGCTTTTTCTTCAGCCACATCTTCTTTTGCTATGTCAAATAATTTATCAAATAAATCTATACCCATAAACTGTGATAAAATTTGTTTTCTTTCAGTCTGTTTTTTATCAATAAAATTTTCCCCATTATTCTGCAAAGATAAAGATGTCAAAATAAAATCATCAAATGAACCAAGTATTTTTCTTATCTCTTCATTTGTTCCACTTCCATATTGAGTTGTTCTTCTTGCAGCACCAGACAAATCAATCAATTCATCATTCTCTTCAACAAAAAACTTAACTGATACTGGACATAATCTTGTAATTTTACCAGTTTTTCGATTTGTTCTTACTGTTAATTTACCAGTTCTATGAATTATATAATCAACTCCATTTACTTCAAGTGATAATTTTATTTCAAAATATTTACTTTTATTATTTAATACTTCAATTGCTTTGAATGTTCTACTGCATGTATCAAATATAGTATAAGCAATTACATCAATAAGAGCAGATTTACCGCTATGATTTGGGGCAACCACTCCAATAATTCCATTTAGTTTTGTAAAATCTATTACATTTTTCTTACCATAACTAAACATATTATCGAATTCCATATACTTTAATTTCCAATCAACATGTCTTGGTAAATCATTTTTTATACCAATAGTTGAATTAGTGAATTCGTTTATATCAAAAAGTCTCTTAATTGTTTTATCGTCAATATTTGAATTTTCTATTTTTGCTACTTTTTCAATCAAATCGTTTTGAACCTTTAAATCATGAATATCTTCAATAGATATTTTTGTTTTAGATTCAAACAATCTACTTTCAATAGAATCTATTTTTTCCGTTAATATTTGTTTTAAATATCTATATTTTCTCCTTAACCCTAATTCAATTAATCGCAATTGTTCTACAGAAGTATCTTTATGTTTTATTTTTATATTACCATACTTAGGAACAAATGTCAATTCAAATGGTTTATTATGTGTTGTAGAATTTAATATTTTACCATTATCAACTGTAATAGTTTTAAATCCATAATCATTTTCTATTTGAATAAACTCTGACTTTCTTTTTTCTACATCCCAAAGTAAAAATCCATGTTCAGGTGCCTCAGCAAAATTCTGTTGAATTAATGAACCGGGATAAGCAATAGTTTCTTCATCATCTAAAAACTGTCGTTTATGAATATCACCAAGTAAAACTAAATCATAACCTTCAAAATAAGATGACTTCACAACATCATCACTCATCCACATACCAGTATCCACTTCAAATCTACCAACTCCACCATGAAAAACTGCTATCTTATTATCACCCTTTATATCACTTGCTTTAGGTAAATTTTTTATATTCGGTTTACCTTCTTTTGTAATATCAAATATAGATAAAAAACCAAACTGGCAACCACCCAATTCATATACACCAGACTTTTTCCAATAATGTATATTAGGATTTATCTGTTTTACTAAATCAACTATAGGCGATAATACATCTTCTCTTGATTTATTATTCAAATTACAATCATGATTACCTGGAATAACCAATGTTGTAGCAACATCACATAAATTTAAAAAGAAATCAGAAACTAGTCTTGTTTCTTCTGGTGACGTATCAAGCTTACCATGAACAATATCACCACCTATATAAATTAAATCAGGTTTTGCTTCTTTTAGTTTTTTATATAACCTACCAAATACATCCCTATACTCACGAAAACGATGTAATTTTCTTATGTGAATATCTGCTAAATGAGCAATAGTTTTTATATTATTCATATAAACTACTCCACTTTTTTAATTTCTTTTTCTTTTCCAATGCTCTGGCATCTACATCATCCCAACTGATTAAATCATACTCGTGTAGTAAATCAATCATACATATAACATCACCAACTTCTTCGGTTAACTTATCGTTATTATAATAATGGTCACTTCTAATAGCTTTACTACATACTTGAATTAGTTCACCACATTCTTCCATAGTAATAGTCATCAGTTCTTGTAATTTATCCATATAATCTCGCACTTATCATATCCGAAAAACTTGACGAAATAGTATCCCCAATCAAATTTGTCATCCGTTCAAATCCCAAATCATTTGGGTCTTCGTTTTTTGGCAAATTAACTACTTTAGAATCTATACCAAAATCTTTAAAAAATTCTGATAAATTGTAAGCATCCTTTTTAGCATCATTATCTAAAGCAATATAGATTGTCTTTACCTGTTTTTCAAATATTTTTCTTAGTAAACTTTTTGATGGTTTTTTACTTAACATTGGTATTGCATTTGTTCTTATTGAGATGGCATCAAACACTCCCTCACACAATACAATTGGATAAGACCAAGCAATAAACCAATCAAATGGAATAATATCTCGTGATACATTCGGATTTTTATATTTCATATTATCACCCATAAATGACCTACCAACAAAATAATTTAATATGCCATTTTCGTCATAACTTGGTATAATGATTCTATTACCATAAATTCCATCATCACAAAAACCTAATTTGTATTTTTGTAAATCTATCTTCGTAATTCCTCTTTTTTTAAGAAAGTTTAAAGCATGTTTATAAAATAATGACTTAGATGATTTCCATAACGGTTGATATTCTCTTGGTAAAGAAACTATAACCTTAGATTCTATTTCATCTTTTGTTGTCGGTATAAATACAATATCCTTTAATTCACTAAAATATCTACTATCAGCATTTATCTTCTTAAATAGTGAATATAAAGAATGCCCACCTTGATCACTAACCCAACAATGCCACTTCTGAGATGACATATTAATTTGTAATTTAGGTTTGTAATGACTAACAAAAGGTGAGAAAAACATATACTCATCTTCTTTTGTTAGTTTTTTGCTTCGACTATTTAAAGTCCGTTCTAACAAATGTATTAATTTATTCATATAAGGCGCAAACTAATGCGTCATAACCATCGAGATTTCTTTTATCCCATAATCCTGTTGGTGTTAATTTAATGTATTCTTCTAAATTATACAAGCAATTTATTTGTTCTTTTACAAATTCTTTTGCCGATAATCCTTGTTTTCGAGCTTTACCAAATAAATGTTTTCTAGCTGTCATAGGATTTACACCTTCAACTATCTCACCAAACGCAAACTCCAAACAATACACCAATACAGCATTAAATTTTGCTAACTTTATTATTGTTTGTTGTGATGTACGACCACGACTAAAACCAGAAAGACTATCCTCAATATAAATCTTATCTATATCATCAAATGGACATAATTCATTTAGCGCATCTAAAGTAACTTGTACTTTATCACGAATTGTCTTTTCTTTATTGATGGGAATAAAACCCATATCAATAACTGTTTTATCGTCTACAAACGCATAACCCACAGTTGTAGTTGATGCGTCCAACCCAATTTTTTTCAAATTTAATTCTTCTTTAAGAAGTTACTTGCCATTTTTCGACCATATTTTTCCGCCTTCTTTTCAAAGTGATTATCATCATGTGCATCTTTACCTTTTTGTATAGCAATATTCATTTCTTTTTCATATTCTTGTTTATATTTCTTTTTGCCCATTTTTTTGGCATCTTTGGCATGGTCAATTTCATGAAAAACTGTTACTAAAAAATCTTTCAACCTTGATGTTGGTTTAATATTAATAGTATCAGTATCCACATCATAATCTGCTTTATTTTTACCTGTATCTTTAAAAACTATTTTAGATTTTAATCCAGCTTTTTTAACTATTTGAGTAGCTAATTCATGAAAATCAACTCTTTCATTCATTTCATATTTTAAATTACTTTTAGGTGCCATTCTAAAATTCACAACTTTCCTACCATTTATTGTTGGCATTCCATGTTTGTCTTTGCCAATATTCTTAACTTTTATTTTCTTGTTTTTAAATCTACCACCTAATATAACATCCCCAACGTTAACATCCAAGACAATTTTTTCTAAAAGTAAATCTTTTAATTTAATCATTTTCTCCCACCTTTATCCATTGTAGAGAATTTTTTCAGCTTATCAAATGCTCTAAACTTTTTCAATTTTTCCTGCTTAGTCCATTTCATTTTATCAAATACTTTCATCCTCATATGTTGTTTTACTATATAATAAATATCAACTGGATTACCACTCATTGATTTTATCCACTTAGCATATTTCTTAACCAACTTGGCTGAAACGTGTTCATGTCCGAAATGAGTAATATGACCTTTCTTTGGATGTATTCCTGCTGTCTCATCTTTACCAATGTCATGGAATAAAGCTGCTAAGGCAAAATCTATATCACCTGTTTGTAATGCTCTATTAGTTACGGCTATGGTATGTTTTAATACATTACCTTCAGGATGGGCATCTCTCCGTTGGTCGTAATTTTTAAGATTGTAAACTCTTTTTTTTAAATCACTCGGCAATGCGTTATAAATGTCTTTAAATTTTGTTGGTTTAGGTCTTACTGCAATCTCACCTAATTTTTCTCTATCTTTTTTAGACATTTTAGTCCAATGTTTTTGAAAAGCTTTATCACCAAATTTCTTTACATTTTTATCTCTTGTCTTCTTCAACATAACAAATATTATATGATGTTTTTCTCTATCACTTAATTTAGGTGGAATTACCGCACCACCTTTTTTTGGGTCACGAGGTACAGGTGCTTTTAACTTCTTTTTAAGTGCAGAAATCTCACTTTTACTTAAAGGCTTTCCCATCCTTTTAGTCCATTGTTCAAATAATAAATCTTTTAATTTAATCATAATCTTTTATCCAGATTAACAAGATGTTTTTTCCAAGCCACCAACTTATTCACCTTACCCTTAACATTTATAGTTTTATTTATCATGATAAAAACTGGATCTTTTATAGCTGTTTTTACATCTTTATGATATCTTACGAATATGTTTACAAATTCATTTATAGCCCTACTGAATTCAGTTAGTGCTCGAAGCGTTACTTTAACTTGTCTTTTTAATTCATCCTTATCGACTTCTTCCTTTATTATATTTTTTAATTTAATCATTACCAATCCCAACCCATTATAGTCTTTTTTGTTTTCCAATTATGAGCTACTTCAGCTGGTGTAAATTTTTTATCTACCTTTGGATTCCAAGTTTTATAATATTCTCTTTTAGGCCAACCTTTTCCAGCATATTTACTTGAACCTGCTTTCATCGTCTGCCAATCTTTAACCAAATTACCATCTTCAACCCAAGCATGCCTATATCGTTTTCCTTTACTTATCCATTTGTTCTGTACCGTTCCATATACAATTTTCATCTTCTTATTTGCTTGTTTATTATCTTGATTTATAATTCCCATCTTCCAAGCATAAGAAAGACATTCACCACAAGCAATTGTTGCTTCAATTAATAATTGGTTTAAATATACCATACCAATTATAAATATATATCAAATAGTTATATCAAGTACCATATCAACATTTCCCGCATACTTGTGACACACCTGTATTTGATATTCACCCGGAGGTATTTCGTCTCCATAATCTTCTGTAGCATATAACATCCAAACATACGTAAAATCTCTTGACCGCCCATCATCCCACGGATTTCTCTCATAAGGTTGTTTATGGACTACCTTACCTGCATTTATATCAATAATCCGTATGAATGTCTTATCATGTGTAACTCTATATCTAATCTTTACAATATCACCATGTATACCATTCCATCTTTTATGTGTAGACTTCCATGCTAATAATGGATACTCTTCAAATTCTTGACCAATAATTGGTGTATCATCAATTACTTGTTCTTCTCTTGGTGAGAAAATAAAAGCAAGTACAGCAACCGTCAAAACTATAACAATTTTTTCTGGAAGTGTGGCTTCTAAAAATAAAATATCCTTTAATTTAAAATTCATAACTCTAATTTACTTAAAAAAAATATTAAAGTCAAACGTTTTTTATCTTTTTTTTCAAATGTTTAATATAACCACTTAATTTTTCTATATCAGGATGTTTCTCATCTATATCTTTAAGTCGGTCTATTTTATTTCTTAACTTACCATAAGCTTCCATCAATTCATGTCTAGATGGACCCTTCATACTCTTTCTATAATATAAATGGTGAAGTGCTTCATCTTCTGCTTCTGCTCCACGAACACCTGCTACTGCTGTTACATATTCTACTTCATATTCTTCTGTTTCAGGAACTTCTGTAATTTCTTCCCAAATAACCTGATCCCACATAGCATCCATATCTATATCTAAAGAATCTTGACTATAACTGAACGGGTTGCTCAGAAAGATAAAAAGTATCACGGTCATATATAAAATACCAGACCTCATTATTTTTTCTCCTATGGTATATATTAAATCCATCAAACTGCCATTCGTTATCTTCATCAGGTATTCCCAACTCATAAGTAACTATGACATTTCTAGTACGACCTAAAACAGTTAGTGGATTCTCAGGCCAACTTTCTGTTCCTGTTGATTCAAATTGTTCTTCAGCATGCAATTCTAATTCTTCCCATATCTGATTAACAAATTCCTTTTCAGTTCTAAGTTCTGCTAATTCAATTCTTCTTGCAAATCTTGGTACGGCTACCGCACTCATTATACCAATTAAGAGAATCACTATCATCATTTCAATTAAAGTGAATCCCTTGTTCATTAAATTTCTCCTACTACATATTCATTTAAAGACGGGCTATCGGGGTCTGTATCTTTTATAATAATTCTTTTTGTTATATGTCCCGATTCAGTAGTATCATCATCCCAATAATAAATATAAGGATTTTCATTTGAATTATAAGGTAAATCGCCACTAAATAATTGATCTGGTGTTCTACCATCTTCTAAAATTATCTTTCTATATGTGGAATCAAGTAAACTATTTTCTGATTCTTGTGGGAAATGTGGGTTTCCCTGCATATGAGTTACATAATGATACTGCATAAAAGTATTCTTTATGGTTTCCATATCAGATAAATTTACTTGCTTTTGAGCTCTGTTTATCACCTTATTGTATGTGGGAACAGCCATTGCAGTGAGTGTTCCCAACAATACAATAGTTACGACCAACTCGGCCAAAGTATATCCGGCTGAGTTATTCATTGATTATGTCCTTATAAATCTTCTCTATCGCCTAATGTTCCTACATCAGCATCATCACCAGATTGTACACCTGGATCATAATCCCAATAAACTCTATCATTATTCATTCTTTGATGAGTTATTGTAGAATCAGTAGTATTATAAGTCCATTCACCATCTTCATCAGCGTCATCCGTATCAGTATCATCATATCCATCTGGCTCTTTACTCAAAGCATCCCACGGATTTGATGGCCAAGACCTACGACCATTAGACATTAATTGTTCGACAGCATAAGTTTCTAACCCAGCTTTTATAGAAGATATTACTGCATCTTCTGCCGCTTCTTCAGCTTTCGTCACAGTAGTCATGTATCTAGGAATAGCGACAGCAGCGAGAATACCTAAAATGATTGTAACCATTATTAGTTCAATAAGAGTAAATCCTTTATTATTCTTCATTGTCATTCTCCTTCCACCAATTACGGTGTTAATACTT
>Ga0209349_1001883_pt1 | contig 10176 bp, 23 predicted proteins | sample ETNvirnome_2_130_FD_184067 | JGI IMG/M metagenome (GOLD analysis project Ga0209349, IMG submission 184067) | Marine viral communities from the Pacific Ocean - ETNP_2_130 (SPAdes) (version 2) | ecosystem: Environmental > Aquatic > Marine > Oceanic | place: Pacific Ocean | collected 2013-06-22
CTTCCACCGGCTGCCCACAAGGGCACTGATCACCTCCTAGCTCAAGGCCATGCAACGTCGATAAGGTTGCTTCCGGTGTACACAGGTGGGCCACCGATCTCGGCACTGGCCAGCGTGACGCGCCAACCTCGATGGTATCATCGCCCCTGGCTGCTTTCTCAAGTATCTGTCGCATGTTCATCTCAGTCCCCCTCGACTGTGACGACCGGGTAGTCCAGCCATGTCTCCAGGGCCTTGATAACCTGGTCGACGTATAGGTCTGGCGCCCCTCTCAATAGATCGTCAGCCCCCTCAAGTGGCCGGTCTCTGTGGGCCCTGAAGACGACCAAGATGGTTAAAGTGGGGTCTTCTGGCATGATCTCAACACGGTGTCCCGCCAGCACGGCATCGAGCAGGCGCCCGGCCTCTTGGTATTCACTCATCGCTCACCTCCTCAAACAGCTCTATCTGGTGGTCTTCGATGCCGAGCATCCTCTTGTGCTCCTTCTGCTGCTCCACGGTGGGCTTACCTCTCGGCACCCACTCGACGACTGTGGTATCACTGGGTTCAGGCAACCAGATGGCCCAACAGTGGCTAGAGGTATCTGAATGACCGTCCGCAGTAAACGAAAGCCTGCCCTCGATCCAGAGCAGGACATCGGGCTTGTAGACCTGGCCCCTGTCACCTTCGCCCCACCAAGTGATGCGGGTGAGCGCAGCGCCGAGGGAGTGCCAGTACCGGCAGTGCTCTTGGATCCGGTGTACGAACCGCAGAAGCTCTCGACCGTATGGTGGGTTGGCGATGACATGGCTATGTGGTGGCCAGAGCCTCGAGAGGCTGTCATTGATGCTCACCGAGCATATGCCCGCGTTGCCCTCGAGAGCCGTGCGGAAGCGCCCATCTATATCGAAGGCATGCCAGCGTGCTCCGAGTGGGGCGAGCCAGAGTGGCAGTGCTCCCATGCCAGCAGCTGGATCTACGACATCGCCCAGGGACTTGACCCCGCGACGGTAGAACCAGTGCAAGAGCGGGAGTGCGGCCTCGGGGGGAGTAGGGTAATATTGATTGACCCCTCCGATCATGAGGACTCCTGATGCCCAGTAACATCGTCAAAACCCCAGAGGATGAGAAGCTCTGGGACAAGGCCAAGGCGTCTGCCGAGAAGCAGGGCGGTGGCGCCAACCACGCCCTCATCAACCACATCTACCAGCGCATGAAGGTCGCTAGCAGTAAGGTGAGCTGAATGAAGTACGACGACGACAACAACCCGCACGGCGGCCCATCCATCGTCATCTCCATTGGCATGGGTCCACCCAGCGGGAAGAAGGGCAAGAAGAACGGCAAAGAGGCCGATGCCCGCAAGGCGGTCGCCAGGGGCAAGTTGAAGAAGGGGCTCATGAAGATGCATGACAGCTGGTCGCCCAAGACCGCAGAGGGTAAGGCATACGACGCCGACCTCAAGAGCTTCATCGACGGACTGGAGGCGTAGGTTATGTGGTTTACTGGCGGAGTAGGTAGCAACATCCAGGGCGCCGCAGGTGGTCGAGGGGAAAGCAAAGCCGACGTGGCAGCGGCCAGGCGCCAGAGGTACGGTAAGTACGGCAGCCCCTGGGGCGACGTGCCCGCTGCCCTCGAGGACCATCTGAGGCGGCGCACCGGCTACAGCGGCTCCGCGCTGCGGTATTTCGCTGGCGCCGAAGAGTTGCCCCCAGGGATGGGGCAGCCACCGCTCGCCATCGGCAACCCAGACAGCGCCATGCAGCTCATCGAAGAGAGCCCAGGGAAGTTCGTCTGGACCGGTTGGGAAGATGACCCGCAGTACCTTGCCTACAAAGAACAACAGGCAGGATCCCGCCAAGCGGTCGCCAGAGAACGCACGCAAGCGCAGTCCCCGCACGCCGGACCCATGACGGTGGGGACCGGCGGCTACGGTCAACTGGAGCAGCTCTTCGCTGCGCAGGAGATGCCCGCGCAGCGAGAGCCCACCCTCATGGGTGAATACTAACGCGCTCACCCGTTGTCCTTTTCGCTGAAACGCTTGTCCGCCCGCCAGTGCTCGGGCCGAACACCGCAAAGCGCGTGTGCCAGCTTCTCAAGACGCTCGCGTGTAGCACCCTTTGCAAAGCACACCCCGGTCTCCCAGTTCTGCACTCCGCTGGAGGTCACGCCCAGCAACTCGCCCAGCCCTCGAGTGCCAACCCCGATCTTCAACCGCACCTCGCGCACCCGCCTGCTCCAATGCTCGTAGTCATACCCAGCGTTAGCCGCACGCTGCGCCGCCCTCTTGCGAGCACTGGCGCGGGCCGGACTCAACACAGAGCCCGTGGCGTAGCTCTTCGCTACCGGGGGTGGCGGTGGCTCGTCCACGCTCGTCACCAGCCTCTGGAACCGCGCAGGCGTGAGAGGCTCACCCGACTTGATGTTCATCCCACTGGGTGGTGGCTTCGGGTCACCAGGTCGCCTGAACTCACCGCCCTCGAGCTCCGCTCCCCTGAACGCAGAGAGCGCTTCCGCGATCTCCAACGCCGCATCACCCAACTTCAATACTGCGTCCTGCAGACGCTGCACGTCGTTACTCATAATCTCTATCCTCCATGTTAGTGGTCTTCACCACCTGTACCACGGTACTGAAACATCTGTCTACTACTACTTCTAATATAGAGAGAGAACCTGGTGAACTTGACGGATCTGCACGCCAATGCTACCCTTGCGTCGGCAACGCCGCCTTGGAAGCATAGCTTCCTTCGGGTGGCTGCTAGCAAGGGGGAGCGTGAACGGGCCTAAGTGTCCGTTTCTACGGGATTTTCTCAATCCCTTAACGGCATAAGGTCAAAACTTGCGAGCGATCTGAGGTGTGTGATCTAGCACGTGAGGGGGGGTGACGGGGCGACGGCCATCACGTGCGGATCCGAGCGCAAATACGCGCCGAAATGATGCCGCGAGAACCCTGTACATGGCCCCCGGAATCGACGCCACGACGGCTCAAAACGGTCCCAGGACGGCCCCCGTACCGCCAACCTGGCACGATACCTGCAACACGCGTCTTTCTGTTTACGCGATGCCGGGTGACAGCCTAGCCCACGGCATCTAGCAAAGCCCGTATCCCGTCGAGACGGCGCCCCACCTTTGACCGTCCTATCGTCGGGGATTGCTGTTCTGCCCCGTTCGGACTGCGACGGTTGGCCGTGGCAGCTAGCACGTGGATCACCAGTCTGTTGAGTCGGCGAGTGCGGTCTACCTTCACCGCGCCGTCCCTTGTGAGTCTGTCTAGTGCCCTTGTAACGGCCGTCCTATGCACTCCACAGGCCCTACCTAGTGCAGACTTCGACACGACCACCGGGCAACCTTCGGCAGCTGCTATCAGTACGCCTAGGACGATGGCAGCTGTCGGACCATGGGATCTGACGTGTTTGGGTTCTACATGCACAGAACCAACATACAACATGTTGTGTTTGCGGTGACACTCGAGCCTCTAAACACAACATATTGTGTTTCGACCTGGGCGCGGTCCCCTACTGTGGTTGACCATAGGTTGACCGGGTGTTGACCGCGTGTTCTACTGTCGTCACGGGTCGAATTAACGGCCCCGTTTCAAAGGATAAGACAATGACTTTAGCGATACTGCGCCCCGGAACCACGTTGCCTAACGGCGCGCTGGTCATCATCACACTCCCACACCCTACCGATCCGAACGTCTGCTACGTCGGTGCGCACGTCGGCGGGTTTCACCCGTTCGCGACGTGGTACATGACGCTGTCCGATCGTTCCACGTTCTGGGGGCATTACTCGAAGACTGCGAGCGAAATGATGACCGATATCGCCGCACGTTCGGAGGGTAATTAGATGGACTACTTAGAATCAGCTGAAGGCATCGACATCAGCTACGATCGCGCCTATCACGAGATTGAACGGCATTGCCTCGCAGACTGGGACAGTCTCAAGGACTTCAACCGTGAATGTTGGAACGTCTACGCTAGCGGCGGGACAATCTCGGCCGTCCGGGTGCTCCACTGGTTGGGGCATTAACATGACCTACCATTATGACTGGATTGATGCCGTGACCCTTGGGTGCTGGTTCAAGGGCTCCCTAGTCGCGCGCGTGGCTGTCTTCGAAGATGATCCCTACTTTTGCTCGGTCGACGTTTTCGCGCCACTGACTGGCGTCGCGCGCTATCGCGACGTTGACGTGGGCGAAGACTCGGATCCTGATTCGCCGTGGTTCATGGGGAACGCCGTCGACCTCGCATGCGACTGGATCGAAGCCATTGTTGAAGGTCGGCCATTGCCGGCTGGAGGTGAATGTTAATGAAACGGTTCATGTTCAATATGTTCACGCTGGCCTTTTGGTTGGCGCTGGTCTTGTGGCTGATCGGTTGTGGTCACACTCGGATCGAATGGTCGGCCGATGATATCGGCCACGCCGTCTATGCGGCGCGCTACGATGAGATCTCCGATCGTGTGACGTGTCGCATTGTCGATCGGATTGAGTCGGGGGGGCCCGGTCAACCACGGTGGATTGTCTTCGAAGACAATCGATCGATCCCTTTGTCTTTCTTTCCTGATGCAACCGAAGGGTCCGGCATCTGCGTTGAACCATCACCAGCTGACGTGGCCGATCTTCGGGCTCCGACGTGGGTGTTCGAGTGTGCCGAGCAAGGGATCGATCCCTTGGACTGCGACGCGCCGATCGGAGGTGCACTGTGATCGATTTTAACTCGGTCGTGGATCGCAGTGGCACCATCGTCGCTACCGTCGAACCGAAGATCAACGACGATGGTGACCATGCCGTCGTCGTCACGATGATGAGTAGCGGTCGCAGTCGTGATTTTACGATCGATCCGTTTGTGCCGACCGCCGTTCAACTGCAAGTGATCGCGTGGATAGAGGGAGGTGCGATGTGAGAGCGATTACCTACAAGGGGCACACGGTTGACCCTGATCAAATCGTGGACGATGCCATGGCGTGTCTTGAGTCTGGCGAAGGTGGGCTAGGGATCTGTCTCCACTGCAACGACATCTCGCGTCACGGCGGATATGTTGATTGCGATACTAGTGGCGTGACGTGCGACAACTGCGAACGTCCCGCCGTGATGGCATGCGAAGAGGCTTTGATCACCTTCGAGCCCTTCATGACCTAGGATCGGTATCACCCGGTCAACGGGTGACGTGGCCTTGCTGCGTCGCCCATTGCGCGGGTCATATCGGCCCCTACTTCAAAGGATAGAAGGATGAAACCGGACAGCATGATTTGGACAAAGCACGAGGCCCCAGACATGGCCAATCTCAACGATTGGGCGTTGATATACGCGCCAGAATCCTATGCCGCTGCGAAGTACCTGACCGACGCGAATGCCTTCTACGATGTGCTTTATGCCGCATGGTCTGCGGCCGGCATGCCAGAGATTGAGGAGCCGTTCATGGCCTAACGATCGGTGTTCCCCGGTCAACGGGTGTCCTGGCGATGCTAGGACGCCCATTGCGCGGGTCATATCGGCCCCTCTTTCAAGGATAGAAAGGATGGACTTGCTAACCCTTTTCGACGTGTTCGACGGCGCCCACGGTGTCGTTGTGCATGATTTCTTCGGTCTCATATCGGTCTGGAATGGTGGCTCTACCGTCAACATCTACGATCCCTTCGGGCGTTGTGTTGATTGCTGGACGGGTCACGAGATGGATCACCAGAGTTTCCAACGTCAGGCTATCGAACACGTCGAAACTGGCGCGGGTTATGGGGGCGACAATGAAACGTCCTAACGCACTGAAGTTCTACGACGGCCCGTCGGAGATCGACGGGTCGCCTATCGTTGGGATCGTGTCTGGCCTTGTGACCCGTAGCAGGAATCTCAAGACTGGCGATCTGTTCCAAACTTGGATCATGCCTCGTGACGTGAAACCGAACGATGCCGTAAAGACTGGTGACGATCGGGGCGTTTGCGCTGACTGTCGGATGAGACCGAAGGAACACAAGCTGCTATCGGCCGACGATCCTTTCCGGTTGCTTCACCCTTGCTACGTGAAGACGTTTCAAGGTCCGCGATCGGTCTGGCAAGGGACGCACGATCTAGACGTGGCTAGCGTCGACGATATCGCCAACGCTGCGAACCGTCGGACGGGTCTTCGGTTCGGCGCATGGGGCGACCCGGCATCGATCCCATTGGCAGCATGGCAGATCTTCCTACGTGTCATGCATGCGTCAATCGATCTTGACCGTTCACCGGGCTACACCCATCAGTGGGAGACGTGCGATCCCTTGTGGGCCCGTTACGTCATGGCCAGTGTGCATTCCTCGGATGAGCGTAGGCGCGCAAAGGCGCGCGGTTTTCGTACGTTCCGAATCATCACCGATCTAGACGATCTCGAATCGGGTGAAGTCTTATGCGTGCACGTCACCCATGGGACGCAATGCGTTGACTGCGGATTGTGCGACGGTACGAACCTCCGATCGACCATGACCGGCGCCATGATGGACGGTCGTAAGGACGTGGCGATCTACATTCATAGGTAGACGCGATCGGTTCGGCCGATATGGGGCGCTCCTGATGGGGGCGCCGTTTTTTTGTGCCTTGTAGGCGCTTCGGAGTCTTCGATCGACCCGTCGCACCGATCGACCCGTGCGATCGATTCTAGGGGCACCCTGACAAGGGCCGTCGGGAGTCTTCGAACTGCGACCGTCGGGAGTGTCCAAACGGTTTCGAACTGCGACCGTCGGGAGTGTCGATCGGTCGTGGTCGACGCCCCGATCGGGTGGGCTCGAGATTGCCCCTGGCGCTTGAGCTCGGAGCCCGCGGATTTTCGCCGCCGGGGCGGTATGGACGACCCAGACCAACCAGACCAACCAGACCAACCAGACCAACCAGACCAACCAGACCAAGAGTAGACAAGAGATAGACACATGGTGTATAGTGTCCACAGACCACTAACCAGGAGGAGAAAGATGAGGCACGTCTACCACCCATCACCGAACGACCCGTACCACGTCCCCGACAATCCGCACGACCGAGAGCCGGTGCTCGACCTGCACTCCAAGGGCTACAGCTACAGCTACGGCTACAAGGAGTGGGAGCGCACCGTCAGCAGCAAGCGGCGCACTGCTCGGCGCGACCACAAGGACGGCCGGGTGCTGAAGGGCGACGTGTACAACGAGACGGTCCACCGCGTTATCTGCGACGAGACCAACGAGGTGTACCTCAGGCGCTCGCGCGAGGTCATCAAGCTCCGACTGGAGGAGGGCTAGATGTACCGCAACGAAGAGCCAGAGGACTACCGGAGGGACCGCCTTCGCGAGACGCCGGACGAGCGTCCGGATTGGTTTGCCTGTGGGCCGCCCGAGGCTGATGACCTGGATGATGTCGGCCCTGGGCTTGATACAATCCGAGAAGCGCGCGAGTGCGTGTTTGTCAACGTCAACGGCGAGGAGGGCTAGACCATGGATAACGATCAAATCATCAAGTCGCTCAGGCTCATCCAGCGCTGGCTCGCAGACGGCGATGTCATCGAGGCGACCCTCGACCTCAAACACCTGCTCGACACCATCGATCCTGACTACCGTGAGGACACCATGATGGACCAGTTGTTCAATGACCTGGCCGCAGCAGTGCGTCCAAATCCAACCCTTTAGGAGAAGACCATGACGCTTATAGAAATATTTACCGACCGGTGGGACGACGGCAAGGGCATGCCTTGGCTCACCGTCTCACCCTGGAAACCCGAACAGGGCGACAAGGTCACGGCCAAGGTCGAGGCCGAGAGTGTCGTGTCTAAGTTCAGCCAGTTTGTGCCTGACGGTAGCGAGCCCACGGGCTACCGGGCAACGCGCAAACACTTGGACGCGACGGTCACCGTGACGCACGCGCTGGAAGAGGGCAGCACCTCGGTGAGCATCAGCCTTGGCGAGACCGGGTTCAGCCTATCAGCGTCGAGCCCGCTGGTGCTGGCCGAACTGCTCGGTGGCTGGTCGGAGCAGCGCGCCAGCCTCTTGCTCACTTGGGAGTGGGAGGAGCCCATCAACCTCGCCGTGGTCTTGGTCGAGAGCATCGACGACTGCGACGAGTTCGATGACGCCGCGTCTGACTGGCGCAGGTCTTCCTACGAAGAGCAGGAGGCAGAGCGTCAGCGTGCGCGTGACGAGGCATACCAACGACAGGTCGCACGTGACGCGGCCAAGGAGATGACAGCATGAAGGCCAAGAAGTCTACCTACAACATCATGCAGGACGCCGCCGAGCTTGGGATGGCGCTGGCCTTCCTCGAAGGTCAGGGCGACGGCGTGGACGTGGAGGACATCCAAGCCGTGATGGACAAGTTCCAGCAGTACAGCTCGGACATGCCCACCAAGGTGATGGCACTCTTCTGCGCCGAGGACCGGCTGAAGGCGGAGATCGACCTGCTCAAGGGTCAGATCGCCACCATCCAGCACCACGTCAAGGCGTCGAACCGAAGCATCGACAGGGTCAAAGACCTCCGCATCACCCTGTTCAACGGCAACATGAAGCTCGTCGGAGACACGGGCCGGAAGGTCAAGCTCCCCGACGGCAGCAGCGCGTGGCTGGTGCAGCGGGAGTGCCACCCCAAGGCGGTCGTGGCTAAGAAGCACGAGCACCTGCTGCCCGACTCGGTGAAGGTCGAGGATACCGTCATGCGCGTCGACAAGGATCTGCTCCTCGAATGGAGCGAGTCCGGCGAGCCTGTTTACGACGATAAGGGTGAGCCTGTCGTCACAATCGAGTGGGTCGACCCCACTCACACAAGGAGGAAATGATGAGCGAGCAGACCACTACTATCAACGGACGAGGAGGGCCTCGGCTCTTCAAGGCGCTGGCCGAGTTCCAAGCCACGGGGCCGAAGGCGAAGATGGACGCGGTGAACCCGCACTTTAAATCCAAATACGCCACGCTCGCCAGCGTCCTCGACGCGGCTCGGCCGATGACAGGGTTCGGCCTGTCGGTTCCGCAGCTTGTCAACAACGATGTCGTCATCACCATGCTCTGTCACAACAGCGGGGAGTATATCGAAACCGTGACGCGCATCGTCATCACCAAGGACAACGCTCACGGCTACGGGGCGGGCGTCACCTACGCCCGTCGTTATGCCCTGAGCGCCATCCTGGGGATCTGCAACGAGGAGGACGACGATGGCAACGGGGCCATTGAGCGTCGGCGCAAGGCCAAGCATAGCCAGGACTTCAAGGAGGACAAGACGAAGTTCATGTGGCCTCGTCTGAAGGAGCTGGGCTTTGACCAGAGGGAGGTCAACGACTACGTGGTGACCTTCAAGAAGAAGCGACTGAGCGCCTTGAACAAGGAGGAGGTCGACCGGCTGATCGACGGCCTGTCCGATGGTCGCAGCGTCGTCAGCAAGCACTTCAAGGAGTGGAAGTTTAACAGGGAGAATCCGAACCATGGATAACGAACGCATCGCAATCAACATCAGGGTCACTCAGGACTTCATCGACAAACTCAACGAGCACTGCAAGGCCATCGAGGCCAAGGACGTGCTCCACCGGAGGCTCTCGCGCAGCGAGTTCATTCGGTCGGTGGTCGAGAAGGCGATCGAGGTGGATCCACATGAGTAATCTCAGCACCATCAACATCGGCGGCAACCTCGCCCGCGACCCTGACCAGAAGGATCTGGGCAACGGTCGCATGGTGGTCGAGTTCACCGTGGCCAACACCCGCTACAACAAGCGCACAAAGGAGGAGTACACCATCTGGTATCGCGTCACCGTCTGGAACGAGTACTTGCAGCAGCGGATACTCTCCAGGTGCCAGAAGGGCACTGGGGTGGTGGTCGTGGGTGACTACGAGCCGGTGCCCAAGGATGACGGCTCCGGTGCGTGCTGGCACAACATCGAGCGGCCCTCGGTGGAGTTCGGCGTGCGGCAGAAGCCGAGGCAGTCCTCGGTGCCGGCGCAGGACGCCATGACACGGGATGACACGTCACGACACGTGACGACCATTGACAACGACGACGACATCCCCTTCTAATCGGGGGGTGCTAGTGGTCTAGCTCCAAGGGTGCGGCTCCTAGGCGCATCCTGGCCTCGGCAGCGTGTTCTATCCTTCACGCTGCCGGGGCCTTTCTATTTAATGACGCAGAGGTCGACCATCAAGCTGATGAAGAGCACGGCGAAGAGGTAGAGCCCGGCAGGCAGACAGCCCCGGTCGAACTCTTCATCACTCACGTCAGGCTTCTGCCCCAG
>Ga0209349_1001885_pt1 | contig 10175 bp, 37 predicted proteins | sample ETNvirnome_2_130_FD_184067 | JGI IMG/M metagenome (GOLD analysis project Ga0209349, IMG submission 184067) | Marine viral communities from the Pacific Ocean - ETNP_2_130 (SPAdes) (version 2) | ecosystem: Environmental > Aquatic > Marine > Oceanic | place: Pacific Ocean | collected 2013-06-22
TTATACCACAGCAGCTGTTACGTTACACGTTACCCAGCATGGAATGCAGCACAGACAACATCTCCCTCTTTAAGGTCGGGTGCTGCATTCCCTATGCAAACTGCCTTGATATCATTCTTCGGGTCGGCCCAGCACCCACGACCGTAGTGCTCGTTGTCATTGCACCATCGCCAGAGCCCATCCTCGTCGTCATAGTAGAACATCTTCTCTCCGCTGTGAGAACAGCGAGACGGGTGAATCCTCTTTGCTGCGACAGGGTTGTCAGACACCACAACAGCAGAGCTGTACGTGTCGTAATCGTTGTTAACTTCCTGCCAGATCTTCCAAAGCTTCATGCTTGCCTCCTTGATGTTTCCATTATACCATGGTGTCAAGTGGGTTACACGCGCTAGCTTTTGATGTCTATTCCGTGAAGAAGTCTTCTGCCAGTGGGTGTTCTTCTTCCTGCTGTGAGAGCTTCTCTGATTATTCGCCTGAGCTGTCTACGAGATATCTTCATCTATATGACCACCATGCGTAACGCTTTCTGTGAAACAGATACCCACGGTCATCATGGTTTTCATAAGCTTCTTTCTCGAATGGGATATTCATATATGCTCCCTTCCCATCGAGTCCGCTCAAGAGATTCCTGAGCCAGAAGAGAAGATAGAGAAAGATGAATCCCACGATCAGGAGTTCTTTGTACTGCTCCCAGTGGATTGTTTCATGCCTTCGTGTGTTCTCGCTCATCGTCCCACTAGATAGAACAACAGGCCCAAGCGTGATAGCACTGATCTCTATGGGTGACAGGTATGAGAGCCACACTGGAACCTTACTGTTCTCGATGAAGATTGGTAATGCCACTATGAATCTTCTCCAGGCTCATACTGTCCAGCCTCATCAATGTGAACATGAACAGCGTTATTTGCATCTTCAACTATTGAAGGATACCTTCTTCCTCCAAAAGCTGCGAACTTAACATTCTTATCTTGATCAGCTGTTACTCTCTCAACAGCGGCTTTGATAGCCTGAAGATTTGCACCACTTACATCAATTCCCTCACCTGAGCCGTGACCCCTTCCTACTCTTCTTGCAATAACAAATCCCTTGTCTTTTAGCTGCTGCCACTTTTGCCGAAGAGTTCCTGTTATTCCCTCTCTTTTAGCATAGTTGTTGATGATTCTGTCCTGACTTGCTTGATCTCTTAGCCCAGAGGTCATCCTTGCTCCTGAGGGAAGCTCCGGACTCAACCAGTTCCAAGCGTTTATCTGCATCTGATTGAGCTCGACTCTATCACCAACTGGCTTATCTGTGGGCAGGGGTGTGTATGGAACAGCATCTGGATTTGGACCACTTAGTGTCTCTCTCCTCTCACGTCTTCTCTCTCTTCTGTCCTGCCTCCTTTCGCTTCTAGCAGATACTCTTTCCTCTCTCTCTTTAATGAGTCTTCTTCTAATAAGCTTTCTTAGCTTCTCTTCTGATACTTTCATTGCGACAGTGCCTCTCTCATCGATCTATAAAATATGTCATTGTGATCTTCATCAACTTGTGTGGAATTGTTTACTTTTTGACTAAGCTTTCTAAAACCTCGATCTGTGTTGAACCCATCAATATTCCAGTTTTCCGGGTTGTAGTACATCTTAACATTTCCGTGAGACGATTTTATCAATTTGCCTATCGGGCTTGGATCAGCATACCATATCATGTCAAGAAAGCTATCATTTGTTGACTGACTTAGTCCGTCTGCGCCAGCACTCCATCCGACCATCCTTGCTGATCCTGGCTCTTCATCTGTGCCTGTTGCTTCCTTGTAGGCATCAATCCCCTGCTGCTTGAATGAAGGCCAGGATGTATCCTTCTTATCAGCGATGGCGACGACAGTGTTGGGCTCAGACCCAACATTACTTCCATCAATTGCATCTGCAACCCAGCCCTGTTGTCCATATCCGCCTTCACCGATCCCTGGATAGACATATATCAGGTTCGGATCATTAAATCCATCATCTCCTGGCATTTTGATGACAACAGCACTGCCAGAAGAGTCTCTATCTCCAGGCCCACCACCACCGCCCTCAGCTCCACTAAATGACCCTGATTTTTTTTGAGATCTTCTATCACTTCTGTCCTGCTTCCTTTCGCTTCTAGCAGATACTCTTTCCTCTCTCTCTTTAATGAGTCTTCTTCTAATAAGCTTTCTTATCTGTGATTCTGTAATCTTCATGGCCTACAAACACTCACGCGCCGTTCAGAAATATATATTCCGAACGACGCCAGAGTTCAGGACTTACTGGGTACCCGACTCCTATCCAACCCTCACATCTTCTGCGACGAACCACCGCTTCGATCCACCCTGGTCATTCTGAAGGATGGCTCGGGCATTATGGCCCAGATATCCCGGAGGCTTTCCGATGTTGATCTCTCCGTCAGTGATCTTATTATCAACCTGAAAGGAGAAGACACCTTGTGCCCTGTAGTACTTGTAAGCGTCTCCGCGTGTAGGGAAGTAAGAAGTTCCGTAAACCATATTATCTCCTTGGTTGGTGTTTCTATTATACCATAGCAGCACACGTATTACATGCGCCTAGCTGTCCTGAGATTCGATCCACTGGATGATCTCTTCAGCCCGCTCTCTCTCAATGAGATCACGCCTCATTGCAGGTGCGAAGTTCCTACCATTCTCAGGATCACGGAACCATCGATTGGGCTCCCTCTCTGTGAAGTCCTCGAGAATCATCTTGTGAACCGTCATCCGAATGTCACCCATATTATACGGACATTCCCTCTTGACGAGCTCGTTGTAGAGATCCTTGTGACGCTGATCACCCCGCTTCCACACACGGTGGTCGTCAGAGTACGCGTAGTACCAGTCGTGGTTTGTAAGCCTCTCTAGAAGCGTCGTCATCATACAGCAAACCCGGTAGGCATCTTAACCTTGGTCAGGTGATGCATTGGGACACGCCAGACACAGGGACCAATGTCAACCAGGGCTTTCGTCCTCCCGATCTTCGTGACCCTGCCGTGGGTGACAAGACCGTCGTTGTCTGAGAACCTGACTGCGTCTCCGACAGAGAGGTTAGCTTTGATCTGACGTGCTTGATGCTTCTGCTCTTTCTTGATCTGACTGACGAGGAAACTGTTGAGCACCATCATCTCTTCGAGATCCATCTTGCTGATTGTATTCTTATGATGTTGTGAAACTTTCATTGTTTTTCTCCTTTATGTTCCCATTATACCATAGCAGCTTCTGTGTTACACGCGCTGCTAATAACCTGTAGCTGACTTTCTGACGTTGTGTAAAAGTAGACGTCTCCGCACCTGATCGGTTCAAACATTACTTCCCAGGGAAAGAGGTCATCAGGGTTAAATGAAACCAGAAGTCCCATCAGCCCAATCCCGGTGTCGTAGACTAGATCACCCACTTTCACTTAAAACCTCAGATCCATTTACCTTGCCTCGAAGCTTCTCGAGAGGAAATTGTGGGTGTGCTCTGTACAAGACTTCATACCAAACTTCTTCGCCAACAGTACTGAACCTTATAACACTATCGTTATACATGTCACTTGGAAAAAAGTCACTTCTCCTTGGAATAGTGACTTTGATGTATTGATCGCTTTCTCCTACATAGCATAAGAACGCAGATGTGTAAGACCCGTAACGGTCGTGGCTAAAGTAGTTACACGCAAATGGAATGTTAGGAGCAACAAGAAGGTTATCAGAAACCAACAGCTCATTTTCTTCAGCATGCTCGCTGTCACTGGGCTGTACAGGAACAGTAGCATAAGAATTCGGAACATTCTGTAATGATTGATTTTGTCCCTTCAGCTCGGAGATCTGCTCTTGGTATAGGGATTCTTTGCTTAGCCAAGTTCCTACTGAATATACACAGAGACAAGCAAGGAAAGCTGCTCCTATCATCGATAATGTTCCGACGACCTTCCACTTTCTAGGCTCCTCAATAGTCTTTATCTTACCGCAACCAAAGAGAATCTCGACATTTCTTTTGAAAAAGCCTCCAGTGACATCAATTACAATTCCTGTTTGATTTGCTGCATCTTGAATCAAATCACCGACTTTCACTGATTACCTCTAGCCTTCGAGATGCATCAATCGCTATGGACCCGTCCTGCCACATCACCCTTACATCTCTATTTCCGACATACTTGCCCGTCTCAATGATCATGCCCACCCAATTGTTACCGACTGCCCACTTTTGGGTATTCTCGTTGTATGTGACGAGATCACCCAGCTTCACTGATTACCTCTACTAGATTTGTTTGAATGGTGCTAAACGCGTTGAGTCTACGCGGCCAATAGATTTCAGCGCAAGAATAGTGTTTATCTTCTTCAGAGTCTTCTGGCCTAATAACAGAGGGGTGATGCTTAAAAGTGCGCATGCCCATGAAGATACCGAGCTCTCCAGATTCAGATTTCTTATTCCTCACCAGATCACCCGGCTTCACTGATCACCTCAGCAAGCGGATCGACCTTCACCTGAAAGCCCATTGCGTGGACAATACCATCGACTAGAACCTCCAGGTCATCAGGGTACTTATCTTCTCTGGGAATCGTTCCAACAATCATCCCGATGTCAGACTTCATTCTAAACGCCTGACGTGCTCCTGATGGAATACGAATAACATCACCGACTTTCACAGCTTCTCTCCCTGTGAGGTGCACGACCAGTCATCTTCAATCTCTACGGGTTCTGGATCAGGCCGGTATATTCTTTCCGCCAAAAGCTTATAACATCTTGCTAGCTCTTGGTCCTGCTGCTTTTTTGTTAGTGACGGGCTTCGAAAGCCCGACAGTGCGAAGAATGCTTCACGAATAATCTCTTTGTCAGTCACTAATCACCTCAATAAGACCCCATTGGATCTTGCTAATACTACCATCATCCCACAAGATGAAAGGTGTTTTGCTTTCAGTATGCTTCCACGATACAATTTCTACAATCATTCCCATCATTCCGCGCTCTGAGTATATGTGTCGCACCAGATCACCTAGCTTCATTGATCACCTCAAGAAAGGCAGGGATGCATTGGCCGCACTTCCCATCGCCCCACAGGACAATCGGAGTTTTATTTACGTGGATCTTCACGATCATTCCCACCATAGCGCGATCTTGACGTTTGTACCTTACTAGGTCACCGGCTTTCACTGATCACCTCCATGTACTTATCCTTCTTCCAGTGGGGAATCGTTGCGTGTCCGCTTCTTATGAGGACGTGGACTTGGCCGAATGTCTGCCCATCTGTCCTGATCTGAATGATTAGACCATATCCTCCCCATTCCGGGAGACCCTTGAATCTGACTAGATCACCGGCTTTCATTTACCATCTCTAGTAAAGATCTATGACAGCTCTCAATAAGTGCAGATCCACTCATGCCCCACATGACGATGGGATAGTTTGTATCACCTGGAGGAAGCCTATTACCTGCTGCATCTTTTCGAAATCCAAGCACAAGAGCATACCACTCTCTCCCCTTTCTCTTTACCAAGTCACCGGGTTTCATTCAACTTATCCAGCTCGTCTAGATCAAACTCAGCCACCTCTCCCTTGACAAGAACCTTGGCAGCTGGGATGTGAAGTCGCTTTGCCATTGAGACAATCATTCCGAACTTCCCCATAAACTCATGCCAGACATACGATGTAGCCCTATCAGCGAATCGCTGATCATCCTCGTGGATTACCCTTACTAGGTCACCTGGCTTCATTCGCTCACCCGGCTTCACTGATTACCTCCAGCTCACGAACCAGCCGCCAGGTTTTATCGATGCTTCCATCCGGCCAAGAGACACGACAAACGTGATTTCTGTCTAATCCAGTGGAACATCCCCTTCGAGGAAAGTACTCCACGATGAACCCAATCACATTGACCAGATCTTGCTGGTAAAGCTTTGGCTTCTTCAGCCTTACTACATCACCGAGCTTCACTTATCACCCCTATTTTGAAAATATGGCCTGAGAATCAACTCCATCTGATTATGAATCAGAGTTTCGAGGATCTCTGCTTCTTCATCGGTGATCTCCAGCTTGAACGGAAGATCAACCAGAACTGCAACATCGCGTTCGTTGATCGCAGTATGGAAAGTCGCGCCGCTTGTCAGGCATGGTGTCTTATTTGCCATTGATCACCGTCAGGTAGCGGTAGCTTAACTTGCGAATATTTCCATCAACAAGCACGTGCCAATTAGGGCTAGTAAGAGGTCTAGCCCATGGACCAGGTTCGTGGTCGACAATGATGCCTGTCTTTCCGTACCACGGAGGCCTTAGTGTATCATTCTTATGACTAGCTTTAATTCTTACCAGATCACCGAGCTTCATTGATCACCTTCATCCTAAACTGTCGATACGCTGAACCGTCTTGAAGGTGAATCCAGCTAAGCCGTGTTCCAGGGTCTGTAATACTTACAACAAGTCCGACTTTCCCAGTCCATGCATGTCTAACCAGATCACCAACTTTCATTTCTTCTTTCTCCGATATTCTATCTCGTCAATGATCCCAAGAATGAGACACATTACGACAAGCCCAATAAGTAGCTCCACGAATCCCACGACTACAGGTAGGTCGGGATTGGACGACCGCCAGACTCCTCTCGGATCTGCCGGGCTGCAGCCTTCAATGCACAGACCTGACCGGCTAGTGTGCTGAAGTCTCCAAGCTCCTTGAACTTCTTAGACTCAACTGGGCTAAGACTTGCAAGCCAATCCCAGGATCGAAGCGGAATGTCATTGAAGCTCTCATCCTTGCTCCACACGATCTGCTTCTCAGGAATGCAACGAAGAACTGTGTTCTTCAGCTCCGGTGTGACAAACTGATCGTAGTACTGATCATGAGTGCATTCGCCTTCCATGTATTGCTTACGGGTAAAAGTCATATTTCCTCCTTGACACTTATATTATACCACAGCTGAGTGCTTATTACACGCTACCGTATTTCTGATACTCTGATTTCCTGGCCTTCTTCTCCTCGAAGAATGCGTTCTTGATCCAGACAGTTCGATATCCGTCAAGCGGGGTTAGAACCTCAATTGCTTCCTCGTCTGGAATGAGCTTTAGAACCTCACCGTAGAGAGGTCGGGCCTGCCACCAGACCTTGAACCACACGACATCCCCTGGGGATGTCTTAGATAGATCAACCATTTATTTCACCATTCCTTGTTTTCGAGCCCACTTGACGAACCGGAGTTTGCCGGCCTTCGTGATCGTGAGTCCTTCTTTGCGCATTCTAATGGCACCGACTTGAGTGAGGATGACCATGTCTAGGATCATCATATCACGCCTGAGGATCTTCTCTTTGTTGATTAGCTTAACGAGGATGACGGCTTGAGTTTCAGTGAGAGGGAATCGCATCACGCTCTCCAAAGACCATCACTTTCAGATCGTCGCTCATTGCATCGTGAATCTGCCACTGCTCATCAGCACCCAATGTCATTAGACCTCCATCACTATAGAGATCAATCATTCCCTTGAACGGGGACTCGGGATCAAAATTAACCCGAAGCACTGTAAGCTGTTCTTGAATCTGCTTATCTGTAAGCATCTTTCCTCCTATCGATAGTGGCGACGATCACGCCAGTCTTTAGCCATGAAATAAACGTGGACACCGACTGCAACAGTCAGGACGTCCATGATAAATGCAAGCATTACTTCTCCTCTGCTTCCTGAATCTTTTGAATCTTTGTAGCAAGGTCCATTGCCTTGAGCCACTCTCTGCGGCTGTGCTCGACGGTCTCGGGAAAGGGAGAGTTCTCAACCTCCTCCCGGTGAGCATGTGAAAACACAGCCAGCGCATTCCACACGGTGTCCATTTCGTCTTGAGTCAGCTTCATATTTCCTCCTTGATGCTTACATTGTACCACAGCTAGGCACCCGTTACACGCGACGTTTGCTGTAGGGCTCCAGGAATCTTTCGTACTCGGTGGTGATCCTTCTATTAGCCCATAGGACCTTGTACGTCAGCTGTCTACCATAGACCACATGCTCGGATAATATCATACCTGGGCTCTTGTGGAGATGACTCCAAATCAGCCTGGAGTTAGTGGCCTTTTCGCCAGGTTTGAATCGAACGAGATCACCGACTTTCATCTATCACTTCACCTCTGAATACTTTTGCAAGAATGTGCTGTCTATTTTCATCTATTGCTTTTTGACGTCTATGATGGCCATCAAGAATGCTTTGGAGATCTCCATCTTTTTCTACCACGATAATCGGAAAAGACAAGTCTGCTCTTTCTTTCTTACCCTCTTCAATGATCACACTCGGTATATGATTCAAGTCGGATATCTTCAATGAAATAACCGGTTCGTTCTGCAAATCAGATAGGACTTCATGGATCGTTGTCCTGTTTCCTTGGCTATTCTGCCAGTATGTTTTCTGCCAGTCACCGACTTTCATCGCAGCTTCCACAATCGTGATCTACTGTATCTTCAATCCCCTTAAACTTAACCCACCATTTCCACATCAAGGGGACTGCAAGCCAGTGGAAACATAACAACAAGGAGGCTGGTGCACCGGCGTAAAAGGTGGGATGAACATGATTTCCAAGAAATACAAAAAGCACAGGGAAGACGACATCTTCAGCGATCTCCCATCCAATAATAATAACGACAAGAGCCCGGCCGTGCTGCTTCATTGTGCGCTTGATTGAGCCCCATCGAAAATGATCGAGTTTGTGCTTTAGTCTGTCTTTAACCCACTTGATCAATTTCATCAACTACTACCCTCCCAGGATTGTCAATCGAGTCTCTCACTGATAGACCAAACGTTCTTGCCACAGCAGCAACAATTCTCTTCATCTGAGGGGAGTTGCCAGTGATTACAATAAAGGGCACTGGGTGCTCGACACACGCACTGTGAATGATGCATTCTACGTGCTCATGCTTAACGCCGTGTAGGTCAATCACAGTCACTGATTACAGTCAACTCTATACACGGAATCCAGGATAGCGATCCATCTTGCCACATCACGTTTGCCCTCTTCTCATTCTTTACCATCTTGCCGTCCTTTCTTAGAAATGATATGCCATCGTCAATTTCAATTTCAATAATGATCCCGTGCTTTTGATAGTCGAATTTAACGTCTCCATCGCACGGCACATACTCTGAAAACCACCACTGTATGAGATCACCCGGATTCATGGAATCATGTCAGTCCCAAGTCCAAGCCCAGCTCTAACCATTAGCAACATTGCAGTTGATCCAATAACCATAGAGAATGCTGTGATCAGTGTGAGCCTAAATCTTTCTCTGATATCCTTCTCATCAATGAACCAGTGAATAAAGGGAAAATTGAGAATGGGAAGAAAGAAGCCCAAAAAAGCCTGAAGCGCGATCCAGTCGTGCATAATTGCATATTGATACCAGTTTGCCCAGAAATCTATTAGCACACCTGAGAAAAACACAGTGGTGTACTTGTGATCATTCATCCACTTCCAGATGCTAGTCAGACTTATCACGATTCTTCCAATCAAAGTACTTCCAATAGGCTATCTCTACTGCATTGTGAATGAATATTGCGAGGATTGTTCCTCCAATAATTACCCCTCCAAGAAGAGCCATGTCATAAGTCACATCACTTAACTTCACTAAACACCTCCAGGTCTTTCATCTTCACAAGAAACATCTCACTCGAGCTCGGCCACCAGACGTGACAGTATCTAGTCATAAATCCGGGAGAGATATCTTCAATCTTAACAATCATTCCAAGGTCCTTATACCCATGCTTCATCTTGACAAGATCTCCTAACTGCACTTCTTTACCACAAGCTTGACTGATCGAACAGCTTCAATCATGTAGCCGTCATGACGATAAGAAAACCGGTCAGTTACTTCTTCAGTGTTTGGATTCGAAAGATTAGGAGTTCTTGTATATTGTGATTCGACAAGTCTCTTCATGTTCTCGGTTACGCCAACATCATGAAGCTCTTTTGCAAATCGAAGCAAGAGCTCTTCATATTTCTCTTTATGCATTTTCATCAATCACCTCAAGATGAGACGGATCATAAGCGGAAACCATTCCGTTGGGATATGTCACTTCGACGCTGCCTATGTACGAGACTCCGCTTCCAGCTGCTCCTTTCCAATAGACACTTGTGATCGTGCCCGTAACGAATCCCGATCTAGTCCTGACCCTATCACCGATTTTCACTAATCACCTCGAATGCGCAAGATGCGAGTGTGTGCTCGTATCC
>Ga0209349_1001886_pt1 | contig 10172 bp, 14 predicted proteins | sample ETNvirnome_2_130_FD_184067 | JGI IMG/M metagenome (GOLD analysis project Ga0209349, IMG submission 184067) | Marine viral communities from the Pacific Ocean - ETNP_2_130 (SPAdes) (version 2) | ecosystem: Environmental > Aquatic > Marine > Oceanic | place: Pacific Ocean | collected 2013-06-22
TAGATCGGGTTGGTGGTGTCGGTGGTTCCACTGTTGTTGTCGAACCAAGGAACCCACGTCACCGGAATACGGCGGAACTGAGTAAGACCATCCTTACTAGCAACGTCGTTACCGAGGTTATCGTTCTGAGATTCCAAAACCTCTTCCAGCGTGCCAAGCACGGTGTAGTCGGTATAGAAACCCCAGTTAGAAGCCATGTTGTTGAACGGGCCGTCAACGGGCGGCCTGAACTCGGTCTTAGTAGCAGCTTCGCGCCATTTGCGAATTAGATCTGCCTTACTAACAGATGCGTAATTTGCGGTCCAGTTTTTCCATCTGGAGTATGTATTAGGATCAAGTCCACCTACATCAGTAAAGCCAGTAGGACGACCACCGTTGAAGCCGGTAGAAGCATTATAAACGATCCAGTAAGGAACGCCATAAGGCTTAAGAGTATCCGAAGACGTATCCGGCTTTGACCAGAAGTTCGTCTCCATCAACTCGGCCAAGTCAGTCATCGCATCAACGCGACTGGTCTGAACCAAGTTCACAAGGCGAGAAGGAGCCTTGTTCATGGCGATGATACGTTCTTCCAGCGCCCAGTGGGTTTCCGTGTGTCGCCACGGAATGTTACCCGTCTTCTGGGTGTCGGCGGTTGTCGGGTTGTCAGTCTCGTTGAGCTTGACGTTCCGAGCAGCCTGATTACTGAAGAACCGCACGTTGAACTGGTGTCCGTAACCGGAACCGAAGTTAACACGCTTCTTCTTCAACACCTGCGGCATAGCGATATGGCGCTGATTGTCGATGACAATATCGGCCCATGTCGTCTTTTCCAGATGCCGTAACGTAGTCGTTACGAGATCTGCATAGTCGTCTGCTTGGTAAGGCATAGCCTACCTTTCATTTTTTCAAAGGAACTCATCCCCAGAAGCACCACCGGGGACTCCGTTGTCTCGGTAGTATTCTGCGACAGCCTTTTCGGCAGCATTCACGCCAGTAGTTGCTTCGCCACCGGAATGACCCGGTTCCGCTGTTGATTGAAACGAAGCTTCACGAGACTGCTCAGACATGTCTCTGAGGACTTGAGATCGTGCAGTTTTCAAGGAGGTGTCCGTGACCTCCTTGACTAAGTGATCGAGTGGCGGAACCTCTTCACGCCTGTCGATGTAACCGTGTCCTGTCTGGGAAACCTGATCCGCCAAGCGGTATCGAGCCATCGCTTGTTCTCGCGGAAGTTCCCCTATAGGTCCACGACCGTACTCTTCTTCAGGAAGTGAATCACACACCCTGTCAAATTCTCTTGATACAGCCTCTGCCTGTCGAGACTGCTCCTGTTGAACCAACTGCTGGTTTTGCGTTGCCAGTTGCTGGATCGCCAGTTCCATGCGACCTACGCGATCTGCGTAGTGCTTATTCATATCAATTAGCGAATCGTCAAACTCATCCGGGTCATCGAACGAGTAAGACCTTCCAGACACATGATCCTCTACAGCCTTCTCCTGCTGTGCCTGATATGCCCTGACCTGCTCTTCGGTCCACTGTGGATGGTGGGACTGACTCTGGTAGTCGATCTTTCTTCCGTCTGGGCTAACAGAGGGATTGTCAACTCTTCCCGAGGTCGATTGCGACGAATGGGTAATGGCAGTTCTTGCAACGTTCTCGAAAACTGCCGGATCGTTGAAAGCCTCAACTTGATCAGGAGACAGACCCATCATCTGCCCCATGCCATAATGATCGTTGGTAAACCCAGACTTGGATGTAGAATCCTCTGCTGGAGGATCTACCTGAACAGGCGCAGGCTCCTCTTGAAGAAGTTCTTCCCTCGGATCAGGCGGTTCTGGTACTTGCTCGTTCATTCTTCTTCCTCACCCTTAGTTCTAGTATTTTTTCTTGGTCATCTTGAGCTTCTTGCCAGTCTTCTTGGCATAACTCCTTGCCTTCGACACTGCCTTCTTTCCGGTGAACTTTTTTTTACCCACCTTCGGCATGACTTCCCTCTACGAATTGGAGTCTTTGTTATACATACCTATCGTCTTAAGGTATGCCTTCTGCTGCGTGTGTGATGTAAAGTGTGGTCTACCCTCACGGTCAAAGTCAATAGCGAACCCATGTTTGCGTGCATGGTCCCTAGCGTCCTGAGCATCCTTGGGGTGAACAGCAGCGCCCTCCGAGACAATCACGCTTCCGGGTTCGTAACTTCTTCTTATCTGGCCAGCACCCTTGGAGTCCTTGACGAACTCCTTCTGGGTGACTTCTTTTCCGTTGATCTTATATACGACTGCCATGCTATCTTCTCCCCGGCAGAGTAACTCCGGGGGCTATGCCGATATCCCCGCCCAGCAAGTGCTGCGCACCTAGATTCAGTATGGATGCCGGGTCCATAGCGCCAGGGATTGGCAGCACTGCCGTCCCACCGGGGGAACCTTGAGGAGTAGGATTGTATACTCGGTTCAGGTAGTCGTTTAGGTAGTCCACCCCCATGTTAGCGCCCATCTGCCCAGCACCGATAAGGTTCCCCGCAGCGCGACTTCTTTCGCGGGCCATTATCATTTCTTTGGCTTGATCCGCTGCCGGAGTGCCGCGACGAAACTTATCGGCAACTAGTCGAGCCTTTGATGGCAGTTGAAGACCCCTTTTCTTGTAGAGTTCGTAAAGCTTTGCCTTGTAGGAATCCGAAAAGGTTTTGTCCTGATCAATCAAATCTTGTTGGAACTGCTTCATCCAAGGTCCGGGGCTAACCCCCCGCATGGCTCCCCCGGAAGGGTACCTTTCCAGAGGGTAAGGCGGGTGTCTTCGCATTTGGCCCGGTTGCATCTGTGTTGGAACTTGCCCGTGGCCAAGAGGCAAAGGTCTCTCGATATACGGGAAAGGATAGGGAATCTGTCCAAGCGGCCCCCCCGGAGCCGGAGGCGCTGGTGACCCCGGAGTTCGATAAGGAGGAAGAGGAACGGGCGGCTTCTGATTGCCGTACCTCTTCATAAACTCTTTTCTTTGTCGGATGATATCCGGGTCGTATGGAGGTGGCATTATGCTTCCCTTAGAGGCTCTTCTTCTGGAATAGCCAAATGTTCATTGAGTGACGGAGATCCAAGCCAAGGACTCCGTGGCTTAAAACTCTCTTCCATGCGTTCGATTGGCCAACCTTCCTTTGGAGCAAACACTGGATCTGGATACAGTTCCGGTGGCCTCAAGAAAAGCCAAAAGGGGAAAGGCTCAGCCTTCTTTTTAGAAGACTCTCTTTTCTTCCGGTCTTCCTTGTATTTCTTAAACAATCCAGATTTCTTCTTTTTCTTCTTACCCTTGCTTTTCGGCATATCAATACCCCCAATGATGACTGAGGGAATTCAGTGCGGGATACCCCCGGTCTTGCTCTTGCTGCCTTCGTCTGCGCCTTTCTTCTGGGGAAAGAAGCAGAAAATATGGATCAGGAGCCACGTTATCCATCGACTGGCCTTCAAAGTCATAATTTCTAGCCTTCCTTTTCTCTTCTAGATCGACTTTTTGTCCAGCCTTATCAATAGGTCCAGCCATCTGCGACTGAATCATCTCCATCATCTGCGGGTCAACGTAACTCACATCCCACCCCCTTGTGCAGCGCCCATGATTGACGCTATGTCTGGGCCACCACCACCACCCGGTTCACTTGGAGGTTGAGGAGTCGGGCCACCACCGGGACGTGGCTGAGCCATCTCGCCTTCCCCACCACCAGAAACAGGTGGACCCGGAGGAGTCCCCATGTTTTTCATGATCATCTGACCCTTGTTCTTGATCACGTCCTTGAGTTCCTCAAGGTCTCCATATCTGGAGAAGAGGTCGACAATAACATCAGTGTCCACGAACTGACCGTTCTGCTGCATCATTGGCATCAGGGGCATAAACACACCCTGAAGAACCTGCATGATATTCTGTAATCTCATCTGAGGAGACATAAACGACATCGAGTAAGGTTCGATATCGAACGTGTGGTCAAAAAAGTCATGAGACCTTCTCTCCTCTGCATCCAAAGATGTCTCAAGAGGTGTTCCTAGAGATGGTGGAGTCACCGTTACGTCGTAGTCTTCAATTGGATCGTGCCACATATAGTATGCGTAGTCCTGCAAGACTTGGTTGGTGAAATCAATCACCATGTCTTGCATGCCGCTAACCCGCTGGTTCGCGTTGGCATACAGCAGCCTGTCCTGCCCCAGAGTCTCTGACTGGGCACCTAGGCCACCAAGTGCGTCCAAGTTTCCGGCTACCCACGAGAACAGGTCTTTGACTTGCAGCATAAAACCAAAGTTCTTCTGGTCAATGCCCCCAAAGAACTTCTCCACTACAGCATCGGGGTTCTGAACACCGATGACCTCCCCGTCACTCATTGCACGGATACGCTCGGCATCCTCGCTGTCCTCTCCTCTAGCCAGACCCACCATCTTTGATCTTTGCGCCTGACGCTCCAGCTTACGGAACAGTCCATTGCAAGTCTCATCCAACCCCCTCCACACCATTCCTGGCGCTAGGGGCATCGTCTGTCCGTCAACATCGTTGTAGCCAAGAACATGGTACGAACCCATCTTCCGATCAGGACCAGTCCAGCTAACAACCTTCAGGGCTTCCCCCCCAGACTCTAGGTCAAAAGTCACAACCTGACGGGACTTCGGAAGGTAAATCTCCCACAACTCCACCTGTTCATAGAAACGGGATGCTCCACCGGAGTACCCAGTTCCAACAGTGTGCAGTCTCTCATCTCCGTCTTCGTTATAGTTTCCAAACTCCAGAGGCTGTAGATCCTCTCGAACATCCTTGTCGAAATCTTTCCTAGACTTGGCCTCATCCAGATCCATCTGGAATCTGTGTCCACAGAAACTGATGTCATCCATGTCCCTGACATCCATGTCGTGAACCCAGTCATCAAGCAGAATCTGCTTCATGTAAGGCTCGACCTTGGAGATGTCGTAGCCGTCTACTGAATACTCTCCCGAAGACTTGACCCCGATTTTACAGATACCAATCGAGTACAGTGCCGACTTGACACACCTCTGTAGAACCTTGTGGATCTTACGGTCAATCAGGCTTTCATTGACCAGAGATTCCAGCTTGAGGCCGGTAGGCTTATGCTGCTTGTTCTTGGTTCTAACTAAAACCTTGGGTGGCCTAGCCGACAAGTTTCTCTCGTAGACATTGGTAGCTAGTTCTATGAGGTTTAGAGACCTAGACTTCTCTGAACCGTCGTTGCTGTAATAAACACCGACGTAGGCCTCTACTAGCTCTTTGTGTCTTTTACGGTATGGTTCCAGCTTGCGCCGCGATTCCTTGATCGCGTCACGCAACCTATTGAGCATAGTGATGTCGGCTCGTTCGACTCTTGGCATCTATGCACCCGGAGGCATTAGAATAGCTGTGGGGGTAACGGCATTTGAGGTGGGGGTATTGGGGGACGGACTGGCGGCGCTGGTCGCAGCAGTCGGTCTAGTTCTTCCAACTGAGGAAACGGGTTCCCTCTATCAAACTCCTCCTGCGGACTCAGCGGAATCGGTCCTCTCCCCATACCGGGAAGGAGGGCAGGAATGGCCTGACCGATTTTCCCTGCGAGACCCTGTCCTACCCTAGCCATCGCTTCTCTAGCCATCTTTCGGATAAGTTCGCCAATATCTGGATCGTCGAATGGCTCGTTCCCAACAGGAGCCTCATGCCCGAACCCTGTCACGCCGGGATCAGTGTAATCAATTGGGTTTCCGGGGTAGAGCATGTGTGGTGCCCACTCAGGAACCATTTGCCCTTCACCCGGACCAGCAGGAAGACCAGACAGCCCCGTCTCTGGGTCAACGATGTCACCCATACCATACCAGTCGGGATCAAACGAACCCTCAATAAACTGATACTCCCACAGGTCTTCGGGGGAGGCGTCGTCTATATTTGCGATTTTTTGGTAGCCAGCAGGATCATATTCCATTCCGCTGAATACGCCGTGTGGATCAGGCATTACCAGTCATCCTGCATTCCAAGTTTACGTTCTTCTCTTCGCCAACTAAACGACATGATGGGCGGGCCTGCGTCTACAGCCTTCTCTGGACTCTTCTTCCTCTCCCTGAGAATCTTTGCACACAGGGCATCTGCGATAACCACGTCACCGTGATTGTCTCCCTTGTCTGAAGGGTCGATAGTCACAGCGGCACCACCATGCTCTATCCTGCCGTTAGGAAGATACACGAACTCAGTGGCCTGATTCAACGCTTTTCTGCTTGGATTTAGGAACGACTTGCCCATCAGGGCATCCCTGTAGTTGCTCAGGAGATCCTTCTTGCCCTCCCCGGTGGAGAACCAACCCGGCCTGTCGCTCTGTTTTTTCTTCAAGGTCTGGTCATTGATCATGTAGTACACGTTGCCAAACGCACACTCTTCGACAACTGTTCTGCCGAACGTTCGGCCCGGACCAGTGGCTTCCCAGATCAAGAATGCTGGCCTGCCGCCCGGACCTTTGAACATCCGGCACAACGCAACCGCCAGTTCAGCGAACCTGTTCGGTGTGATCTGGTTGCTGGCCAACTCGCCAACCTTCTCCCCGCTGATACGATCCACGACACTCAGGGCGGATTCGCTCGCTCCAGTGCCCATGCTAATATCAGCGCCAACAATATAATCACGCTCATAATCAGGGACTCCATCGTGAATGGGAGTCCATAATTTGAGTGGTCCGACATCATCCTCTGAGAAGTTCGGCTGGTAGTTGTCACCGACAAACAAAGACCCAACATGATCCGGCTCCCGTGCAAACTCACCTATTAGTTTATTCAAACTCTTAGGATCAAAGAACGGGTAAGAGCTACCCTGATAATCAATATCTAGCTGGGTGGCTATCTCTACCGGATGCGCGCGTCTTAGACACTCGTTATCATACCAAGGACTACGGATGTTCCCTTCGTCGTCTTCATACATACCCTCACCCTTCTCGGGGTGATCGGGCCAGTGGAACCTTAGTCTAGCGGTCCCTTTCTGCCTCTGGGCATAGAAAGCATTGGCAGTGCCGTTGGGGGTACTGTTGAAGATCCTCGTGTTCGTGTTGTCTGCCGTAGCACTAAGGACATCCCATCCACCCTGCTCGAAAGCAGCGAATTCATCAATCAGCATGGCAGTACGTCGTCCACCACGACCGATGTTATCAGTGGTACTCTCGCCCTCAATCTTGCTGCCATTCTCGTTATTGAGAAGCTTGAGCTTCAAACGCCTATGCTGGGGCATAAGCCACTTCGGCAAGCCCTTGTTGATGAAGTCAACATGTGCAAACAGGGAGTCGCCAGCACCGTCGACCAGACCCTCCTTACGGGAGACCATCATGAACGACTGCATACGCTTGAAGACCCACCTCCACTGGAACATCGTCAGGCAGATCCAAGAAGCCCCCATGTCACGAGACTTCTCGATCAGGACATCCTTCTCACCCACAGCCTCATCCAACGCATAGAAAGCGTTGTCCTGATACTCATAGGTGATAAACGGCAGCTTGGGATTATGGCCACCACTGATCTTTCGAGGGTCATATGTCCATACAAACGTATTGACGTAAAACAATACGTCTCTGGCACAGGCAGACCAGACAGCTTGCTGGAACTCCCTGTCCTCAGACGCTCTGTTTAGAATCCACTGTCTGAACTCCAGATTCTCCGCGAAGTCCTTCGGAACCTTCTGGTAGCACAGCCCTGAATTCGTCGAGCATCTCTGCGATTTCAGTAGTGGCGCGACGGGCATCCTCTCGGAATCCCTCCATGATCTCGTCTTTGTCTTCACCCTTGCTCACAATGTCCATCCACTTCAGATAGAAACTGCGAGGATCCTGACGGGCAAATTGTAACAACCCCCACGCACCAGAACTAGGGGCATCCGCTGGCTCTACATCATCCACGCTCTGGTGACGGTATACCCACTCGAAGTCTCCCCTGATGGAACTCTCCTTACCATCAAAAGAATCCTTCGTCACTGTGACAGCACCGGACTCCACTACAGCCTTCTGACTGGAGACCCCTCCGCCCCAACCAAACTCCTTGGCTGTATCCTCCCACGCCTGCTTCTTAGACATACCGTGGGACTCGCGGGCCATACGCATCGCTTTGAACTCGTCAAAGCGTCCCTCGGCCTTCAGTCGACCCGTAAAGGCATCCGTACTCTCTCTAGGCATACTCAGGATTATGCACATCAGTAACGCAAAAGCAACCTAGGTGTGGATAGGTGGGCTTTGGTGTGGGTATTGGTGTGGGTTTTGCTGTTCCACATGTTTCGGAACGATGGAACACCTCTGTACTTAACATGGACTATGGTGTTCGGTAGGGGGTGTTCTGTGGTATGGCCCGAACACCTGCGCCCTCGACATGGACTATGGTCTAAGGGGTGTGTCGTCGAGTTTCAGTATAGCTAGATAGGAGACCCCGCGATGGCCGGGGGGGACATTCGTTCTCCCATCGGTGGGAACCCTTCCGGGGGGGGGTGCGTCCACGTTGGGGGACATGGTGTTGTTGATACACGATCCATAGTGTGGGTAGCACACCAACCTTGATGTACGATCCACACTATCCTTAGTGTCCGGTCCACACGATGCTTCGCGCTGATGCCAAGCGCCTGGCGGGGGGGCAAGGATATCTTATACCTCACTCGCTAACCCATTACAAAACGTTATGGCAAATCTAGATCAACTCCGCCACTTGCTGTCAAGCCACAACACAAAATAGTCCTGACCTAATTCCGGGGTTGGGTTGACAACACCGGTGGCAGTTGATCCGCCCCTCCCCGACTATTTTGCCCGTCCACCCCGTGGGACTTGACAAGCCGTGTGGCAGTTGACCTGAGCAAAATCAGGGACGGGTTGAGGGTTGACCGCAAGCTTGCAGGTTGTCAAACTGTGGACTGGTGTTGATGGTTGTCATCAACACTAGACCTGATGTGGTCGCCTGTTCGAGACGCCCCGCCACGGTGGGGAGCAACGGCAGGCCGGGGTGAGTGGCCCCGACGCGACGGCGGCAAGCCGAAGCGGGCAGTCGGGCAGCGGCGGGATGACCGCCGTGGCCTCCACCAGGCGCGGGCCATCTGACCCGCGCCCCAAGTGCTTCACCGCCCCTCACGGGGCAGGGAGAACCACTGCTATGACATGTCAATCAATTACTGACGCTGCCTCCACCCTTGCTGATGCGTTGGCCCCATCGGCCAGCGACCTGACTCAAGCCGTGGAGGATATCTGGGAGACCTTCCAGAGTAACCTTGAACTCCCAGACGTCGACTACGCCGTTGAATGCGGAATCGATTCCTACTTCAACAACGTCGATCTCTGGGACTACCTTGATGATTCGACTTTCGATTCGAAAGTTGATGCAGCAATTGAAGACGACAACAACTTGATCATCGACGGGAAGGTCAAGGCAGTACTGGCGGAGATGTTCGACGCCGTGCCGCAAGCGCAACACGATGGGATGAAGCACAGCCGTGACATTTACGAGTCACTCTGCCTGAGACGGGGCGCTGTGCTACGGACTATCAAATCGGCAGTCGAGGATTTCTTGACCGCCGCCGTCGACGCCAAGCCGTCTGAGAAGTCGGTGGCCGACATGGCCACCAACATCAAGGACGTCTGCCAAGACGGGCTCGCGACTCTTTACCAGCCGGAGACCGACGAGGAACGTAATACCTTCATCGAAGGCATCCGGGTAAAGATCCGCGAAATACCGTCAAGCTAACTACTGATATCACCTACCTGGCATTTGGGGCGTGGCTCAGGTGGCCCGCTTCCCCCTGTTTCGTCGTTCGTCGATTCTAGATAGAAGAACGAACGGGCGACGAACGATTGGCCAGCGACTCCGACTAGCTGACCAGTTGACAACCTAGTCGGATGGAGCTAGTCACGATGACACCAGAAGAAGCAGACAGGATGGACCGATTGACTGAGATCTTGCGAGAAGGTATGCCTATCGTCAACGAGGATGGCAAATTCCTGATGGAGCAAGCATTCTCACTCAACGAACAATTGCGAGCGGCTAACAAGTTGCTCGAAGGCTTGTTGAAAGCCGCTGTCGACGATGACACACTTGTCGTTCGGCGGCACGACGTTCCATCACTCAACTGACCCTGCCCCGAAACGGCGACGTGTCCCCGGATGTTCCGGGGCGCGTTCGCCGTTTCGTTTTCATCTTGCGGGAGCATCACGCTATGCGACAAAAACGAACGCGCGCCCA
>Ga0209349_1001887_pt1 | contig 10169 bp, 7 predicted proteins | sample ETNvirnome_2_130_FD_184067 | JGI IMG/M metagenome (GOLD analysis project Ga0209349, IMG submission 184067) | Marine viral communities from the Pacific Ocean - ETNP_2_130 (SPAdes) (version 2) | ecosystem: Environmental > Aquatic > Marine > Oceanic | place: Pacific Ocean | collected 2013-06-22
GACCTTGGCCATCAACTCTTCTTCTGTCATCGGCCTCTTGCCGGCATCCAGTTCGATTTTCGCCTGATATTGACGGCCGGCGAGGTCGAGCCGGCTCTTCACCTGCTCTACCTGAGTAACCTTTTTATCTAAGCCATCCAAAAGGTGAGATGCATCGCCTTTGGCTTTTTCGAGCGCGGTTCTGGCCGGACCCTCATAGCCCGCAGGCGCGACACTATCCACCGCGGCCCGGGCCGTCTCAATGGCCCCCTTCACCTTGTCTATTCCTTCCTGATATCCGTTGTTGGCGGTAAACGCCCCCATCGAATCCGTTGACAAATCGAGACCGACAAATTTGTCTTCGAGTGTGGCGTCGATGGTGGCAGGTGTGAAATCGGATCCGCCATGCTCAATTGCGGCGGCGGCGGCGATCGCCGTATTGTAACCACTGATGAGTTCGTTCAGCACAAGCGCATGATTCTGCTGAGCTTCGATGTGGCCAGCGATGCGGTCGCAGTTTTTGTCGAGCCAGTCTTGGGTATTTACATAGTCTTCCTGTGGAGCTTTACAATCTGCCATTTTATCCTATTCCTAGCACTTTTAATATTTCTTCTAAGTCGAGGGGAATGCTTATTAAATCACTTGGTAAGACGTCGGCCTCCGTCGGGAGTCCGTTGTACCACGCAATAACCCACCAATACGTAGGATCCCCATAATATTGGTTAGCTAACGTATAGAACCGATCACCCGTCACCCACACGTGGGTAGTCGTTTGAACCCTTATGCGGTCAGCAATGCCGGGGTTGTATAGGATCGGTGTTTCATATTGCTGAATATTTTTTAGGTTGTTTCTTTCTTTTCGAAGAAATCTATAGTATTCACTGGAGTTGTTTAAAATTCTATATCTGCTGTATCTTGACATTATTCTAATCCTGATTCGTAATCGACTAACATTTGCCAGTCGTCGCTCGTCGCATCCCCGCCGGTCCTCAGATGGCCGTTGAGCGCGCTACTTAAATACTCATAATTCGCAGCGTCGTGCTTTTTCTCGTCCTCGGTGCCGATGCGATTTCTCATTTTATCCAGTTGTTTATAATCCTTCATGAGCCTTCTTTTCCCAAACATTCCATTATAACCGCGCGCAATTGCGTCCTGTTTTTCTTGAAGCCTTTCCTGACGCTGTGTTTCGGCAGCACGTCGGGCTGCGAGCTTGGCGCTATAAGAGGTCGCGTCATCCACGCCTTCGGTGACTTCGCTAACAGCGCCATACGGAAAACCATCTTGCAAGAAGTTATCAGCTTCCCCCCACCCAAGCGTGCTTTCATGAATACAAGCAAAATCAATACTTATTTCAATCATTTTGGGTAAAATGGTGTTCTGTGCCACCTGAAACACTCCAATGTCGCGGTTTTCTAAATTATGCATTACGTTCATGTTTGTTATGACGCCTAATTGACCTCGTGACGGATCGTTGGTGGAGCTATATCCTTGAAATATGGCCCGGGCGCCCCCAACCGATCCGCCCGGGCCGGTCTGGAGATGTGCTTCACCGGTGTTGGCAGTGAGCCAAGTTTGGCGCGCAAGATTCATTACCTTGAGGCGCACCAGCGGGCTCTGCGTTAGAGTCAATGTGTCATCGTTTTGTAGCGCATTTAGCTGAGCATAGTTGGGATAAAGAAATTGAGCCAGTTTCTGCACTCTGGCTAAGTTTTCATAGGCTTCTCCAATGGTGTCGGCAGGAATTTTCCATGCCACCGTTAGACGCCGTTGAGTATTTTTAAATGTGTATATGGGATCAGTGCGGCCAAAGACAGTCTCCGAATTCCAATCCGAAGCATAAGACTCCGCATATGTGGTTATAAAGGCTTTGAAAAAGATGTCACTTTCAGAAGGAACATGAAAAAATGATATAACTGCCTCAGCGTGGTTAGCCAACCCATCGGTAGTGGCTGGACTCAGCTTGCTGAGGGAATCCCCGCGGGAGGTGGTAATGGGCGCATATTTCTCTTGGTCGAACATTCCCATGTTCGTGGATGCTTTCTTTTTTGGCATTTTTGATTATCTCCTTTTAGACGTATTACCAGCGTTTAGGCATGTTTCCCAGACCTAAGCCTTGGTTTCTTATTGTGCGATCCACTTCTTGTACCGAATGAGTAACGGCCTTCGATACAACCCCATCCACCAGCACAGTAACTTCAAATTTGGGGGTCTCCTGACGAGGTGCGGCGGCTACTGGAGCCGCAGGAGCAGGTGCGGCTGCACTTGCCGCGGCTCCCTGCACGATTAACGCGGTGGCGGCAAGTTTCACTGCCGATACGGCGTCAATGGCCTTCATCACCCCTTCCACATCAGCCGTGAGTGGCGCCAGCTTAACATTCATCTGTATATCGCTCAACTGGGTGAGCAATTCAACGGCACCCTGCGGGATCGACTCTAAGGCTTCTCCGATGGCATAAATGCCAATGGCCATGGCTCCGAGGCCACCGGCGCCAAAGATGCCCATGGTGCCCGCAGAGGCCATCAAGCCAGATAGGGCCAGGATTTTCTCTACATCAATGGCAGCAAACAGCTTGGACATGCCTTCGGCCATATAGCCTATGCCTGCTGCAGCCAGTCCGATGCCGCCGCCGACGAGCGCTATGCCTGCCCCGAATGGGATCAAGCCAGCGGCGGCCGCGGCCGAAGCCGGCGCCAGAGCAGCGAAGGCTCCAATCATTACTTTCATGGCGAAACCAAAGGCAACAATGCCAGCGATGGCGCCGATGGCCTCAAGACCCATCCCCTTGAAGGCTTTGGCCAGTTCCGCAATACCTACGGCTGCAGCGCCGATGCCGATGCCGATTAATAGTGCTGCGGCGCCCATGGCTAGCAGTTGCTTGCCGGTGAGAGCAGCCACTTGGCCTGTTCCGTACATTAGAACTTTAGTGACTCCCATCTGTTTAGTCCAAAGAGCAATCGCTGCAAACATTTTGACACCATAGACGCCGATCATGGCTATTCCGAGCCATTTAAAATTCTCAGCTAACCATTTGACGCTACCAACCAAGGAAACCATCGTTTTACCCAACTCGCTCGTAGCCTTTTTTCCACCTTTCATCTCGGTGATGACCTCGTGTAAAGCTGTTACAAAAAAAGTAACATCGGGTATTAGCGCTCGGAGAGAGTTGGTGAACCTATCCATTACATTTTGTTGCTCTTCGGTTCTCTTGCGAAGGTCTATCAAGGATTGTGCAGATTCATTAGTGCTGCCAGCCAAATCGTCTATATTGCCAGACATCAGCATGGCAAGATCGGTCACATTGTCAATTCCGTCTATGGCGCCCACATAGAAGTTTTTCTCGAAGTAAGACATGCTATCAAATGTTTTGCCTGTCTTAAGAATGGCATCCCGGATCTGCCCGAAGCGTTCTGCGGGCTCTGTAGCCATCAGAAGATCCATCGCGTTTACGAAGTTGCCCCCAAGCGCGGCGTTAAGGCGTCCAGCCTGTGTGGCGGCACCTTCGAAAGTATCAAAATTTTCAGTGATCCGAATAAGCTTGTCAATTGATAAACCGGTGGTCTTAGAAACTATTGCCAGATCTTTAAACACACGAACGCCATCACTTCCAAATTTAGAGACCATATCACCAGCATTGCTGAAATCTGCCGCCATTTGTTTGGGAGCTACTCCAATTTGGCGTGCAAGACCATCGAGTTCAATAACTGCCTTCATAGCCTCAGCGCCGCCCATTCCTAAGCTCTTGGTGGCTATCTGAAGGCCTTTTCCGTAATCTTCAAGGCCTACACCCGACTTTGCGAAGAGGGCGCCTGTCTTTGCAATCTCAACGGCGAGATCTTCTGACAACATCGTAAAATTGGTGAAAGTTGGCTGAAGGCTAATGACCGACTCTGCTAAATCGGAAACCCCTACTCCCATTAAGGCCATTTCTTTGCGGCTTTTAATGAAGGCGGACGCCTGTTGGCGTACAAAGCCTGTCTGTTTCATTATCGCGGAGGAACTCTTATCCATCTCCAATGTAAGATTGATGATGGTATCGATAAGACCGGTAGCCATCCCTACTAGGCCAGCTTGGGCTGCTTTAAGGGGGCCAGCTTTTGCGATCTGTTTCCCCATGCTTATCGCGTTTTCTACATTGAGCGAATTATGCTTGCCATATAAGGCCACCATACCGGACATCTGACCTTTTAGGCTTTTATAGGCTTCTTCTTGCTCTTTTATTTTCTTTGTATTCTTTTCTCGTTGGTCGGCGTTATTTATTAAGCCTTGCAGAGTTTTCTCCTGCTCAGCGTTTAGCGCTTGCAGATCGGCGATCTCTCCGATTGTTTCCTCGCCCGCTTTATCAAGGAGCTTTATCTTGGCATTCCTGAGATCAATCTCAGTCTCAAGGGTTTTTATCTTGTGCTTCTGCAGCGCTTCTGCCTTTTTTTCCTCATCGGCAATGCGCCCAAGTTTCTGCTCCTCTTCGCCGAGAGTTTTATTTTTCTTTTCGAGCAGATTTACGTATTTTTGAAGCTGTGCTATTTCTTTGTCGTCTGGGGCGGACCCTCCCCCTGACACACCACCAGCACTATTAATGGCTGCAATAATAGCCGCCTTAATCGCCTCTAAATCTGATCTATCGACTGGCACAGCAAAGTTCCTTTACGTAGTAAATAGTGCTGACAAAAAAAGACAAGGGCGTTTACCCTTGTCCATATTCCTTGCTGAAGCTTTTTTGCGTTTGAGGAGAATTTCCTTCAGTCAAAACATGAGTTTGGCGGCCGCGGCTGCTACCCTTTGAGGCATTCTCTATCGCTTCTTTTTCGGACTCTAATTGTTTAACGAGCCTTTCAACAAACCACTTTCGTAGTCCTACTGGTAGGTTATAGGCCTCTGCCAGTGACCAGCCTCCTGAGTATTTCAAAAAGAAGAACTGCTCATACACGTTCTCCATGTAGTCAGGCGTCAGGCCAAAAAAAGTCCGACGTAAGCGGAACCTCCAAGTCACTCTCGTAATCACACTCACTGCATTCGAAATATTGAGTAAGATCAATGTTTGGATTGACGGCCTTATAGGCGTTTCTCAAGTGGCGCGCATCAGCGGAGGGAATGTTCTCCACCACATACTGAAGAGCTTCTTGTGTAGTGTTGCCATTAACGGCAACTATCATATTCACCAACTGGCGCGATATGGCGCGTTCGTGTACATTTTTGTTTTTTCTATCTTGCTCGATGCCGGCCAACAAACGCCGCTCGTCAGCGCCGGTTAGCAGCTTAAATGTGATGTTGAGGGCAGTCTTAGGGAGCTTAGTCGTAAAAACACCATTTCCATTCTCGGCCGTTACATAGGCTTCCGAATCTTCTCCTTCGTAAGTCTGTACCTGATTAAGATCAAAGGAATTCTCTTGAGATGCTCCGCAGCCCGGGCAGCTGACTTTCGTTTCGTACTGATTTCCATAAGCGGAAACGCGCGCTGCAATAATAAGAGCATTTCTATCCCCGACAAACAAAGAGTCGGGGTCAATCGCCTTATTTACAATTAAGCTAGAAATTACGCGGTCGAGCGCAACCCCCTTTTTAAGGAGAGTGCGCGAAGTAAGCATGTCCTCTTCTTTCGCCGTCATCTGCTTGATTTCGATGGAATCGCATCCGTGCAACGGATGAGTTTCTCCGTAGTGGATTCCCTTAGTGGGGAGATCTACGAGTTCCGTCGGAATAATAAATGAAAAATCATTATTTTCCGCGGTGTGGGTTAATTGGGGATCAGGGTCTGACGCAACTTTGTGGCTGGATCCTAATCTATCGTTATTTCTTGACAATATACACCTCTATAAGTTATTGCACGATGGCTAGAAATATTATTATAGCATACTATTATGCTGATTGTACTATGATTGGAAGAAACTTGTTGATCCGTCGCCACCAGTAGCACGGCTTGGGCCGCCCATGGTTTGCAATCGCGCCCAGTCATATCGTAGCGTAACAGTCATTTCTACAAGGTCATCGGTACCATAAGAGAGGTCACCATACTTGATGTCGGAAATGAAGGCATTCCAAAGTGTCCATTTTTCAATCTCGTTGCCATCGCCATCAATTTGCGAAATATAAACCGCACCTAAAGCTCCTGCAGCGCGAGACTTGGACATAGAGCCCAGAGAATTAGGATTGGATGGGGGGGTATACCCAGAAAGATTAATGATATCAGAAAGAGTAGCGGTCATGTCCGGATCCCGAGGGTCGACCAACGTAACGGCGACTTCGTTCCACTGAACTGCGCCCGGATAATAAAAAGTATGGTTCAAGTACTGATGTTCGGCTGAATTAATTGTAAAGGAGGGCTTATTGGCTGTCTTGGCGTACCACATGAGTGCTCCACCTTGAGGCGCACTAATCCCCGTAAATTCCACCTTAAACCTAAACTGGCGTTTAGGATCTTTGAGTTGTGTGCTCTCTGCAAAATTATCTGACCAAAATGGCATTGTTCGGGTTCTCCTGTTCTAGAAATATATAGTGGGGGGAAAATTATTTCCCCCTATTTTAATCATCAAATGACGCGCCGGTGGAAGCAATAACAAAGTCAATCGCGATAAACTCAATTGAGCGTGCAGGCTTCACCATGATTTTAGCGTACATGATGTTTTGATCTATAAGATCGGGTGTTGTCGTAGATTCGTCCAGAATCAACTTATAGTCTGTGATGCCAAATCCACTCTTGCAGTTGGATAAGATTGGTTCGACAAGGGCTGTAAATCTGTTCCATGTGGTCTGTACGTTCTGTTCGAATAAAATCTTAGTGGAGGCAAAGGAAATTTGCTTTTTCAAGTAAATTACGAGGCGCCGGACATTAATTCTATCGAGGGCTGATTCTGCTTCCTGCAGAGTCTTTTGCCCCAAAACCACAATTCCGCTATTGGGGAACGAAGCTATCGGATTAATATGAGCATCGTAAAGCAAATCACGATCGTCTTCAACTAGTTTTTCCGTGATTCCGCTGATCGGCAGGCCTGCGGCGCCATCGGTTAGGCTGCCGCGGTTATAACCGGCTGGGGCAAACCAGATCTGGGATTTCTTTTCAGAGCTTGCTAAAACCCCCAACATTGCCACAGAGGGCGGGATCCAGACTGCTGCGCCGGTTCTTTCGTCGCGCGTTTGAACCCATGGATAAAAGGCGCATCCGTATGAAGAATCGATCTTTCGATCCTTGAGTGCCGTAGCAGATTGTTGAGGTGTACTAGCAATCCGAGACTTAACCGTGCTTCTACCACTATACTGGCCTTCGGAGAAGGGGAGATATACATTAGGTAAATCAATTACACCAAGTGCGTCGGCACGAGACTCACAAATATTGACAATATGTTGTGTTAGCGAAGCATTAGTGAGGCCCGGCGTACAGATGAGGTTTAACTCCACGGCTTCTGGATCTGCCAGTGTGTCTATGGCGCGCTTGAGGGAATAATAAGCCGCGCTGTTCTTTTCAGTAGCTGCGGTGCTCATGCCTCCATTATAAAGAGGATCTGGTAATTTAATATTAAAGCCGTCCCAACCGCCCCACAATGGAGCAGTGAAAGAATCATAGCCAGCGTCTAGGAGGGCAGTGTACCCGCCACTAGCAGCCGTATATGAGCGACCTTGGCTTCCGTCGGCAACAGCCCGAGAACCAGATCTATAGAAGAAGGAGCCAGATGTACCCGTCTCGCCAATAACATTATCAAGAGTAAAGATATAAGCATATCCGTCCATTCCGGCAACTGAGGTACCCGTTGGATCATCCACTACCGCCGTACTTAGGGGTCGGAGGGTGCCGGGAACGCTTGGATCAAATCGGCTGGAGCCAGAACCTTCAGTCGATTGGAGACCCCAATACGCATCACGAGGGTCCGTGATTCCACCGCCGGAGGCCGAGAGGCGAGTCCGGACAGATGGGAAAGTAAAATAGAGACCTGACGATGAACCGCTATTGAAGGCCTGTACCGCGTCGTATTCCACATTGCCGGCGGCACCCGTTAAGGATGCGGTGAGCGCATATGCGCTTTGGTAATCTGAATCGACCGCACTGGCTGTGGAAAAGATGGAATAAGGAGTTCCCGTAACATCGTTGGGGTCCACCTTACTCTTCAGCCATTCGCCAGTACCATTATTTCCTATTACAACCCCTTGGAAATCCTTATATTTAGGAGGCCCATAATATCCAAAGGGTAAAAGCTTTTCAAGCCCCGACGCACCATTTTGAATATCTTGATTGATGTCCGCATATACGAATTTGGACTGGTTGGGGTATTCGCCGTAGAGCTTTAATCTTTTCTCGGTTTCGTCCCATGTTTGATATTGATCTCCAATTTTGCGACCTATGTAGTCCGGAGATGTTGGGTCTAGGTTGCACTCATCAAACCTTTCTATGACTTGCACCGCATTGTCGGAATCGTCCATCCGGCGCAGCAAGACCGTGAATGTTCCATAATCAGTAGTGCTGTTGTTAGACTGACGAATATTGCTAATTGAAACCTTAACATTGTCTGTTAACCACGCCCCGTGGCCGCGGCCTTTGAGGCGGAAGAGCTTTTGAGTCAACGCGGGATTAAACGACGAGGCCGCTTTTAAGTCTTGTCCAATAAACCAGCCGGCTACGGCTTCACGGGCTGCAACACCTACCATGTTAGCTGGGGAAGTAGACAGCGAGCCACTAAGAGAGATGGGAATGATGGCTCCAAATTGATCTGTATTCCCCACCATCATGTCGCGGACTTCTTGTTCATAAGTTTCTCCAAGCCAATAATCTTGTTCCGAGGCTGCTGGAAAGAAGTTACCCGAATTATAAAGTTGAGGATTGGTGTTAAAAACTTGACGAATAAACTTGGCGTTGGAATTATCCATGGTGAATTCATGTGTAGTGGTAGTGCCCCCGCCATCAGTGCGAATTGCGGTAAATTTACCGGATCCGGACGATTGGATTAAGGCACCGACGCCCACGTAGTTTTGGCGCGCCGTTGCAGAACTTGAGCCGGCTAGAGTGCCAGAAAGCGCTATTGAGCCGGCTTCCAAATACCAAACGGCCGCCAATGTTCCTGTTAGCTGAGTGTTGTTATAAACGCCTCGCGCAACACCCGCTGTTGAGGCTGTAGAGTTTAGTACTCCCGAGGGGAACAGGAAGAGGCCAAATGCTCCACCCCCGACGCCATCTTCACAAACATACTGAGTTTTCCATCCTGCTTGTGACGCGTAGAGAGGAGATTCCGCGGTGTCGGCCGATGGGTGTTCGTGACCCAGCACTCTTACGTAAGTGAGAGGAGCAACATTCGAATGAAGGAAGGCTTTTGCTCCATAAAGACCAAAAATCGGAGATTGCGTATCTAAACCATTGCGGTAAACATCTCCTCCGGCGCGCCCGGGCACCGTATCACCAAACATAGATACGAAATCGGAATATGCCTCAACCTTAAGAGGGGTCATCGCAAGACCCTGCGTGGCGCGGCCAACAAGTGCTGGGCCGATCACGTCGGGGCGGCGAGGAACAAACGAATTATCAATCTCGTTGATAAAAACGCCGGGGGACACAAATTTAAAATTCTTTATTGACATGTTTAATTTATCCTTTTCAAATCTTAGTCATCAAATGATGCGCCTGTGGATGCGATGACAAAGTCGATCGCGATGTACTCAATGGCGCGAGCAGGCTTGACCATGATCTTCGCATACATGATGTTTTGATCAATCAAGTCAGGAGTGGTTGTTGATTCATCAAGAATCAGTTTATAATCGGAAATACCGAAATTGCTCTTAACGTTGGCGAGAAGAGGTTCGACAAGAGACATGAAGCGATTCCACGTTGTTTGAACGTTCTGTTCAAAAAGAATCTTCGTCGAAACAATAGAAATTTGCTTTTTGAGATAGATAACGAGCCTACGCACGTTGATTCTGTCAAGGGAAGAACGACGTTCTTGCAGTGTTTTCTGTCCGAAGACCACAATTCCGCTAGAGGGGAATGAGGCGATTGGGTTGATGCTAGCTTCGTAGAGAACATCGCGCTGTTTGGCTGTCAACTTCTCGGTGACGGCACTAATGGGTATGCCGGCAGCACCTTCCGATAAGCCGCCGCGGTTAAAGCCGGCGGGAGCAAACCATAGTTGTGCCTTCTTCTCCGAAGACGCCAATACTCCGAGCATTGCTACACTAGGGGGCAACCAAACTGCTGCGCCAGTGGTGGCATCACGGG
>Ga0209349_1001888_pt1 | contig 10168 bp, 4 predicted proteins | sample ETNvirnome_2_130_FD_184067 | JGI IMG/M metagenome (GOLD analysis project Ga0209349, IMG submission 184067) | Marine viral communities from the Pacific Ocean - ETNP_2_130 (SPAdes) (version 2) | ecosystem: Environmental > Aquatic > Marine > Oceanic | place: Pacific Ocean | collected 2013-06-22
CACCGCTGCCTGCCAGGGCGTACACACCCAACAGGTGCTGCTAGGGGCAATACCCGCACGGTTTTACGCCGCCTATCAACAGGCAGAAGAACCCGGTGGGCAGCAAACGGTTAAACCACTGAATGCCCCAGCGCTCACCGCGCTTCTATAATGCGATAATAGAACAGCTTACTACCTGCCGTTGTTAGCGCAGCCAAGCAATCTCAGGGTTGGGCACCGCCGCTTTTGTCATCGCGAGCGAAGCGTGGCGATCTAGGGTTTTTGAAGCAGCCTCACACCTTATAACGAAAAACCTACAACCCCCGTTACCAACTTTTACAACTTTTTTTACCACAAGCCCTAAAGATTCTCCTCGCCGCGCCGTTAACTATTACAACGGCGCACACAGTGGCCGAAAAGCGGGCCTTCAAGGCCAGTGTTAACGCAAGGAGAATCACACCATGTCAGTGATCAATACCAACATTACTTCCATGATTGGCCAGTCCAACCTGCAGAAGAGCCAGAACGCTTTAACCACGTCGATGGAGCGTTTGAGTTCTGGCCTGCGTATCAACAGCGCCAAGGATGATGCGGCGGGTCAGGCTATCGCTAACCGCATGACGGCCCAGATCACTGGTCTGGCTCAAGCCCAGCGTAACGCCAACGACGGTATTTCTGTTGCGCAAACTGCTGAAGGCGCGCTAAACCAAGTTAACGATAACGTTCAGCGTATTCGTGAGCTGGCTGTCCAGTCCGCCAATGGCACTAACAGCCAGAATGACCTTCAGTCTATTCAGGACGAAATTAACCAGCGTCTGGATGAAATCGACCGTATTTCTGAAGAGACCGACTTCAACGGCGTTAAAGTTCTAGACTCAGGCGTTCAGTCGCTCAGCATACAAGTAGGTGCAAATGACGGAGAAACTATCTCTGTTAATTTGACCGCCATTAACCGCGAAACTTTAGGACTTGACGGTTTCCAACTGCTTGACGGTATTCAGGAAAGTGCTGTCGCGAGCGGTGCCAGCACTACAGTTGAAGCCACAACTGCACTTTCTGCAGCTGACTTTACAGCTCCGGCAGCTGCTTCTGGCTCAGGCTCATTTGGTGATTTCACTGTAGATGCTTCGGGCAATTATTTTGTTGAGTACGCTGGTGGAGCTTCTGGTAATGGTGTCTATGCAGTAACTGTATCCGGTGATGGTAGCTATACAGTTAATACTGGTTCGGTTGGCACTCCTGCTGGTGCTACTGCCGTCGTTGAAGAGGCTACATTCGATCAAACTATTACGGGTGAAGATGCTGATAAGGTATACGCATACTCTGGCACCTATGGCAGTAACCCGGATGATGCGCCTGATTATGTGATCAAAGACGTTGATGCAGAAGGCAATGACGTCTACTTCAATGCCAATATTGATGAAAACGGTGCAGTTACTCGTGGTCGTGAACTCTCTGTTGGAGATAAAGATGTTGATCCAATGGAACAACTTGACGATGCACTTAACACCATTGACAGCTTGCGCTCGGAGTTAGGTGCTGTTCAAAACCGCTTTGAAGATGCCATTACTAACCTGCAGACTAACGAAACCAACCTGTCTTCTGCACGTTCGCGCATTGAAGATGCAGACTACGCAACTGAAGTCGCCAACATGACTCGCGCACAGATTCTGCAGCAGGCCGGTACTTCCGTGCTGGCACAGGCTAACCAGATTCCGCAGAACGTTCTTTCTCTGCTGGGTTAATCTGAGGCTTAGCTTCGATAGGGATTTTTCTCTATCACTAAGTAGCACAATGAACCGGCCCCTTTGTGGGGCCGGTTTTTTTAAATACATCGCTTTCATTTCCTAATTCCGGCGTTAGGCAAAAACGTTATTAGGTAGACTGGCACAAACCATCTTTTTGACTGAGTAGCTCCATGTCCAGAAAAACCCTCGCCCTTGAAAGCTCAAAACGAAAGCCCCGCCTGCTATGGGCCAACCCCTTCTGCCTGCTGGACACCTCTAGTGGAGCAAGTATGAGTGTGCGGCAAATGCTGCATCAGTTGGTAGCGCAAGGGTATGAAGTGCAGGTGCTAGGCGCTACGGTATTTGATAATGCAAAAGGCATGGGGCAGTTAAAGGCGCAATTTCCTGATCTCAGCGCGCATTTGCACCAGTTGATTAAGGTGGAAGATGGGCCATTAACTCACCAGCTAGTAGTTACTCAATGGCCTGTCCGGCAGTTCGTAACCTCTCATGAAGAAGGTCTTTGGTACCATCATTACCAATACTACTTAGATGAATTTAAGCCAGATCTAGTGTGGTTTTACGGCGGGCAAACACTGGATTTATTGATTGCTGATGAAGCACGCGCGCGAGGTATTCCTTCGGCTGCTTATTTGGTAAATGAAAACTATAAGGCAGCCCGCTGGTGCCGTGATACGGACCTGATTATTACCGATACCCCTGCCACTTCTGAGATGTATCGGCAAGCGGTGGGGTTTGTGCCCCGCCCGGTAGGTAAGTTTATTGACCCCGAGCAGTTTATTGCCAAGCAGCATGCACGTGAACGGCTTCTATTTGTGAACCCAAGTTGGCCCAAAGGGGCCAGCGTGTTTGTACAGCTGGCTGAAAAACTTGAACGCGAGCGGCCCGATATTCCGCTTGAGGTGGTTGAGTCAAGGGCCGATTGGGGGGCTGTGCTGCGTGAAACGACACGCAATTTAGGCGCTGAACGTAGTAGTCTTTCTAATGTTACTGTAACGCCTAACACCAGTGATATGCGCGACCCTTACAGCCGTGCTCGCGTGCTTATTGCACCAAGCTTATGGTGGGAAAGCGGCGCTCGTGTGTTGGCGGAGTCCATGCTTAATGGTATTCCAGCGATTGTCAGCGACAGTGGTGGAAACCGTGACATGGTGGGTGAAGGTGGCATGGTGGTTGAGTTGCCTGAAGCCTGCTTTGAAAAGCCCTATCGGCACCTGCTGAGTGAAGATGAGCTACAGCCGTTGTTTGATACGGTTGTGGCTTTTTTTGATGACGAAGCGCTATATCGAAATTACGTCGACCGTGCGACACGATTCGGTGAGGAGCAGCACCACATTCGTGTTAGCACGGAGCGTTTAGTTAACGCATTTAGTCCCTTAATCAATCAGCGGGCGGGTAGCAAGGACTTTCTTAAAGCACAGCGGCGGTATCATAAACACAAATTGGCAGGCAAAGCGGGTAAGCCGGAATTTAAGGCTATGCCGATTCCGCTACCCAAAACCCTCCAAAACCCGGTAGCCTCCTCTAGCCCGCAGGGAACGCGCAGGCTGTCTCAAGGAAGTTTTGACTGGCAAATCAAAGGGAAAATCATTGCGTTAGATAACAGCGCTAAACTGCTTAAAATTGGTGAAGCAGAAAAACTGGCCGAAACAGGCGCGTTCGCCCTTGTTGCATTTGACCCCACTAGCGAAATCGCCAACCCAAAACAGTTTGAAGGTAGTGAAACTATTCAAGTTTTCCAGCATGCCCTACTCGGTGATGGCAAGCCTGGTACGCTTTTTACATGCTTAGACCCTAAGATGAGCAGCACCTTAGTGCCGTTTTCTGAAGAGCAGCTGCCCGAACACCGTCGCCGGGGCGCCCAGGTGCTCGCTAAACTTCCTATCAACACCATCGCGTTAGATAGCATTGAAGGGTTAGAAAGTCTCGACTGGTTGGTGCTTGATGAACTCAGTGATGCTGCGACAATTTTAGAGCATGGAAAGCAAGCCCTAAAAAATACGTTACTTGTCCAAGTGCGTGTTGCATTTCAACCGACCCACGAAAAGCAAACAAGTCTTGCTGAATTGCAATACTGGGCCAGCCGCAACGGCTTCCGTTTCTATCGTTTTAATGATGCGAGCTATCAAAGTCACTTTCCCAAAGACAGCAACGTGCATGATCAGCTCGCCAGTGAGCTGCAAAGCTTAGACGTACTTTTCTTACCAACTCAAGAGCGTCTATCTCAGCTAGATAATAATCATAAGCAAAAGCTAGTCTTTATCCTGCATACTGTTTTCGGTGCGCAGGACATGGCGTATCAGATAATGAGCCAAGTAAATGAAATTTTGGCAAAGAATTATCTGACATTTGTTGAGGGAGAGCGCACTTTAGCTGAATTATCAGTTACTGATCAGCCGGCAATGGATATTAATCAAAATGAGAGTGGAATAAAAAGACAATTCACGCCCGATGAATTAGTAGCTAAGTTCTTGCCTGAAAGTTCGCTGAAACAGCCGGGTAGCATTCGCTGGCTTATCGAAAAGGAGAAGCAGTTTGGTGGTTTAGTTAGAAATGTTGCGCGAAATAAATATAGCCCAAAAGATGTACGCTCACCGGAGCAAATAAGGCGCGGAGGTATGCAAGGTGGTGACCGCATGTCATTCAATCTGCATGGCTATGCGCTTGCTTACGCAACGTTTCTTAAACCAATGTTAATAAAGGCAGAAAGGGAGCGTTTGACGCTAGTGGAAGTGGGCATATTGAAAGGCACTGGCTTAGCAACTTGGTGTGATTTATTCCCTAATGCCAATGTGCTTGGCTTAGATATTGATCCTGAAAACTGCAGAAAGAATATACCCTTTTTAAGACAACTCGGCGCTTTTAAGAACAATCAACCTAAACTCTATGAGTTTGATCAATACTTTGTTGGCTCGGCACAAGTCGCTAATATGCTCCAAGGTAATAAAATAGATATTTTTGTTGACGATGGCGCGCATACGCGTGAAGCCATACTGAATACTTTTGAAGCTATCAAACCAAATTTAGCTGATACGTTTGTTGCTTTTATTGAAGATAACGATCAGATAGCAGATGAGTTACGCTCCCTCTTACCTGAATACCGTGTAATTAGCCAAGGTGAAATGACGGTAATTTGCCCGGATATTGCAACCTTTCCAAGCCGCTTACCTACCTTGAAGCAGCTAGTGTTTGAGACCCAAGTTATGCAGAAACGCCTTGGGTATCAGCCTAACCTAGAATATCCAAAAACCTTCAATGAGAAAATCGTACGCCGAAAACTCTTTGGAGCACCAGCTAATGCCGCATTACTGGCCGATAAACTGGCTGTGCGTGATTATGTGAAAGAGCGTGTGGGTGAAGATGTTCTGACGAAAATTTATCAGGTGGTGAATAGCCCCGATCAAATTGATTGGAAAGCACTGCCAAAGCAGTTCGTGATGAAATCTAATCATGCTAACGCTCAAGTAAAGATAGTGCGTGATAAGGCGACATTGGATAAAAAAGAAGCTGAGGCATTGTGTCAAAAGTGGTTAAGTAGTGTTTATGGGAAAAACTCTAATGAGTACTGGTACTCTGAAATACCACCTAAGATATATTTTGAAGAGTTATTGCTAGATGATGATAAAGTTGCTGCGGACTACAAGGTTCATGTTTTCAACGGCTGCGCAGAAGTCATACAGGTAGTTCAAGGCCGTGAAGGAAGAGCGGAGGAGGTTTATTTGGATAAGAACTGGAAGCCCTTAGATTTTGTCATGGCCAATCCGTTGATGAATAACTTTCCCAAAAAACCGAAAGAGTATAAAGACTTGCTTTGTTTTTCTGAAAAGCTTGCTGATGGTTGCGATTATTTGCGCTTAGATTTTTATATCATTAGCCGGGGCTGTATCTTGGGAGAGATAACACTGGCACATCTTGCTGGCTGGGGAAAAACAATTTCTCTTAATAGTAAGTCAGATGAAGAAGTAGATCTTGCTCTAGGTGGTCTTTGGTCTTTAAAAAATCTCTAAGAAGGCATTAACAATGATTAACCTAGACCCAAGTAACGAAGTTGAGTGGCGCAACCTTGCGGATGCTTACGAATCAGTTCGTATCAGTGGGTTTAACTTTGTGAAAGACTCAAAAGCTGGAAGATGGCAGAAAATACCATTAGAAGAAAAAGAATTATTTCTTGGAGATATACCAGTAAAAGCAAAAGAAGTTAAGAGTCTGGTCAGCATATTTGATTCGGTATTGTTGAATTACTCTAATGGTAATACTCATCCTAGTTTTTTTGGCTGGGTGCATGGTGGGGGCAACCTGTATGGGGCGTTAGGAGAGTTATGCGCTGCACTACTCAATAATAATTCCGGGGGTCGGGATCATATTGCCCACCAGGTAGAACGCCAGGTGCTGCAGTGGTGCCGTGAAATGTTCTGCTTTCCTGCTAACAGTTCAGGTTTACTCACCTCTGGCACTTCTATGGCAACTGTTATCGCTCTGGCCGTGGCGCGCCAAGACGCGGTAGGCCCCGCCATGAAGACTCAAGGGCTGCAAGGGAATACGACCACTTTAGTTGGTTATTGCTCGTCGCAAAGTCATAACTCTGTTCTCAAAGCATTTCAGTTGCTAGGCCTAGGCGGAGATGCTCTGCGCGCTATTCCTGTTAATGACGATTTTACTCTGAATACTCAGGCGCTAGCAGAGCAGGTCGCCGCCGATCATGCTGCCGGGGTGGTTCCCTTTTGCGTAATTGCCACGGTAGGTACTGTAAATACCGGTGCCATCGATGATGTCAACGCGATTCACGCCCTCTGCCAGCAGGAAAACCTTTGGCTGCATATCGATGCGGCGTTTGGTGGGGCTGTGGCTCTGCTTGATGAGTACCAAACGTCCTTAGATGGTATCCAGCATGCAGACTCAATTGCCTTTGATTTTCATAAATGGTTCCAGGTGCCCTATGCCGTTGGCGGTTTGTTAGTCAAAGATGCCGCTACGCATCAGGCCACGTTTTCCGAGCGTAAAGAGTACCTTGCTTCCGAAGCAGTTGGGCTTTCGGCGGGTGCCCCGTGGTTTTGTGATCTAGGTCCCGAGCTATCGCGGGGCTTTTTAGCGCTTAAGGTATGGTTTACGTTTCAGGGGCTGGGAACCGAGCGGATGGCGGCGGTGGTGCGTAAACACTGTCAGCTCGCCCAGGCCACTGCAAAGCAGATTGATGATACGCCTACATTGGAACGTCTGGCTCCGGTGCCGATGAATATTGTTTGCTGCCGATATGTACCGCAACGTTTGGAAAGCGTGGCCCAAAGTTCTGAGCAAACAGCGGATTACCTTCATTCGCTCAATAAAACCATCGTGACACAGCTTCAGCTTCAAGGGTTGGCCGCTCCCTCTACTACCACGCTTCATGGCCAGTTAGCCATTCGCATAGCGATCGTGAACCACCGAACAGAGAGTGTCCATCTGACTGAGCTAGTTGAGGCAATTCAGCAATTAGGCGAACGTATCGATTCACACTTTGCGCCCTTGTTAAACCCTACCCACTGGCATCTGATGCAAGGGGGTGATGAGAGATTATTGGTCGATCCCGACACTGGCCTGAATCGCTATGGCTGTTCGCCTTCACCACGTGATAACGCCTTTACCTTTGCGTCGTCTACCGCCACGTCCGTCTCGACTCCCGCATATCAAGCAGCTGACGCTTACCGCCAGCAAATACTTCATGACTGTGTTCAGGCCAATGACTTTATCCCCTTGGCTAACCACTGTCGCGAGTTGGAAGCGGATATTGCGAACACGCTAGGCATTGCTGATCTGATGCCTGATCTGCATCTCTCTCCTTCGGGCACCGATGCGCAACTACATGTGGCTGCTGCCGTAACGACCGCAACATCTGGAAACTGGGTGAGTATCGTGTGTGGTTCAGACGAAACCGGCAGCGGTACACCGTTTTCGGTAACAGGTCGCCACTTTGATGCGACAACGTGCCTGGGGAAAACGGTGGCTAAAGGTGAACGCTTGGCTGAAATGCCTCCGATTGCATTTTCCGGGATCCCGTTCAGAGCTGATGATGGGCACTTCTACACGCTGCAAGAAATGGATGAGCGTATCGAAGCCCAGGTAGTGGAGGAAATGGAAAAAGGTCGGCATGTTATGCTGCATGCCATGGATCAGTCAAAGTTTGGTTGCTGGGCGCCGTCTCCTTCACTGTTGGATCGATTGCGCCAATGCTACGGTGAACGCATCCAGGTCATTATTGATGCCTGCCAGTTGCGTATTGATGCAAAAGACCTGCGTGATCACCTAGCCAAAGGCGATATTTTGCTGATTACCGGTTCCAAGTTTTTCACCGGGCCTCCTTTTAGCGGTGCTGCTATTTTCCCGCAAGCGCTTTCGTATCGGTTGTCTCAGTGTGGAAAAACATTGCCTAGTGGCTTGAATGATTACTTGCCAAAAGCAGATTTAGGTATTTGGGAAGCGCTGCTACCTGATGCGCCTTCGCCATTAACCATCGGCATGTACTTACGTTGGTATGCCGCGCTCACCGAGGCTAAGCGCTACTATGAAGTGCCCAAAGAGAAACGTATCGCCGGGCTTGATGGTTTTGGTCTTAAGGTGATGCAGATGCTTGACCAGCATCCGTATTTAGAAGCGCTCATTGCAACCACTGATTCCTGGTGGGCGCGTACCGAAATGAGCGGGGATGAACTAAGCATACGACGTAGTATCTTCCCATTCCTAATTCGCAGTAAGCAAGGACATTACCTGAGCCAAGAGCAAGTAAAAACGCTGTACGAACAGCTTAATCGTGACATGAGCGATCACCCTGGGTTGACAGAAAACGAAAAAGCCCTAGCCGCTCAGTGTTGTCATATTGGTCAGCCGGTCAAAATAGATAGTGAAAATACTGCAGCGTTAAGAGTTAGTATTGGAGCTCGAATTATTTCTGATGGTTTGAGAAATTCAGTTTATGACATACATCATTGGGAGAGGGAGTTAAAACAAATCTCTTTTATTTTAACTAAAATAAGTCTATGCGTTAAAAAATTTATTAAAAGTTAATGTTTTTAATTTTAAAATTTGTGAAAAATGACAATTCTTATTACCGGAACTGCTGGTTTTATCGGTGCTGCCGTTGCACAGCGCTTACTCGAACGTGGCGAGCATGTCATGGGGTTGGATAACCATAACGCTTACTACGATCCAGCGCTGAAAGAAGATCGGGTAGCGCGACTAAACGCGCACGCTAATTATCAACATTTGCGCGTTGATGTGGCAGATCGAACCGCTATGGCTGAGGTGTTCGAACGCTATAAACCCAAACGTGTCATTCACTTAGCTGCGCAGGCGGGTGTGCGCTATTCCTTAGAAAACCCTGCTGCTTATATCGATAGTAATTTGGTGGGGTTCGCCAACGTGTTGGAAGGTTGCCGTCAGCAGCAAGTGGAACACTTGGTGTATGCCAGCAGTTCTAGCGTATATGGCGCTAATGAAGTGATGCCGTTCTCAACCCATCATAACGTCGACCACCCGTTAAGCCTTTATGCTGCCACTAAAAAAGCCAATGAGTCGATGGCGCACACCTATAGCCATCTTTATGACATCCCCACCACGGGCTTACGCTTTTTTACCGTGTATGGCCCTTGGGGGAGGCCTGATATGGCGCTGTTCAAATTCACCCAGGCTATCCTCGCCGGAGAGGCGATTTCTGTTTATCACTATGGCCAGCACCGCCGCGATTTCACTTACATTGATGATATCGTTGACGGCGTGGTACGGGTATTGGATCAACCCGCTAAACCTAACCCCACGTGGTCAGGCCAAACCCCAGACCCTGCTTCTAGCCGCGCCCCATGGCGGTTATATAACATTGGCAATCATCAGCCCATCTTGCTGCTGGATTATATTGCCGCCCTGGAAAAAGCGTTGGGCATCACAGCAAAAAAGGAAATGTTACCGATGCAACCTGGTGATGTACTGGATACCTACGCTGATGTTGATGACTTAATCGAGCAGTTTGGCTACCAGCCTAGCACCAGCGTTGAAGAAGGCATTGAAAAATTTGTGCGCTGGTATCGTGATTTTTATGGGGTGTAGTCACTCTTATTAAACGTGAATGCATTTGTTATTGTAAGCGCCCGTAAATCGGCACCTACAGCCACGCCCTGAAATTGCCCACACTGATTTCCTCATAAACACCAGGAGAAATCAGTATGACACACATCGAACGCAGACGGCTCTGGCAGCAACGTAAGCGCCCGTAAATCGGCACCTACAGCCACGCCCTGAAATTGCCCACACTGATTTCCTCGTCAACCAAGGAGAAATCAGTATGACACACATCGAACGCAGACGGCTCTGGCAGCAACGTATCGAAGACTGGCAGGCATCCGGTTTGTCCGGCATGGCCTACTGCCAGCAGCAATCACTGACTTATTGCCGCTTTGTTTACTGGCGCAAAAAGC
>Ga0209349_1001890_pt1 | contig 10165 bp, 13 predicted proteins | sample ETNvirnome_2_130_FD_184067 | JGI IMG/M metagenome (GOLD analysis project Ga0209349, IMG submission 184067) | Marine viral communities from the Pacific Ocean - ETNP_2_130 (SPAdes) (version 2) | ecosystem: Environmental > Aquatic > Marine > Oceanic | place: Pacific Ocean | collected 2013-06-22
TGTATTGGTTTTTGGGTTGGTATATTATTATGGTTAATTAGCCCATATACCGAACTATTTACTTATGTTATGAGCCCGACGACTGGCTTTTTGTTTGGTTGTTTATCCAGCGGAACTAGTTATATATTGAGCGCAATTTTTGATGATAATGGAGTAAAATTTGATGTTACGCAGTAAACTAACAGCAATTATTAAAGAAGAAGTAGCTCGATATCTTAAGGAAATAAATTCATTAGACCGAGCTATTGACCGCCTTCAAAGAGGGGGCCACGCCGATCGATCAGACGACGCGCTTGTAAAAAGAAAACGCGCGAATAACGATGATGAGTCCGCGCGCAAAAAGGCTTTAAGTTCTGCAAAAGGCTGGAAATACGTCGGACATAAAACAAAACAAGATGGCAGAAAAGTCTTTAATTTTAAGCAACCAAATGGTTCGACGTGGCATGGTACTGAAGAATATATTAGACGCCGCGCAAAATTCTTGTTAGACCTGATTCCATTAAATGACCTAGATCCCGGTGATTTAGATGATAGCTGGACGCCAGAAGCCGATGCGTCGTGGGACGAATATGTGGACAATTTATTAGATAACGTTGGGCCTAAAGGCCCGAAAGGCGCATAAAAGGGGGTGATGTTTTTTTTATGTGGAAAAATAGAACAGTAGATTTATGGAGATTCGGGAGACCACCCGTCAGATGCAAGAACGGATGCTGACTAAGGAGAATAAATGAAAAAAGTACTATTAAGAGAATTTTATAGTTTTGAGTGTAAAGACGGCATATGCCAAGATTTTTTGACAGAAGCCGAAAAGAAGCATAATGCTGATGGCGGTCTGATCTTTCCAGCCAAATTACAAGAAGCCGATGTTAAGAACGGTAATGGCCGGTCTTATCCGAAAGCTATTCTTGAGCGAGAGGTCAATAACTATAAAAACCTAATCAGCGACAACCGCGCTTATGGAGAATTAGACCATCCCGATGATTCGGTTATCAATCTAAAAAACGTGTCTCACATGATTACTGAAGTTTTTTGGAATGGTAATGAAGTAATGGGCAAGGTCAAAGTATTAGACACCCCATCAGGTAATATAATGAAAAGTATTATCAACAGCGGGGGTAAAATGGGGTTTTCAAGCAGGTCTTTGGGTACTGTGACTGAAAACAACGGCACTACGACCGTCAATGACGATTTACAGCTAATCTGTTTTGACGCCGTGTCCGAACCAAGCACACCCGGAGCCTTCGCTCTTAATGAGAATGTAACACAAAAGCCATTTGAGAAGATCGACCGTATACGTCGATTGCTTAATGAGATAAAAGGACTATAAAAGTGAATGAGCAACTTAATATTGCGACGATTCGTACATTGGTATTAGAGGAAAATTTAAATTATATATTGGAAAATAAAGACACTTTTTTACATGAAAATTGGAAAAAAAAGATCATAACCGCGCTGATACCAATAATCTTAGCCGGCAGCGTTGGTTTAAGTACCTTATCCCAACAAGTTGCCGACAAAACCAATATGCCCGAAAAAGAGGCCACCGCCCTAGTACAAACCGCCGCCTCGACAGCCAAACGCAAAACAAACCTGAATGCAAAGCATACCCTGACGGTTATCAATTCTGCTAAGGCCGTTGCTCAGCAAGCTGGAGATCAAGCTGCCTGGGCGCAAGCAGATAGAGCGGAAAAAGCAATTCGCAGTGGAAAGATAACTAGTTCTCAAGATTTAATTAAACTGCGAAAATCTTATTTTAAATATGTGCAGAGCCATTCATCAAAAACAAAGACTGGCGCGGATTCATCTGCTTCGATGAGCCCAGGCCCTAGCGGCAATGTACACTTGGACAAGGATTTATAGTGAAAAAAACAGAATTAAAAAAGGTGCTTAAGCCATTAATCAAAGAATGCATTAAAGAAATGCTTCTTGAAGAGGGTTTATTGGGCAATGTAATACAAGAAGTTATATCTAATATGCCTTCTGCACCTATGCTAGCAGAAACAGTTAAACCTAGAACCGTTATTAAACAAGCAAAGCCTATTGATTACGGCGATTTTGTCGATGATGAACTTAAAAATGAACTGCAAAAATCTAGAAATCAATTGGAAGAACAAATGTCTGCTTCTATGGGAATTAATGTTTTTGAAGGTTTGGCACCAATTGACAAAGCTGGGGATCCTGACTCGGCGGTATTATCTGAAGCAAATCCATTAGGAGATCCAAATGATCCGGGTGTTAATATCAGTGGTATATTAAAATTGGCTGGTGGCAAATGGGGTAAATTTAAGTAAAACCTTATGAGTAAGGTAATAAATGTTGAAGTTAAAGTGGGCAGAAGAGATTCAATTGAAGCTTGCATAAGAAGATTTACCAAAAAAGTTAAAAAGTCTGGTGTTTTAAATGAATACGTTTCTAAACTTAGAATGCAGAAAAAACGCCGAAAGCGAAAACAAAAGAATAATTAGCATATAGACAATTTACATGGTTGTTTATAGGTATCGGAATTGACGCGTAATTAGTGGAACTTCGGTAATTTTGTTACTAATTAATAATAGTTAAAATATATGGGAGTACAAATATATGTCTAGCATGTTAGAACAAGCCATTGTAGACGCTGAAGCTTTAAAAGAAGCTGCTTATAAAAACGCTGAAGCAATGATGATTGAAAAATATTCTGGCCATCTTAAAACAGCCATTAACCAGCTTTTAGAAGCGGAGGATGTTGAAGAAGATTTAGAGTTGGAAAACATGCCTATGGATTTAGGAGCAGATCTTGAAGAAGATGAAGATGGTGGAGAATCAGATAATTTAGATGTACCATCTGCAGCAACTGAGGGAGAAAATTTATGCCCTTGCCCCGAAGAAGATGAGATCGTGGAAATTAATCTAGATGACGTGGCTGTACAAGCTAACGATGCTTCTGACGCACCTACTTCTGACGAGTTTGAGTCAAGTGAAGATTTAGCAGGCGAATTATCTGATGATGACGAACTACAATTGACAGAAGCAGCGCTTTTGAAACTTCTAGAAACAACCTATGAAGAAGATGACGACGACGCCGGTGATTTCACCTGGCTCGACGACCTCGTCGGGGACGATGACGCGATTACATCTGCGTCAGACAAAGATTTTAAAACAGGCGTTGAAGCTGGTACAGTCGATAAAATAGTCAAAAAGCGCACAGAAGATGACGCTGATGACGATAAACAAAAAGAGAGAGATTCGTGGCTTGATGAACAAGAAGAACAAGCCGACGCATCCCCAACTTCTGGTCTGGAAGTGGTTTCTGAAGAAGAAACTGTCGAGGAAGACGTAACAGAAGAAAACACAGAATTACAAGAACAATTGGCGACTCTAAACAAAAAGTTGGAGTCGGTACAAAACAAAAATGTTAAACTTAATAAGTTGGCTCGGAAGCTTGGAAACAAGTTAGATGAGTTGAACTTAAACTATGCTCGTTTGTTATATACAAACAAGGCTTTGACAGATCCCTCGTTGAATGAGCGCCAGAAAAAAGTTATGGTGAAATCGTTGTCACAAGCAAAGTCTATCGAAGAAGCAAAAGTGTTGTTTGAAGCACTTCAAAGTCAAGTGTCTACGCCTACGCGTAGTAAAAATGAATCACTGGACGAAGTTATCAAGAGCCGGAATACCGGTTTCTTGCCTCGTAAACAACAAGATGATGATAGTACTTTAATAGAGCATAAAACTGCTGCTGCAAGGTGGCAGGTTTTAGCTGGTATTAAAAAATAAATCAAATTCTTAAGGAGGAATAATAAATAAAATGTCCAGTATTTTAAATAAGCTAACCGAAGGTATGGTTAGCCGTGATCTTCGTGCAGAAGGTGCAGCTCTACTACGAAAATGGGAGCAAACAGGCCTTTTAGAAGGCATCGAAAAGGATTGGGATAAGGCGGTTATGGCCCGTCTTCTAGAGAACCAAGCCAAAGAACTTCTTCGTGAAGCTTCAACAATGGCCGCTGGTGACGTGGAAGGTTTCGCAGCCGTGGCATTCCCCATCGTCCGTCGTGTATTCGGCGGTTTGATCGCTAACGATCTTGTTAGTGTTCAACCCATGAGTCTACCGTCAGGTCTAATCTTTTTCCTAGATTTTACACTTACGAATAGTCGTTTGAGCTACACCGCAGACGAGTCTATTTATGGTGGCGGCGTTGTTGGTCAAGCATTGACCGGTGGTGTCGATCTAGGTGGTACTAATGTAGATACTGCTGAAGTGGGTTTCTACGCGCTTAACCAAGGTTACACCTCACCAACCGGTTCTGCATCTGGTATTGTACTAGCCCCAGTTGCTGTTGGTACTGTTGGTGTTGATACTACAGCCGCAAACCGTGATCTTAACAAGATTTGCCGTTGGGATCCGGATCTTTCTGGCTCTAACGTTGCTGTTGCCGTACTTTCATCCGGTTCTACTGCGCTTGATCAACTTAATATGAAGAATTTTGTAGCTATTACACTTTCTGGTCTTTCCAGTTCTAACAGTCAGGTTCGTCGTTTAACCCAGCTTTCTGGTTCAAGTGCTGATGATTTGCTAATCTATATTACTTCAGAAGATACTTCAGCCGCCAACTTGGCAGCCGAGCTAGCCGATGGCCCGTCTGGTGGTGGTCAATGGACCGTTAACTATGCTATGGTTGATGACTTTGCTGGTACGCCAGCCGCCGGTGCAAACGCTGCACTTGGTGCTGTGGTTGGTCAGTCTGCATGGGGCTTGGAAAATGAGGAAGGAATTCCTGAGTTGGACATCAAGGTTGACTCAGTAAGCATCACCGCAATCACCAAGAAACTAAAGGCAAAGTGGACACCAGAATTGGGTCAAGACCTTAATGCGTATCATAACATGGACGCCGAGGTTGAGCTTACTTCTGTACTTTCAGAGCATATTGCTCTAGAAATTGACCGCGAGCTTCTAGAGGATCTAGTAAAGGGTGCTAAAGCAGCAACTTATTACTGGTCACGTCGCCCGGGTAAGTTTGTTAACAAGACCGATGGTTCAACAACCAACGGAACCCTGTTCCCTGACTTCACCGGTAACGTATCCGAGTGGTACGAGACTCTAGTAGAGACTGTAAACGATGTATCTGCACAGATTCACCGTAAGACTCTACGTGGTGGCGCAACCGATTTGGTTTGCTCACCTGAAGTTGCTAACATTCTTGAGTTCACTAGTGGATTCCGCGCTAACATCACCGCTGATGATAGCAAGGGTACAGTGTCCGCTGTAAACGTCGGTTCGGTAAGCAAGAAGTGGGACGTGTGGGTTGACCCCTATTTCCCGCGTAACGTAATTCTTGTTGTTCGTAAGGGCGGAAGCTTCCTAGAAAGTGGTTTTGTCTACGCGCCTTACGTACCGCTACAAGTTACTCCTACCATTTTTGGTACGGAAGACTTCGTGCCACGTAAGGGTGTTATGACTCGTTACGCGAAGAAAATGGTACGTCCGGACTTCTACGGTGTAGTTATCGTTCAAGATCTACTTGGCTAATCTAGCCTAACTAAACAAAAAACTTTTGTGCCCGTCAAGTTTTATATTTGACGGGCTTTTTTGTATTTAAATTCACTAATTATATTATTGCAAAAGGAGTTAACTTAATATGAACGTGGTCGATATGGATGATTCAATCACCGAGATTAAAAAAAATAGTCAGAGAAGAATTACAAAGCTTTTATAAAAATGGATAACCACCCCTATCCAGCCGGATATGGCTTAGCGCCTGAACAACGAAAACCATATAATACATTTAAAACCGGATTAACCAATTTAATTTTCAACCAGCGATTACAAAGTTTTCATATTGATTTAACTAATTTATATCATACGTCTAATATTGCAAAAAAACATGCAGCAGAAATAATGTTGGATGAATTAGATCGGCTAGAACAATATAAAGATCCTGCCACCGAAGAAATGAGTGATATTATACTAGATTTGGCAATCTCTTTAACATAATATCACACTAATTACTAGCGGAGGATTTTATGTATGTCATTACCAACCTTAATACCCACACAATCAGGTAGCATTACAATATTATCAGCGACCGGTAGCGTTAACGACGTTACTGCAGCCTTACCTTTAGGTGTATATTCTACATCAAACTCGTTTATTAGTGGAGCAGCAGATCAAGTTGCATATACATATAAACATTTGGGTGGTGATGTATTAGATTTAGAAATTACAGATGGAAATGTTTATGCGGCCTACGAAACAGCCGTATTGGATTATTCATATTTGGTGAATATTCATCAAGCCAAAAATGCTCTTGGAAGTTATTTAGGCGGCACCACCGGTTCTTTTGACGAAGATGGGCAGTTGGTATCTGGCGATGATTTAGTCGGCGCTGATGTAGCACTTAAATTTCCCAAGTTTCGTTTAATTTATGAGAGACAAATAGGAAACGAAATGTCTACTCAAGCTGGTTATGGTGGTACACAACCAATTTATTCAGGATCGATTGATATCGTAACTGGCCAGCAAGATTATGATTTACAAGCAATTGTTTCAGCCAGTGCTGCGTTAGGTACTTTTGGTTATACAGGCGATGCAGAAAAAAGAATTGTTGTAACTAGACTTTTTTATAAGACTCCTCATGCGATGTGGCGTTTTTATGGTTATTACGGTGGGTTAAACACTGTTGGAAACCTTTCTTCATATGGTCAGTTTACGGATGATTCATCATTTGAAATCATTCCTGTGTGGCAAAACCTTCTTCAAGCAAGAGCTTTCGAAGACGCGATTTATACCCGAAACTCACATTACTCATATGAAATTAAAAACAATAAAGTCAGACTTTATCCGCAACCGGTAGACGCATCGCCAAGTAAATTCTGGTTCCACTTTTATGTATTGCAAGATAACGATGCGTGGGAAAACACCGCAGGCCAAGATACAGGGCAAGACGGTATTAACAACATGAACACCCTACCATTTGAAAACATTCCATATGCCAGTATCAACTCAATTGGTAAACAATGGATTCGTCGTTATGCTTTGGCACTTACAAAATGTATTCTTGGAGAAACTAGAAGTAAGTTTGGAACTATTCCGATTCCGGGTGAATCTGTGACATTAAATGGTGAAGCTTTGAAGACGGAAGGTAAGGAAGAAAAAGATAAACTTCGTGATGAATTAAAAGAAGTTCTTGATGAAATGACATATGTTAAGTTAATGGAAAACAATAAAACAATGTCAGAAATGACGGAAGAAACAATGAAAAGATCACCATTACCGGTTTTTGTAGGATAATATGAATTTTAATGAATTAAAAAAAATGGTATTAAAAGAAACATGGAACAACGAACCTTATGCTCGGGCATATGCTGAGCGTTTTAGACAACGTGAATTACAAATAGCTGACCCGGATTCAATTCATGCGGCCATGGCACACTTTATAAAAGTGGTCAATGATATAAAATCTGGTGAATTACAATATGGTTCTCAATCTGATCATTTCCGACCTCCGCGTGGTTACGCCCCACCAGTTACAAGAGCTAAAGTTGAACCATTTGATAATGGTTATTATGGAGATTGGAATAAAGATTTAGACGGGCTTCGAAGTATAATAGGATATTAATATGACAGACGAAAACAAATGGGTACAACCAACCACTCCACCACCCCCAATGTTTTTGGGGAAGAAAGAACGTGATCTGGTTAAACAAGTAAACGATGAATTAATTGAAAGAGTCATTGGTCAGCAGGTTGTATACTATCCAATAAGTTTAGAACACACAAACTTCCACCCATTATATGGTGAGGCCAAAAACAAGACCTTTTTAGACCCAATTGTTATTCATGCATTAATTGTATGGGAAGGCCACGAAACAAAATCAACTTCAGCAGGAATTGACCGTAGGCCCTCTATTATAATTCATTTTCATAAGCGCAGATTGACGGAAGACCAAAACCTAATTGTTAAAGAGGGTGACTTTGTATTGTATAACACCAATTATTTTGAAATTGTGAGTTTGAACGAACCACAAAGAATCTTTGGTCAAGTAGAAAATCAAATGGAAGTCGAAGCAAAATGTCTGAAAGCCAGAGCTGGCTTGTTTGATGCAAAATAAACCTTGTATATGATATACTGGGTATATGGAACTTAAAGAATTGTTAGATAAGAATTTTACACCTCAACAAATTAAAATTATCCGAGCATGGGGAGACTTAGCTGGAGAATGGAACGAATTATCTGGTAAAGCCAATTATGAAGGCCACGGAACAAAGGGTCTGGCCTTTCGTTTTGATGATAAAATTTTAAAAGTGACAAGGGACGACTCCGAAGCACAAGCATGTTCCAAATTAATCGGTAAAAGCCACCCAAACATATACGAAACATACGCCGTTGCTAGGACCACACCAATCGATATTGGCCACAATCAAAAAGCAGCATATTATCTTATTATTGAAGAATATCTTGAACCAGCAACTAAAGAAATGCTTGAGGTGGCAAGGTTTGTTCTAGAGAAGGTCGATCAAAAGCGCCATGGCCAACGTAATAAACTATATTATGAATGGAAGGAAAATTACCTAGATGAGTTTAAGACTCTACTAAGCGAACTTATTAAAACTATCGAACAAAGGCCAGAATTGTTGGTTTTTAAAAATAAGTTTGTTGTAACTGTAAAAAGGTTGCGTATAATAGCTGAAAAGCTTGGTTGGGATGCTAGACAAACTAATTTGTTCGAACAATTCTTTAGATTATCTGATTCCGGACACGCCTTACATAGTATGGATGACGAAATACTCCCGGCAGACCCACCGTGGAGAAATAAAGAAGAAACACGTTATGGTTTACGCAAACATGCAGAGAATTTACTTAGTAATGTCAAGCTACAACACCTACATGAGCTAGCCTTATCTCTAACATATCTTAAGGAACGAGGTATTCTTTTCTACGACGTATCAGCCGGGAATATCCGCAGTAAAGACGGACATATTGGTTTAATTGATTTGGGGTATTCAACTGTTGTTGGGAAGAAAGAATTAGATTTGGTTAAACTCTCAGAAACTATTAAACATTTACAAAATATACCCATCGAGACATTAAAGACACAAATATACTCAGTTTTAAATGATTCACTAACTAAATATTAATATGGGCGAAGACACAACAAGAGATACACGAATGCCGTTAATTCCTTCAAGTCTGGAGGATATTGATTTTGCAATGTATGACTACGTTAATACAACATTAGATATTCATATCGCAGATCATGACAAATTCACCAAGGTTCCGGTTGTGTGGGCAACTGCGGAAAGAACATTTCAGGTTAAAAAAGACAGTGAGTTTAGGGATGCAGAGGGCACGTTAAAATACCCCCTTATTGTTATTGAGCGCACGGGTGTGGACAAATCTTTGTCTCGTAAGGGTCGTTTTTATGGCCATGTCCCGTCAGATAAAGATGCTAAACAAAATAATTTCAAAGTTTTTACCAGAGTTAAACAAGATAAAACTGCAAACTTCGCAAACGCGGAAGCACAAAGAATTACAAAGGGTACACACATCAACTTTGTTATGCCCGCGACCAAGGTTGTCCGTGAACATTTATTGGTACCTATGCCAGTACATGTTGAACTTAAATATAAAATCAGTCTCATAGCAGAATATCAACAACATGCAAATTCTATGACTACTCCGTTTTTAACAAGCCCGGGTAATGTCAATTATTTTGTTATGCAACGAAACGGCCATATATATGAAGGTTTTATTAATGAAAGTTTCGGTCATGATAACACAATATCCGATCTCGGAGAAGAAGAAAGAAAATTTCAGACAGATGTTGAGATTGAAGTAATTGGATATATTTTAGGTGACGGAGTTAACCAAAAACAACCCTTCGCAGTCAAGCGAGAAACCGTTGTAGATATTAAAATTCCTAGAGAACGAGCTATCTTTGGAGACGTTAATACGTATATAGATGAACCCCGAGATTTTAATAGAGAATAACCCAATATATAATGGGATTTTGCACACCATCTTTACTATTTATTAACAGATATTAAATCGACAAGGAGACTTTCATATGTCTGTAGATAAGTTCAAATTCGTTTCCCCCGGCATTTTCGTGGATGAAATCGACAATTCACAACCAAACAAGGTAGCCAAGCGGTTAGGACCATTAGTTATTGGTCGAACGCGTAAAGGCC
>Ga0209349_1001892_pt1 | contig 10154 bp, 5 predicted proteins | sample ETNvirnome_2_130_FD_184067 | JGI IMG/M metagenome (GOLD analysis project Ga0209349, IMG submission 184067) | Marine viral communities from the Pacific Ocean - ETNP_2_130 (SPAdes) (version 2) | ecosystem: Environmental > Aquatic > Marine > Oceanic | place: Pacific Ocean | collected 2013-06-22
CTGTAAAATTTAGTAGTAATACTCCAGCTGAGGATTCCTATTATCGAGTTCAGCGTAATGACAACTCATCAGGAATTGGTTCCTATAGGAGTACGCTATCTATGGGAGAAACAATAAATACAGTAAAACTAGTTCCGGTAACTGGATATAGGACTGGGGGAACTGTAATAAGAAGCAGTGGAGTTCTGGCAGACACAATTCTTGACTCAGCCGTTAATTCTGTAGCTACCCAGATAGCTGGAAGTACAGGTAACAGTTATATATGGGCAGGTGTAAATAATCAAGTTCAGTGGGTACAAAGCTATGTACCTGGACCAGAGGCAAACCAGCCAATATATGAGAAACTTGTTTTTGTAAATTCTAATGACCCGGGAGAGAATAATGGTCAGTATGACCACACAGCACCTTTTGATGTATTAAACAGTACCCTCAAAAGAGTACTTACTTTCTGTCCCGCAAATGGCTCGAATAGGATAGATTGTTGGTCAGCAGGGGCTACTGACCGTGGTGACTTTATTGTTACTACTGATTTAAGTGGTGTTTTTAAGATAGAATTTAGCGAACAACATGCGGGAACAGCAGGTTTTTCAACAGACAAAAAATATTATTGGAAGTTTAGTCTAACTTATGATGGATATCAGGAAACTCCATTATCATTTTTTATTATTAATACTACAGGTGGGACCGATTATAATTATATTGTAATAAAAATTGTAATATCAGATAATGATTTAGTGCCAAGAAGGGTTTCTCATATAAATCTATATAGAGCAGAAGGTCCTTCATCTGATGCTGACCCTATTGGATTCTATCGTCATACAAAGTCTATACCAATAAAAGATTTTGAAGATTCGGCAAATGCAGAATTATTGTTTACTGATTATGAACCTAAAAAAGGAGCTTCTTATGAAGCTAGGACAGGTATGTCAGAAGTATTAAGTAGTACAATAGTGCATTACGGATTATCAACAAAATTAAATGGTTATTTATTTGTTGGGAATTGTTGGCAAAGAACATTAGGGGATGCTAAAAATTATATATTTCGTTCTAAGCTTGGTAAGTTTGATATGTTTAATTGGGTGGAAGAATTTCTTGTATTACCATCTACGCCAACAGCTCTTACTGCTTTTCAAGGAAGACTATATGCTTTTGACAGGCAAAATACTTATCGTATCGACCCTAATAATCTTGTAATAGAGGATATTTTTGAAGGTGTTGGCTGTGCTGGGCCGAATGCGGTAGCAGTAACTGAGTATGGCATGTGTTTTGCTGATGAAAATAATATTTATCTTCATGATGGTAATAATCCTGTAGCTATTGGTGATTCTATACTTAAGGGGGAAAGAAGTCATGAAATTTATTCACTGAGGTTGTCTGCTCATTCAGAGCTGAATGCTTGGCAGACAGGTAGAGATAAAAGTTTTAAACCTTTAATAGCATTTGATGGTAAAAGAAATTCGTTTTGTTGTTTTTTTAAGAATGGAGATGGAGATTTTGACCATGATTCATGGGGTACTACTGATATCAATGGTGCATGGAATTGCTGGAGTTATAATTTAAGAAGGAGGAGATGGGATTTATGGGAGTATTCTCATGCATATGGTAGTATGGCAAATGATTCAAAGATTACGTATGGTGCGCCTGTTAGTGTAAAAACTGATTTGGATGGTTATATATTGGTCTCAAGTATTCAAGGGAAGCTTGTGAAGTACCATTCTCATCCTATAAAAAAAAGAAAATGGTCTTGGTATAGCAAAAGGTTTGTTATGGGGCAGCCTACGCAAACTAAAGTATTAAAGAATATTAAGTTTTTGTGTAGTCATGATTTTAAGGATACTTGGATTATCGTTTTGTTAAATAATCAAATATTGGGATACTCGGAGGAATTCAAAGAGTTTAGAAGTAATGATTGGTTTCCTCCGTTAGATAATTCTCAAACAAATATTTATTCTTTAGCCCCTAAAAAAGATAGTGGAAAAGCGAGGTTGTCTAAATTTAATGAAATTAGAATTATGATTATTAAATCTGATGGCTATGTAGAGACTATCCAAGAGGAAACCATGTTCAATGGGGAAGAAGTATTCTATGTTCCAAAAACTATTGATTCTATTGGAATAGTGTTTAAAAGGAAAACTATAAAATAATGGCCATACAGAAAAAATCTCCACCAAGAATGAAAGACCCTGAAATAGCTTTAAGTTTCCAGAAAGTTTATGACGATTTAAACGAACTTATTAACAGTGTTAATCAGGGAACAACCAGTGATGAAAAGACAATTACAGGAGGTAAGGCTGGAGATATTAGGTTTGTTAAGCATGGTTCTGGAAGTTATTATTTTGAAGGTAAAACTGATGAAGGTTGGGTTAGGAGTATAGAGAAGATAGATTTAGATATTACAACTTTAACTGATAATAGCGGTGGTGAACCTAGCAATACAATACCAGAGCAGACAGCCTCGTATGATGAAGAAGATGTTGCAAATGCACTAGCATCATTAGCGGCTAAAGTAAATGAAGTAATAAATAATATTGAGAAGATTAATTTTGGTATGGTATATGGAGATAAAAGGCTGAATTTATAGTTGATTATAGCTTTATACTATTTGTATATTAACTTATGATTAGGAGTGTATCATATGGGTTTTGATTTAGACTGGTTAACGGGTAATGTTGACCCAGATGAAGTCAGAGAAAGACATCTAGAAGGAATGAACCTTGGCTCGAGGTATTTCCAGCCCGGTCAGAAACTAGTCAGTCAAGGACAGGGCTTTATAGCTGGAAAGGGTCCTATATTAGATGCAATGCGTAAGAGATTGCGTACTTCTATTTATGACCAGTCTGCTCAGACTGGAAGTAATTTGGCAATGCAAATGTCTCAGATGGGTCTCTCACCGGGAGCAAGTGGAGGACAGGGAAATATAATCTCTCAGATGCTAAAAAATAGAGCTGGAGAAAGATTTTCTGGTGGGTTATTAGATATATCAAAATATGGAGTAGAGCAGGGTCGGGGACTTGTAAGCCAAGGAAAAGGATTTTATGATACTGGTTCTCAGTATCAGAGCGGAGCTAATGTAGCTGGGACTCAGCAGCTTGCCCAGAATAAAGCAAATATAGCAGGACTTACACAACAATTTCTTTCTCCAGTACTTGGTATGGCAGCTGGTGGAATCCCCGGTATGCTTGGTGGAGCTTTTAAAGGAGCAAAGGGATTCTTTGGGGGAGGTGGGGCAGGTCCGCAAGCTTTTGATATTGGTGGTTATAATCAATTAGCATCGGGTAGGCAACAACAGTGGCAAGCTGATAATCCTACTTGGGACCCTGCTACTAGTGAATTTACTAATTTCTGGGATTAAAGGTAATGGCTTATCAACCAGTTAGTACAGTACGGGACTTAGGGATACCTAGCTTAATGGATTATGCTAAGGAAGGTTTGAAGAAGAAATCACCTGATGAGCAACAGGTTAGTACTCCTGTTCAACCGAATGAATCTACTGAAAGGCGGGAACCTGTATTTTCAGGTTTATTAGGGCCTGCTCTTGGCAATAGTTATTCGGGTTATTCTACCATAGATGACTATATATCAGGAGCCAATCAATCAGAGCCTTATTCAGATGAACCGCTTTCTTTTGAAGAGGCAGGTTTAAATGAACAAGACTATTCATTTTATCAAGATTGGCTTGATGACCCAACTTTAAAAGATGATTATGGTAGCTGGGAAGATTATCTTGGCTTTAGACAAAGTATGGAAGGTGGCTTTTATTAAAAGGTGATATTATTATGGCATTAAAGAGAGAAAAATGGGACCCATTATTTAGGAAATCTCCTGTAAGGACGCGAGAGACTATTGATAGGCAGCTTAAAGAAGATATGGATTACTGGAGGGATACACCTTGGTGGCAGAATCCTAATGTATACAGAGGTGGGAGTAGGAGCTTTGCTGAAAGTAAGACTCCTATGAGTAGAAGGCCTTCATTCAGGGGATTATTAGGTGAAACTATGCCCGGTGAGTATGGTGGATTGCCTCTAGCAAAAGAACCCTTTCCTCAATTTAGAATGTCTAATGTACCTGAACTAGAATTACCAACTCCTTTTCAAAATTTTGCTAGGGAGGAAGATATTCTAGCTAGTCAGGCTCAGCAAAGAGGGGGAGATGAGAATAAAAAGACTGTGATTGATTGGCTTAAGAAAAATAGACCTGATGACCCAAGAATAAAGGAAGCTCGTCAGGCTGAAATGGTAAAAGAAATGGAGACTTGGAAGCCTTTCCCTCTCAGCATTAGAAGAGAAGAAGGAGTTTCTTTTCAACCTAAATTTGCTGATACTCCAACAGAGAGAGCTTATCAAGAAAGCTTGCCAAGTGCTGCTAATCTTGAGCAAATGAATCTGGAAAAGGGAATGATGGATAAAACCATGGCTTCTGACCCCATAAAAGCTGATGAGGACAGAAGTTTGCTATCTGAAGCCGGTGAAGGTGTTCAATCTGAAGCTAGGCAATTTGCCAGAACATTTAATCCTCAAAGTACAGAAGATGTGACTAAGCTGCAGGGTTATTTAACAGAGTTAGGTTATGATATTGGTGGAGTAGATGGTGTCTTAGGGCCAAAGACTGAGAAAGCACTTAGAGCTCTACAAGGAGTTAAGTATTCTCCTCCTACTAAATCAGCTAAGGGAAAGAAAGGTTCTACTCAGCAAATTAAAAAGGTGGAAGATATTAAGAAACAAGCAAAGACTATTACTCAAGGCAGGGAATCGATGGATAGGGAATATGATTGGCATTTTTCAGATTTAATAAGACCAACTAAAAAATATGGTAGAATTCCTGATGACCTCTTTGGTGTTCCGGGCTTAGGAACAAAGGCTTTTTGGTCTCAAACTAGACCCAAGGATTCTTCATCTTACCGAGGTAGATAATAATGGCTTACCAACCAATTAGTACAGTAAGAGACCTCGGTATCCGGTCATTCTCCCAGATGAAGCTTGATAAGTTGAAGATTCAAGCAGATGAGCTTGCCTTACAAGATAGGATGGATGCTAAGACAGGTACTAAACTTTATTCTCAGCTCAATGATAAGCTTTATGCTTTAGAGAATAAGACTATGGATTATGGTTTCTTAGATAATACTGGCAGAATGAATGTTACCAGTCTTAAAGAAGAGGGGGTAAAATATAATGATGAGACCAGAAAAACTCTTCTGAATGAATATAGGGTAAAGTTTGAACAGGCTGGTATTCCGTTTAATATTACTGCATTTGATGAAAGTTGGCAAAAAGGGAAGGTTAGAGAGAATCGTCGTATAATAAATGATTTAGCTAGTGCTAAAGCCAGAGGTGTTATTGAAGAAGATGATTTTGATAAAGCTTTAAACATTCCTGAGTTCCGTGATTTCTATCTTAATATGCGTGATGAAAATAATCGAGCAGCACTTACAGCAGCAGGTTATGACCCCTTATATAGAACTAATGAACAAAGAGTACTTGCTGCTAAAGAAAAATTTGCTAAGCTTTTTGATGTGAAACGCCAAGCTGAAAACTTAGGTCTTTTTGCTATGGAGCATCCTTTAGGAGCAACTGGTATAGGTGCTGGAACAATAGGAGCTGGTTATGGGATAAGTAAAATGTTCAAAGGTGGTGAGAAGTTAAAATCAGCTGAACAGACTCTTAAGACTGCTCAGAGCGCTTGGGCTGCTAAAGGAACTAAGCCTACTATTATAAAAAGACCACTAAAAAAGAATTTTAAGGGGGGTAAAACATCTAAAGCTTATAAAACAGCCAATAAAAAGTATCTAGCTCGTAATAAAGCTATAGATGTCTTTAATGCAAATAAGGAGAATTTACGTACAAGTTTAGACGATGCTCAGACTGCTGTAGATAAGATTAAATCTAGGAGAGGGTATAGATTTAGAAAAGGTATAAAGTCTACTGTAAAAGGGGCTGCTCCATACTTTGCACCTCAAGCTGGTGAAATGATTGGACGAGAATTTGGTGGAGAAGAGGGTAAATTAGCAGGTCAAGCAGCTGGTACCGGAGTTTTAACTTTCTTAAAAAGAAAATTACCTATGGCTGCGGCTAAGCTAAGTTCTCGGATAGCAACTGGTCATACAGCTGGCATAGCAGGTGGCCCTTGGGGTCAAGCAGTAGCTGTACTTGCTGATATAGGCTTTACAGGGTACCAGATATATGATTTATGGAAAGATTATAACGAATACTTAAAGACCGGTAGGTCAGAATAGTGTGGCAGTACCAAGAACATTTTCTCCTACTGTTGAACTTCCCCAGATACAGCAAGCAATTCAGCTGTATCAACAACATCCAGACAAATTTACAGACCAAGACCTAGACTTACTCAAGAACCACGCTGAATATTACCATCTTCCTTTTGCTGAAGATGAGGAATCACAGCAGGGTAGAGTAACTGGTTTAATATCACAGCTAGGCTCTGGTTTTGTCTCAGGCTTTTCTACTCTTAATGTGGGCAAGGCTCCAAGAGATGAATATGAATCCATAGCAAGAAACCTTGGTCATCTCGCAGGATTTGTAGGATTCGTTCCTGCTAAACCTTTCCAATTATTAAATCTAAGAAGACTTACAGGAGCTGCTAAGGCTTTACAGGGCAGGTCTATTCCTATGATAGCTGCCAAGGCTGTTACTGAAAAAGCAGGTAAGCTTGTTGGGGGATTGACTTCTAAATCAGTAGCTGCAAGAGCAGGAGCTACTACAGACGCTCTATCGTTCTTACAGAAGCCTCTTGCCAAAGACCTTATAGAGGGTTCTTTTCATCTTGGAGTAGCATCAGCAGTAAGTTCATGGCAAGAAGGTATAGACGGAATGATGCAAGGATTCATTGGTGGGGCACAAGCAGGTGTTGTATTTAGGGGGATAGGGAATTTTGTAAAAACTGGTGATAAGTCAGGTGACAAAATACTTAGAGGATTGTCTGCTAGTTTATTTATGGGCCTCCCATCTACAATGCGTGGTGCCACAACACCAGAACAAATCTATGAGTATGTTCTGGGTGCATACTTTGGTGTAAAGGAAGCTCCTTACCATAGAAGAGCTGCTGGTAAGCATTTACAGAAGATGACTGAGAAAGGAAATCTCGAGCCTGAGACTATAGAGGGATGGGAGAAGCTTGATGCAAAGACTCAGAAAACTGTTCAGGAAGCTGTTGAAAAGCAGGTAGGTGACAGAGTTCAAGTAGGAGCTTTGCAATATGCACTTGCTATTGAACAGGGTAAATCCCCAGAAGAAGCACAGAAGTTAGCAGAGTCTTTCATTAAAGATTATAAAGCTCCTGAATATACTGAGGAAGGTGAACTCATTGCTGATGTCAAGATTTCTGATAAGGATAAGGTTGAGACTAACAGGGTACTTGAGGGCCCTAAAAGAGAGGATAATGACCTTAGTAATCATAGGGATGATACGGATACTGGTACTGAGATTCAGAGATTCACTGTTAATACTGAGAACTTTGTTAAAGACCATTTAGAAAACATATGGAAGGATAAAAAGAATCCCAGAAGTTTAATTAATGTAGCAGCATCTGCTATAGAGACTAGATGGAAGGAACTTTATGAAGAAGCTCGTGAAGTTACCAAGACCAATCCAAGCCCTGAGATAATAGAGTTTATACAGGACAATTTTGGTACTGTATTAGAATCTGAAGCTAAGAATTACTGGAGACAGCAGGGTGAGAGAAGACTAAAGGCTCGTCCTGTTAAGATGCTTAGTGGAATCCTGAATCCATATAAGAATGATGAGTATGAACTCATTGAACTTGAGTATGGTGTCGATACTAATCTAGCCGGTAACCGTAAGAGATTACTTGAACCATCAAAGCTACTGGACTTGGTTTACAGAGACCAGTTTGAGAAAGTTGGTGGCGAGTCTTACTCTCCTGAGAAGCATGGGAGACCCTATATGGTGCTTGACCATATTGTAATGCATACCCCAAGAGGCTTGAAAGAGGTAAGTATTGATAAGATACAGCAGGAGTATATTAATTACTTTAAGACTTTAAAGAATCAGGGTCATGAAGATTGGATAGATGCAAAGAATAAAGATATAGAAGATATTGCAAGGAATAGGAAAGATGAGGTCATTGCAAAGAATATAATGCAAATGAATAAGTCTGGCTATTACTACTTCGGAGGCAAGGGAGATGCAGCTAGGCAATACTTTGTAAGGTATCATCCCTTAGTTGAGTCACCTGTTGTTGATGATGCACCAATTACTCCAAAAACATCTATGCCAATGAATTTTAGAGATGGTACAGGTGGACGTCAGATGCGACCTGAATTTCAAGGCAAGTCCACTATGGATTTAATCTTCTCTGGGGACAGAACTGCTACTAGTCGTAGCCCAAGGGCACAGAAAGATATTAAAAAGGGTGATGTAATAGAATTTCGTGGTGGTGGTACTAAAGTATTAGTGCGTGCTACAACAAATGAATATTCTTTAAATGATATTACAGCAAAAGAATGGAGTAGACTTGAAGGGTGGGATACAAAACGATTTGAATCTTATAAAAAGAGAGGCTATAAACAGTTTCAGTTTGAGTTAATTAAGGATGCACCAATTACAATAAAGAAACCTACTAGAGGATATAAGACACAAAGAAATTGGAATAATATTGTTAGGATTTTACAATCAAAATTTAAGCAGCACAATGTAAAGGATGAAGTCAAGAAAGATATGGAACGCTGGGCTAGAAAAATGGGACTTGACCCTAAAGACCCAGTAGCCATTGATATGTATAAGAGCGCTTATGTTTCTAATATTCTTTATGAACTTGGTATGAATGGGTTTAAGAATATTGATGACCCCGATATATTCAACGATTCATTTAAGCAGGTGATTAGCAAGTCTTATATTAATGACCCCAAAGGTTTTAATAAGAGAGCACAGATTTGGTTTACAACTGGATTCTCTTCTAATCCTGAGTACATATCTGAGAAAGTAAAGGATTTAGAAGATGGTATGTATAAGTCTAGGATTGTTAAGGATAGTGTACTCGATGAGGTCTATAGTGATGGTGCCATACTTGGGAGGTCAGATGTTATTGATGCTATGAATTCTGATTGGGGGATGCCTTTAGAAGGTAAGGCTAATAAATCTTTTATAGTTAGTCCGAATTCAGAACATGGAGCCTTGCTTGGTAAGTATATGATACACTCTCCAAGTCCTAAGATAGAGAAGTGGATGAAACAAAAAGGGATTCACTTTATTATTCCTAAGACAGCAGCTAAACAGTATGGGACTAGAAAAGTTGGCGAGGAAATATATACTTCCACTGGAGGATATAATATAATAGGTGGAGAGGTATACAAGATTCCAGCCGAGCATTTCAAGGGAATCTTTTCTGAAAAGGTTGATAAGCACAATGCTGAATGGGTAAATCTTCCTAAACAGATGATGTCTAATCTGACACCATTTAACTTTAATCCCACTCCTAAGGATGCTGCTACAATAGAGGATATGTATAATACTTTGAACCGGAAACAGTTCATGGGTGAGAAAGACTGGAATGCTAAGCTTGAGAAATTGATTCAGTCTCCTAAGGATAATGAGAATCTTTTACCAGAGCTTGAAAAGAATTTTGATAAGCTTGGTGTAGATAATATCCTAAGAGCTATACAGGCTAAGGGAAATGAGAAGTTTGCTAACCTTGCCTATGCTAAGGTCCAGAGAGGACAAATGGATATACTTGAGAATCTTGTAGCTGAAGGTGAGATAGATAGGAAAGATGCAGATGAATCCATGGCTGAGCTAACAGATACACTCCAGATACATCAAAAGATAAAGGCTTATGCTCCTGACAGCTTGCTTAGTGTGTTCCATAAATGGAGCTTTCCTTATCTTGAGACAAGCTTAAGGAATTATATTGTACAAACCCTGACCAGACCAAAGGTAGCTAATAGCTTCTCATCAAGGATGAGGCCTTATGATATTGTTATGCAAAATGAAGGGGCTACTCAAGAGCTGAAGAATAATAAAGAACTCTTCTTTCTGGATGATGGTTTTAAAAGCGTTAAAATTAGGTCCTCCTACTGGAAAAACACCAAGAGTCTAGGTGATGTATGGAAAATGTTTAAAGACCCCGAGAATCAGCAAAATAAGGGCTTAATGAAGGAATTAGAGAGTATACTCGAAGCAACT
>Ga0209349_1001895_pt1 | contig 10137 bp, 11 predicted proteins | sample ETNvirnome_2_130_FD_184067 | JGI IMG/M metagenome (GOLD analysis project Ga0209349, IMG submission 184067) | Marine viral communities from the Pacific Ocean - ETNP_2_130 (SPAdes) (version 2) | ecosystem: Environmental > Aquatic > Marine > Oceanic | place: Pacific Ocean | collected 2013-06-22
CATCTACATACAAAAAGCTTCTAGTCTGTTTTCCATCACCCCATATTTCTATTTCACTTTTAGCTTGAATAACCTTACGGCATATAGCAGCTGGTGCTTTTTCTCTACCACCGTCCCACGTGCCTAGAGGTCCAAAGATATTATGAAAACGAGCAACTCTTACTGGGATGCCAAAGTTTCTGTTATAAGCTAAATATAACCTTTCACTAAATAGTTTCTCCCACCCATATTCAGAATCAGGATTAGCAGGATATGCAGAAGATTCTTCGCAATTTGGGTTCGTGGGGTCTAATTGATTATGCTCTGGATACATGCATGCACTACTACTATAAAATATTTTAGTCTTGTTAGTTTTACTTTTATTATATTCATCAGCGTTATCTACTACATCACTAAATCTATGCTCATTAAATTCTTTTATTGCATTTAAAATATTAAGATTTATGGTTGCTGAATTATGCATAATATCTGCATCATTATCACCGGTAAAGATAAATCCAGCACCACCCATGTCTGCTGCTAGCTGATAAATTTCGTCAAAAGGACGCTTAAACTGCTCTGGCACACTACTAAAATAATTACCCTGTTCTCCGGAGAACTTAACTACGCGTCTACAATTATCTTGATCTCTTAAATCGCCGGCCTGGCCACTAATAAATTCATCTGCTTGTGATTTATTATATTCGGGTAATTTTAAATCAGCACCTCTTACCCAATAACCTTCTCTTTTAAGGCGGTTAACTAGATGATTACCTATAAAACCACCAGCACCTAATACTAAAGCTGTTTTCATAATAGTATTATATTAGTATAAGGTTATTAATCAACCATATATTTATCTGAGGGTATAGACGGCCACCTTACAACTATAAGATCAGTGTCTTCAGTAAATTCAACATCTGAAATTTCATTTGGGTAGAATACAAACATGTCACCTTTCTTTAAAATTCTAGATGTTTTTAAACTCGCATCATTTATAATCATCATACCAGAAACAACATAAGTTAATTCTGTTGTAACCTTATGTGTATGTTTGTCCCCTATTTTACCCCGCTTATGGTGTTGATGAGCTACTTCAAAAAAGGGATTTTTAAACAATGATGGTTCAAAGTCACCAATAAACCAACCATTAGTAAAATCATCTATATGTTTAACTAACATTATTTACTCCCTTCTGCTTTTTGAATTCTTGTTGCATGTCTTCCTCCATCGAATGTTGTTGTTTTCCAAATTTTTACCATTTTATCTAGTTGATCAATATCAACAAATTTACTTGGAATTGCAAAATAGTTAGCACAGTTATGTCTTACAGCATATTCTGCTGTATAATCATTAAACACTAATGCACTTCTAATACCTTGTTGTTTGTTTCCAGATATATTCATCCCTTGCCCTGTTCTACAAAAAGCTAGAGCAAAATCGCAATTACCTTTATTGATAAAGTCAGTAGCTTGAAAAACATAGTCATTATAATCACAATCCTTATTTACAAAGGTACCAAAATCAGTATATTTTAGACCGTTTTTATGTAATACTTCTTTAGCTGCTTCTTTAAGATCCCAGCCTGAATGATCAGCACAAAGAGCTATAGGCTTAACTCCAAATGTTTTAAGGGTATGAGTTACAAAAAAGTTTAATTCTTCTGGTGTGCCCATAAGATGCATCTTTTTAACATCTTGTGTTTTAATTATACACCCATCTTCAATCATTAAGTTATATAATGGGCAGACGTAAAATTCACCATTTGTAGTCATATTTTCAGCAATCATTTGCTTAGCATATTTTACAAACTCTGTACCTTTTGTAAAGGTATATACACCGACTGCTGCATTTTCACTTATAACTTCTTTCTCAGCAGTTCTTAAAACTGTTTTATTTTTATCAAATTCTGCATAACTATAAGCAGGATTATTACTCTTAAATGTTAGAATAGAGCCATTAACTGTTTTATCGATATTAGCTGGATCATAAAAGGGTTCAAAAAATACATCTAATGTATAAACTACTAACGGGTTGTCATTATCAATATACTGTTCTGCCTGGAGACACGTTTCAACAGAACCGCGTGTAATTTTGTCGATAATAATAATCTTGATATCATTACCATATCTACTCTTTAAAATTTTATCTAAAGAAAAATTACTTACATGATCCCTTCTAACAGCAAAAATTAAATTACAGTCTTTTTTATTTTTTATTGACTTTAAGCTCCAGTCAATCATTTGTGTATCATCCACCATGATTAACTGCTTGGGCATCACGTATCCCTGATCAACAAATCGCTGGCCGCGGCCAGCTATAGGTATAAGTATATTAGTTTTTTTCATTTATTTCAGCTAACAACTTTGAGGTTATAGTATGAGCTTCTTTTATATTATTCTCTAAATCAAAATTTTCAACGTTGTTTAAAATGGTTGACATAACTGCTGCTGCAAACATATCACCAGCGCCTAGTACATTTATATTGTCTATTACTGGCATTTTAATGTTAAAAGATCTCTCACAATTCATACATGTACTACCGCCCTTATCGTGTAAAATAACCCACCCTCTTACTTTAGAAGCTAATTCATTCATATCCATAAATAAATCTTCATCAGATATAAAGAAATAATCAATGTATTTTAATACTGAAAGGTCCTTTAGAACTCTACCTTTACAAATATCAGTAGATATAATATTACTTTTTTTTCTAGCTTCTTTTATAAAGGAGAGATCATCTAGCTCATTAATATATAAAATATGAGACCAAGAAGATTCTCTTATTATGGGTGTTCGGTTTTTTAAATTTAAATTTGCGATTGAAGCTCTCTCCGCTTTTTCTTTATTTACCAAAATAAGAGCTTCACCTATATTTGTGGGCTCTACGCTGACTTGATAATCAGGGCATATTTTTGACAACGTTGACCAAATATTTCCAACACCGCCTACTGATTTATAGCTAATATCTCCATCTAAAATAGTATCTGTAGTTACGTGACCGTAGAGAGAAATATTATTCATTGTATATATTGTCATATAATTTAATATAATCACTACATATTCCATAGCAATTGTTTATATTTTTATAGAGTGGGGGTTTAATCTCAGGTAATACAACTATGGATTTAGATGTAAAATCGGTGTTTTGTGATTTAGAATGGTGCCATATATACCCTAAGGACGTAATAACTAAATCTTCATGTGTATGCCAAAAGTAGTGTATATCTTTTTTGACTATATTAACAATATGCTTTAAGCTTTCTTTATCTTTTAAATGGCACCATAGATTTTTATTTACTAAAAAATCTATTTCAATTTTATATAATGGTTTATCGTGACCAAGCCAAAATTCGTTATCTTTGAAATTAACATCTACTTCCACATCAAACCCTGCATATAGAGCATCGTTTATGTATGAAGGATCGTTTTCGTATTTAGATTTACCTGATATATTACCTCTATGAGAAATTAATCTAGGTCCAGTCTTCATCATAATAGTATTCTCCCTGCGGTTCGTATAAATCATACATATATCCTGTATTGTATTTTTCCCACCTCATTTTTATTCTTGGAAAAACACCAAAAATTTTATCTCTAATTTCTTCTGATATTTGAAGAGCGCGGTAGCGGGTAGGAGATGTATCTAATAGATAGTCTTTAAAATTTTTAATATGATCGTAAACTTCAGGGACAAATTTCGCGAAATAATGCGCGCCAAAGTAGCACGGTATTCTTACTGTTTCGTTTTCAAAGCCGCCCTCCTGTGTAGGTGTTATAGGTTCCCCTTCTTTGTATAGTGGGCAGCTGTATAACGATCTTAGATCTTCTGTATAGCCCCAAAAAATATGATCTTGTGGGTGGTACGGAAAGTGACTACCCATGCCAACTGCATATATTTTGCCTCGCGGCCCGGATCCATCTGAATATTTTAAATCACAATCAAAACCTTTCTTATCTACAAATCTTTTAAGCATATTCATACTACTTTTCATAACAGTTTGATCACTTCTAAATTTCATAGTTTGTTCAGACGTAACGTGTTTTAAACCTTCGTTAAATGAAACTAATTGTAAATTAAGATTCATTGGTGGTGTGTATGGTATAGGTGTTTTAACTATAATAATATTTTCATCATCTGATTGTAACGTCTCGTTATCCCAAGTAGATATAATTACCTTTTCTATGAAATCTAATGTAGTATAACACTTTGCAGTCTCATACGTACCTGGAAATATTTTACCTTGTATTACAACGTCCATAATTTGTCCTAAATTATAAAATTAAGCTTTTCTAAAAGGCATAATCCACGTCTTAAGATCAGTAGCAGATTGAGCAAATGGTTCATCGTAAACTAGACCGTACTTATCCATTATAGGTCGTACGTTATGATCATAAATCTCCATAGACCAATCGTGCACAGCGATTCTATCACCTTTCTTTAAAAGCGGTGCATACATAGCTAATTCACGTATCTTATCACCACCATCACAAAAGATGTAAGTTTTAAATTGCTCCATATTTTCCTTAATGTGTTTAAATGTACTCTCTCTAAATACATTTTTATAATGTACGTTAATGTAGGGAGATAGTTTAGCTAATTTTTCAAACCAATGTCCAACTCCTTCATCCTCTCTACTAAACCAGTAGCATGAATCCGGGTAAAATTCAAAAGTATCAAAAATAAAAGATTCAGTAATAGCAGCCATATTAGCAAAATATGTACTAAGAGCGCCTTTCTGACTTCCAAGTTCTACAACATACTCAAATCTATTTGACTCAATAAAATATTCTTGCCAATATATAGCTGCATAACTTTGTGACATACCGGCGCCCATAAATCGACGGTTAATTATGCTTAAATCGTCTTGTTTGATTACCTTATTTGTATGAACGTTTTTATCGATACCAGGATGTGAGCCATGTAATGTATGTACTAGTTTTTTATCGTATTTCATATGTTTTCTTTTGTTACAACTGATAACTCAGGAAGAGGAAAAATAAAACCTCCACCGTTTTCTATAAATTCTGATTCTCTCTTAATAATTTCATCTTTAAAGTGATAAGGTCCTACAAGATAATAATCAGGATTCATTGACCTGCTCTCTTCTTCAGATATTAATTTAATTCCACTAATAGTTTCAGCCCCGTGCTTTTCTGGGCTTCTTTCTGATGCATATGGTATTAATTCAGGTCCTATATCACAATAATTTAAAATGGTATTAAGCTTAGTTGATGCACCACAAATATGTATAGTCTTCTTTTCAACGTTAATAATTCTATCAACTAACCTGCAAAGATCTTCTTTATGTTTTTCTACCTTAACTCTAAATTCTTTATAAGGTTTATCTATATCTAGATAAGATTCATATTCTTCAATTTTAAGATTTAAAATTCTTTGCGTTCTATCTCTATTATCATAGATAAAATTATCTTTATGAGTGACATAACACATAATAGCGCCACCGTTAGTAGACGTTTTTTGTACATCAAATAACTTAAGATCTGCTAGTTCCATTATCTTTTGTAATGGATATAGATGATAATGTACTATATGCTCATTAACAATTGAGTCATATGCTAGGTTATCTAGTAAGGACTTCCAATACGCCACTTCAAATACCCATATACCTTTATCAGAAAGAAGTCTCTTTATTTCTTTAGCAAAATTTACTGGGTTATCGATATCATAATAACAGGCAATTGATGTAACAATATCTGCAGAATTATCTTCTATAAGGTTATTAACCTCCTTAGATGGAAAAGTTGTATTTATAACCGTAATATCCTCATCAGTCTGTCTAGCAGCAATACTAGAAGGATCAATTCCAATTTTAGTAAACGTGTCTGGATAATTTCTCAATAAGGTATTATCATTTGAAGCAATGTCTAATACCTTACCGGATGAAGATTCCGTAATGTTTAAAGCTGTTCGAACTATACTCTGTAGGTGATCTCTCATGGTCTGACTTATTCCACTTTCATACCAGTAATTACAATATAATAAATCAGTATCTATGCTGTGAAGTGTTTGAACCAAACCGCAACCATCTTGAAATTTCTCAGTGTTACAGCGAACTATTGTGTTCGGCATTGGCCGTCTTGGTGGAGGCTGTACACCATCTTTAACGAAGCATCCTTGAAAATATTGATCTCCAAGATCAATAACTTCTTCTAAATTAGGGTTTCCGCATACCCTGCATTTTTGTTTTTGAACTAACATATATAATAATTAAAAATTATTTTAAATTTATCAAGCTGTCTCTAATACCTTTATATCATTCTTTACCATACTACAGGCTAAATCCTTGAGACTAGAATGTAAGTTCCAATTAAGATCCTTTTTAGCTTTAGAAATATCAGCAGTTCTAATATCCTGCCAAGAATTGATTGCATCTGGTCTATAAAATTCTGGAGATAACTGTATTAAGACGTCGCCATTGTATGTATACGTTTCATTAACACCTGCACCCGACCATTCACCTTTAATACCTATACTGTCAAAAGAAGGGTTAATAAAATCTTTAATAGTATGTGATGTACCACTACCTATAACGTATTCTTTAGGTTTTCTCAAATTTAATATATCCCAAATAAGCCTTACACAGTCACGTGCATCAGTCCAATCACGCTGGGCGGCCAAATTACCAAGAGTGATGGGTTCAATGGGGGTTTTGTTTTTATAGGCTAAGTGGATCTTAGCTACACCGTTAGTAATTTTTCTTGTTACAAACTCTATACCTCTTCTCGGGCTTTCATGATTAAACAACCAACACTGTATGGCAAACATATTAAAAGACTCTCTGTAAATCTTTATAAATTGTCTAGCTGAACATTTTGATACAGCATATGGATTCCGAGGATTACAAGGATGCTTTTCATCTTGGGGTATATATTCAATATTTCCAAATTCCTCACTAGAGCCGGCATTATATAATCTACATTTCGGTGCATATTTTCTAAGGCATTCAAGTATATGAAGTACTGCAGTAGCATTAACATCAAATGTTTGCTGTGGAAAAGACCAACTAGCGCCAACAAACGACTGTGCCGCAAAATTAATAAAGTAGCTTGGAGAGTATTCTGTAATAGCATTATGGATGCTATGAACATCAGAAAGATCGAGATCAATAAGTTTAAATCTTTTATTCTTAATATGGGATATATTTTTGTAATTCGGTACGCTTAAGCGTCTTACTCCACCTAGGATATTGTAGTCTGTATTAGCTAATAGGTGTTCAACCATATAGCTGCCATCCTGACCTGTTACTCCTGTTACAATGACATTTTTATTCATTTAAGTCTCTCGTATCCTATTTTAACTTCTTGTAGCTCAGTGTTAAAAAAATGCCTTTGTAATTCTTTTTTAGCTACCATTCTAAAATAGTTAGTTTTATCAACTTCACTTGCAAGCATTTTATCTTCTTTAGCAGCGTCAACTGCATCAAATGTTACACTATTTGCATCATACAGGTTTTTAAATTGATCTGATTTAATTATCTTATTAAAGAGCTTTTCACCTACTTGTTCTTTTACGTAGTTAAAGCTATCCCGAGTAGCATCTTTATCCATATAACCTTTATCAACTTTAAGTTTTAAGATTGCTAGGTAATCAAAAGCGAATGCCTCATCTACTAATAAATTTACCATACTATATTATATCTATAAAAAAAATTAAATCAATCAACGTGTCCAAAATAATCACCGCAAAACTTCCACTTTTCATCACAATAGCCTTTACAGTAATTAAAATTTGTCTGGATACCTCTACCGTATAAAGTTACATTTGTAATATTAAGCACTCTAAATATCCAACAAAAGCTAGTATCTACTGTGTGTATCTCCTTTGCCTTTAAAGCTAGACCAATCCAATCGAATGGCCTATCAAAGTCATATTCTACAATGGTAACCTCGTTATCTAATTTAGGTATATTTGCTTCGCGTCTCTCTTCATGTGTTGTTCCATAAAATCGATTTACAAGTACAAAATTATTCTCATCATAAGGAGTTTCTTTTTGTAAAAAGTCTTCGAGTTGTTTTTCTCTTTCCTCGTTACGTATAATTTTAACATACTTGTACCAGTCTTTATAATCTAACCCTACGAATTCAAACTTACAGTATAGGGGCCCGGGGTATTTACTATGAACAACTTTATCTGCAATTTCAAAAGGAATGTATAATAGTTCATCATTATTAATGATATTATGTGGCTGTGTTTTCTCTAAAAACTCCTTATATGGGTAATCATCGTTTTTATCAACAAAAATTATATCCGGATGCTGAATATACTCGCCTATATAATTATAACTTGAATAGACGGGCCAATACACTTTATTAACTTTCTTTTGATCTAAAAGTTTTACAGCAACCTTAAAAAGATGTAAAATGTCCCCTAATCCCGCAGGTTGTCTTATAACACAAATTTTGTTCATTTATTTAAAAAGAAAAGGATAATTTAAATACATCCAATCTTCTGGAATTCTATACTCTTCAACTGTTTTAAAGTTATACTCTATAGCTTTCTTTTTTGATTTATAGATATCTTCTCCGTTTTCAGATAAATCTTTTAATATATTACCTAATTCTTCTACATCGTTAAAATAAATTATACCATCTGGATCAAAGAAATCATTTACTGCATCATCACCCCAGAAAATTGGAATAGATTTAGTAGCAAAACAATCTACAATCTTTTCAGTCCAATAACCTTCTTGCCTACAGTTTTCAATAGTAATAGAATACATATATTCTAATAGAGACTCTTCTTTATTTTCAACAGGATTATACCCATGACCGTATACACTGATATTATCAAATTTAGATATTACTTTATGTCTTAATTGATGGCCTTCTGTGGTATTTTTACCTGATGCAATAGTAGAAACCTTATTTTTCTTTGTAGTTTCTTTGTAATCATTAATCCAACACCTACCATGTGGGTAATAAAGGTAATTTTGACCTTTGGATAACAGGTATTCGTCGAAAGTAATTACAAAGTCAAATAAGCGATTGTTCTCCTCAATCCATTCATATATATACGGGTGAATAGCTCGAGGTTCTAACAACCAAGCTATTTTTCTCTTTACGCCAGATGCTTTATGAATATCATTCAAACATAAATCAGTTACAAAGCAAGAATCACTAACTGGTTTGTTACCAAAGCTCCACTTAACAAACTTATTTGTTCCTTTATGACATGATGATGGTTCCCCGCCAAAATTTTTATCTCTTATATTAATTTCTACCATGACTTTATGTATTCTAATAATTGTTCTTTATCCATATCTTCAACTTTTTGCACTTCCTCTTCATTATGTTTATAATACCCATGCTTATCTTTATCTTTTATACCTACCATTTCCTCTTCATGGGGTAAATGGAACAGGAACCACTGAGAGGATGTGTTACCTACGGAAGCTACTTTTACATCTAACGCGCCGGCTCGAGATATAATTTCATTATCTTCATACCCCCATCCTATAAAATTAGGATTAAAGCCATTTATATTTTCAAAGGTTTTTCTCTTACCAAATAAACACCCGCCTACAGCTTCTGTATTACCAACTGCATAGTAATTGGTTGTAAAGCCTGTAAAAACGTTATCTTTGTCAATATTTGATTCAATAAAGTTAAATAATTCAATACCTTCCTTACCATCTAGCTGTGATTTTAGTGAATGTTCTAGATATAATGCTGTTCCATTATAGCCTATACACATCATGTCGTGTTTATTTACCAGGTGGCTAGCTTTAATTAAGCTATCTATGCTTACTAAACAATCAATATCTAAAAAACATATTAAATCGGAGGATGCTTCTTTAAGACCTATATTGTAGCCAATACACTTATTATAAATATCGTTATTTTTATAAAAAATATACTTATCTTCTTCTCTTATTAAGTGTTTTATAGTTTGTTTTGAATCATCTTCCACAAAAACAAATTCACAGTTAGGATATATAGCTTTATAATAATCATATACTATATGAAAGTTTTTAACTCTTTCATCTGTATCTTCTCTATAATGTACGATAAAGGATATTTTCTTTTTTGGTTTTAATATCTTTAAAAAATTAGATACTTCCGAAAAATCTACATTAGGTACTGTCGTAGGCCCAACGTTGTGTTTTTGTTCAAAATATTCCCAAGAGTTATTTA
>Ga0209349_1001897_pt1 | contig 10136 bp, 14 predicted proteins | sample ETNvirnome_2_130_FD_184067 | JGI IMG/M metagenome (GOLD analysis project Ga0209349, IMG submission 184067) | Marine viral communities from the Pacific Ocean - ETNP_2_130 (SPAdes) (version 2) | ecosystem: Environmental > Aquatic > Marine > Oceanic | place: Pacific Ocean | collected 2013-06-22
CTTCAAAACATACAGTGGAATGTTGTCAACAACAGCTTTACTGAAATCCACAGAAACAAAGTTCCCAACGGACAACGCCTCAGAAGCCTTAAAGGTTTCAATTTGGCGACGGTTCGAACATCCAAGTCCAGAGCCTCCTTCCAAATAGTTTACAATTGTAGATGTAGCCATTACCAAGCCTCCCCGTTATCTAGTGTACCCTGTGAACCGAGATGGTCAGCAATAAGCTGTCCCTTCCAGTACAACTGAGCCGCACGAGCCGTGGTTCCCACAATGCTCTCGAATGGAGAAACTGCGAAGTCCGCGTCTTTATGCGTGATTAGTTTAATTCCGTCAAAGTTCAGGAAGTACATTGAATGGTCCGAGGTGGGCATCTCAACATCCTGCTCAACAGCAGCGCCAGCAAAAGCCAGAGCCATTCGTCCACCATCCAGAATTTTCTGGTCGATGTAACGCTCATTGGCTTGGAGAGCACGCTTGTAGAAGCCAAAAGCATTCTCAGAAGCGATAACCAAGTCAATAGCGCCCGTAGGAGCACGACTATTACACTTTGTGTAAATGTCCCACATGCCGTTCAAGCCAGCAGTGCTAAACGCGCCACCAGCAGTAGCATATTGGTTCTGCCAACCGGGTGTGGTAGCATAAGTAGTTTTACTTATCTGACCAACCGTATTGGTTTGTGAACCAGCAGCAGCGCCTTCAATGAAACCATTGGAGGTTACACCACTATCACCATTCAAGGTGTTCATCCCTGTAAGGACGGTAGATGAACCAGCAAGAATTTGCTTGTTCAGTTCGCGACGCAACATTCCCATAACGGAACGCATACGCGCTTCAACAATCTTGACGATTGCCTTTTCAGATTGATTTTCCAGTTCTTCTTTCTTAGAAATAACAATTGGAGCAACGAAATCCTCCCAAGCATATTCTGCTGGGCGAAGGACATCGGAGACTGCGAGAGACACGCTTTCGTATCCAGTTGGAAGTTCGGTAATTGAAGAATGCTCAACGAGCGAAAGAGGACGAACTAGCATAGTGCCACCGTCTTCCTTCTCAATACCGCCTGCCTTAGCAGCGTTATCTAGGAACGCCACCTTCTGGAAAAGCTCATCAACCTCGCCATCACGAATGCTATACAATGTAGAGCTAAGAAGGTCATTACTGATACTTGTTGATAAAGTAGCCATTAATTTTCTCCTTTTGAGATTTGTTTATGGCAAACAGAATGCTTACCATAAGGCTGATTAAATTTATTTATTCACATAAAAGTTAAACAAAGTGTTCCTTGCGGAAGTTTATTTACCAGTTTGATTGTTTAAACCATTATGGTTGTCTCTCGCCAGAGGTCCGTAATAAGTTAAGGAATATCATTCCCCTCACTAATAGTAGAAATCGTCAACCCCCCTATCTTCCTTGGTTTTTATGCCATTGAAAAGCATCCCAAGCATTTCTGAATTGGGGGATACCCTGTGCGTTAACATTCTTCCCGGTTGAGGTAGAATTTAAAGTATCTCTTGCTGTCGCTTTCTTCTCTCTTTGGTCTCTCTTCAATTGAAGAATTTCTGCTTGGCTTAACTTTGCTTTCACAATGTAATAAGCATCTTCCAAAGAAAGTTCTTTTCTGTCCATAAGCATTTTAGCAACACTATCCTTTATCGATGGCTCCATCAAATCCGGATGGTCAGACTTAAAAGCATCTAACTGTTGCTTGCGCTGGTTAAGAGCCATCTCCTGTTGTAGCGGCTTCATCATTTCAGCCATCATTCTGCTGGCTTCCTGTTTAATTTTAGCAGCCATTCCTTCATCTGACCATGGGTCAACATCAACATCAGGCTGACCAGCCTGTTCTTTAATGTCTTGCGCAAATTTGCTATTCGTGAATGTTTCATTCTGGGCTAGTAGCTTTGCTTTTTCTGCATTAAGAGACTTTCTTAATTCAGCCATCTCTTGTGTCTTTTGCGTGTAAGACGCTCTGAGATTAGCAATAAGCTTCCTACCATTCTCAGGCAGGTGTTTAAGAACTTCATTGTAATGTGGCAAACCCTTATGTGTTTGTCCCATTATCTCATCATCGCCGAAGTCCGCTCCTAGAAGTTCTTCTAGTGAGAGCGTAAGTTCCTGTTCCGGCGCTTCTGTTGGTGTTTCTGTGGTCCCTGCCTCTTGGGTAGGGGTAGCACTAGTCTCAACTGTTTCTGTCGCCTCTGAGGGCGTTTCTGTGGCTTCTGAGGTAGCGCCTTCTGTGGCGGTCTCAATCATTGTCATTATCCTTTTGGGTTTTAGTTTTATCTTTCCATAAGGTTCTGCCGTTTCTATTCCCTTTCTTCCATTGATAGGGAATGCGTCCATCATATTCCACCCCACAAGCTTCTGCTACAATCATCCTTTGTTTATTGGCGCATTGGACGCATAACTTGTTGTGTTTCTTTGCTGGAAAGTATTTCCAGCTAGTGTAGTGTAATAACTTCTTGCATAACGGACAGTTCCTGTACTTATCATAGACCCTCTTCCTGTATTTCCCTTTTGGGGGAGGTAGAGGGAGCGCATCGCAGATTTCCTTAGCTGTCTTCTTCGACATCTTTAAGTTTTTCCACGATTTCTACTGGTGATGTCTCTATGGACACATCGCCAGTTGTGTAATCTACTGCACATTCTCCAAACAAAGTTGAAATAACGACAGCAGTTCCCACAATAGTAATGCTGATGTTATATTTATCAGCAAAGTCTTTTATTTTCGTAAACATTTAGTCTCCTTTTTTAAATTCGTGCGGCGAATAGGTCATCAGTTTCCTCAACGGGAACCCCGACATCTTCTACCACAACATCTTCCTCAATAACTTGCTCATCTTCGGGCGCTGGCTCTTGAAGAAACTTTTTAAAGTCCTTGTTACGAGACAGAGCATCTATCTTACTAGCAACAGTAGTAAGCGAAGCATCGTCAGTAATTTCGTCTAATGAAATAGTTAGTTCAGGTTCGACAACCCCAGCAGTAATGGCATCACCGGCTGCTTGCCCAATCATTCCTAAAACACGAACAAATTCTTGTGGAAGAACTTGAACATCTTCTGAAAACTTTGGATAAGGTTCTTGTCCAAACAGAGGCAAAGCCCTGTTAACTGAACCAACAAGAGCATTTAGACTTTTCTGATGGAAGTCGCCTCGTGGTGCGGCATCAGCAAACATTGCGTCTTCCTCACCTTGAACTTCTCCCATAGCGCTATTTAGTTCTTCTTCTAGAACTACTTCTTCATCAAATGGTGTTGGCATTTTTCTTTCTCCTAATAATCGTGGGGGAACCATGAAGGCGACCCACCTGTATCTGCGTTAAACGCGGTTTGATTTGCATGGACGCTGTAACATTCTGGGTCAAAGCCCATTGCGATACAGTCGCCCAAACTGTAAAATAGTGAGGAGAACATGTCGCCAAAGTAATAAGTACAAACTGCAATAGCGGCGCCAAGTGTCGCTGTTATTACACCATATTCCATAGCGGTTGCTCCCTCTTCATCTTTAATAAAATTCATTTTTTAATATCCTGTTGTTGTTGTATCGTTAAGACAAGCTTTCGCATCAAAGGTTTCAGTAACAGCCTTTATTTTATCTCCACCAAACTTCTTGATGTTATCTTGGTAAGTCTCGTTGACCTTATCCTGTGCTACTACCTTTTCTCTTCTATCATCTGTAAAATCTTTAATAAAGTGAGGCGCGAAGTCGCTTTCCCTCACTAGACCTCTGCTCTCGGCAATCTTATCAGCTTCCCAAGAACTATGCACACGGCATCCAAGCCCTCTATCAAAGTATCCATTAACACCCCCACCTGTTCCTGCTTGCCCAGCCCACATCCGGTTCATGTCGGCATGAATAGCTATTTGTTTATTTGAAATGTCTCCACAAAATTCACATTCAATATTCTGTGGAATTTCAAAGTTAACTTTAAAAAGTTCTTCTGTAACTTTTTGACATGAGACACATTTAAAATCAAATAAAGGCATTATTTTCTCTGGTACCCATCTTTCTCCCAGCCTCCTCCACGGAGCCCGAAGTCAGTTCCAAACATTTTTAAAGCAGATGCTTTACAATGTGGACATTCTATTTCTCTGGGGATATCTCCCATAATATCATAAAAACCTTGTGTTCTTTTCTCGCATTTTATGCATTTGAATGTGTGTAAAACTTTTCCCATTATGCTATTCCCCCTCTTCCTTGGACTGGTAAATCAATAGTTCTTTGCTTTCCCAACATCTCCCGTGCTAGCGCGTCTGGTCCTGTCGCTTCTCGTTCAACGATATCTTCTGGTCCGGGTGGTTTACCTAAACCGGGCTGTTCTGGTGCTGCTGGTGGTGGTGGTGGCTCTTCAAGGAAAGCAACAGGTAAGTCAAACATTCTTACTAGCTCTTCTTTCATCTGTGAATTCGGCACACCTAACTGTTGTAGAATAGGCAATAGCTGAACTAGGTTCTGTCTCTGTAATGTTTCTGAGAGCGGTGTAGCTGCTTGGTCTAATGCCGCTAAACGATACTTTGCTGTAATAGCTTCCGGTGTAATTACAACTGGCTTACCATTCAATGTAATCATCTGTCGTTCATTATCATCCAGAAGAACAGCTAGCATTCTTAAATAAACTAGCGCAAGGTCGCAAATAGCTTCGTCTCTTTCGATAGCCATTCTGCCAACTTCACTAGCCGAATATTGAGCCAGAGCAGTAATTTCAGTCGCGGTTGCTCTTGTGGCGATACCCTTAGCAAAGGGAGCCATAATAGAGCCACGCTGGATGTCTTGGTCAATAGCATTTGAATATCTATCAAAGTTAGAAGAAATGGGAGGTACTGTTATTGGCTGGATTAGCCCCTCTAATGTCTCGCTATCAACACCAATCATCGCACCATCGACACCGGCTGTGACCTTAGCGAGAGCTTCTTCATCTAGATGCTCTGACTTAAACAAATACTGGCGACTATCCCTGCGAACACTGTTAGCCCAGAAAGTTCTCATAATGTTTTTCTCGTAAAGCTGGTCATAGATACGACCCATGGCAGCCATTCCATCCAAAGGTTTGTCTGGAACGCGAGAATAATAAAGTGGAACTATGCAGGATAAAGGCTCATCATCATAAGAGCGAACAGGAATATCTTCATTTACTAGAAGCTTATTTCCCTGAGCATAGTTGGGAGACCAGATGTAAAGTCTATCAAACAAGAAGTCATAGAATTCTACAACCTCAATGTACATGTATTCATCTGAAAGTTCTTCCCGTGAGCTAAGACGGTTATTCTCATCAAAATAACCTACGCGTGGAACTGCGCTATATTGTTTGGCGCCATAAAGTTTCTTCGCTTCTTGAATAGGAAGATAGTAATGGTGTCCACAGAACCGCTGGTCATCCCATCCTCCTGCGTCCCTATCAACAATAACGCTCCATGGTTCAAGTGCCCTTGTCGTGCAGCGAGACAGCACATCTGTGCTTTCTCTTGGTGCTAGTTTTAAAAAGGCATTAGGATAAATAAGAGCCATTCTGGAAGCGCTTTCAACAGACTTACGCTGGTCATAAAGAAAGCGGTTAGCTAATATCTCAGCTATTTCTGCTTCTTCTGTCTTAACTTCATCCTTACCAATCTCAACAGCAGGCGCCTTACTAAACAAAGAAGAGATGTAACTTTCAATGTAGGCATAGCCTTCTGAAACTTCAACCCTAACCATCTCATCAGAATATCTTTCATTCTTCCAAAATTCAGTAAGGTAAGCATTACGATATCGTTGCATCTCTGGGCGCTTATCATCCCAATGTTTTTTATGATAAGATAAAGCTTCTTGGATAAGTTTAACGATATCTGAAATTGTTCTGCTCATTTGTTTATTCCTCTAATAGCGGCGATGGGACTTCCCTGCGCCTCTTTCTGTTATTTTGTTCCTCTTCTGCTTTTTTATCCAAGCGGGCAAGAATTCTCTTGCTGGAAGAGGAACTGATTTTAAGCATTGTAATCCGAGCGCCATGGCAATGACACCATCACCGTGAGAAGGCAAGCCTTTTGGAAAATCAATGTTGCCTTTTTCATTAACAAAATAAGCTCTAATCTCTGCTAATGTAACTTTATCACAAAGGCGAATGACACCTTGTCTGAATGCTTGTCTAAGTTCTTCAAACATTAATGGTTTGTTTTGCTGGTTTGTAACCCAGTCTTTTTGCTTGGCGCTTTTCCAGCAGTTCCTGTAACCAATGTGTCTAAGCTCGTTTATCACTACGCCACCAAAACCATTGCTCTCTACTAAGACTTTTGCTTTATTGTATGTAGTAGCGATAGTTGCCAGTTCCTCTGCTAATGCTGCTGGGCTCACTTGGTTAGTCCGAAAAACTGCCACAGGTTGATAGGTGACTTTGTCCATAACAACAATAACACTATCATCTGCTCCAACACCAGAAGCAACATCCACACCAATAGCATATGGGCGTCCCTCAACTGGGGGCTGCAACATTGTGAAAGTTTCGTTCGGCACGAGGACATCTTTGACATGATGTAAGTCGTGAGCGGTGAAATAAACATTTTCGCCTTGTGTGTAAGCCTCATCAATAGTAGCAGGATATTCTCTCTTGAACTGGATGTAGCCAAACTTCTCAATTTGTTTTCTACGCCAGTACATTTGTTCATTGGTTAATCTGTGTTGTAATTTGTAAGTTTGCTCGTCTTCATCCCAGAAGTCATCATGCTGAAAGTCTAAGCTTTTCTTATATTCTTCTTCGTCTTCGCCATTCCAAATAGCGGTGCGATAATCATAACGAGCATTTGTTTCATTTGTTTCTCTTGGGAATTCCATTTTGTATTCTTTATGTTGGTACCAAGGGAAGAAAAGAAAATCCCAGCTTCCTTCCCCTCTTTCATCTTTTAGAATTTCTTGATGCAAGGCATCGTTGTAAAAATTAGCAGTGCTTTCGATAATAAGTTTATTTCCGTTCAGCGCAGCCAGCGCTGTTGCTTTTAGTTCTTCTGGGTTAGGCGCAAAGGCATATTCAGAAATGTGTAGATAGTTTGCCGAGAATGAACGCAAGCCCCCTTCTCCGCCAGCAGACATAGCCATAACAGAAGCTCCGGTGTCTTCTAGCTTCATTTCATAAGCGGTGTTTATTTCAAATGGTCTTTGTAATTGTTTAGGTAAGCATCGATAGAAACTACGATACATGTTGTAAATGTGTTTAGAAGAAGAAAGCTTATGTGAAAGAACAACGATAGTAATGGGAGCTTTGCTAGTGTACCATTTCCAGAATAGCCACGCGGCGGTGATAGTTGTTGAGCCTATCTGTCTGGGTTTAAGAATAATGGTGTCTTTATCGCTATTCTGAAAACTTTCTAGAATAGCCATTTGTTCTTCATTAGGTTTTAGATGAACAACTTTACCTTGTTTATTCTTTATTTTTAAAAGAGGAATAAACTTGTAAGGGTCAGAAAAAATAGCAGCAAGAGAATTAGAAACACCCTTGTTGCGGCGCATTTTTAAATCTTCATTAGCTTTTAAAAGTTTATCCTTATCTTCTTCTTGTAAAACTTTTTCATACTTCACCCTATTTTTGGTGCCTTTCTTCCTTCCTCCGTATTTAGTTCTTTTGTTCGACACTACTTTCTTGTATCCAATCAGAAATAAATTCTAGGTTTTCTAGTTCTTCTAGTGTGCTTATCCCATTATCTTGCATAGTTTGAAGAACGGGTGCTCGTTTAAGAAGTTCTGAAACAGCGCCCTTAATGAAGGTGTCTCCCAGAGAAGGCTTCTCCCCTTGGCTCCATTCCCAGATGCTTATCTGTAATAGCTGCCATAAAACCTCTTCTGCATTTCTATCGTCTATTTTCCCCATAAGGTGGTTACGACCTTGCTTGGTCATGTAAGCGTGGTTGGGAGAATGTCTATTTCTATCACCAGCGGTTCTAGGTATTTTCTTCTTCGCCATCTAATGCCCTCCTTATTTTTTTACAAGCTCTCTTGTAAATAAAGTGTGCCCTTTGTTTTGACACACCATAATCATTACCAATTTCAGTAAAGGATAGTCCATCACCTAAATGCATGTCAACTATCCTAGCTTCTTTTTTATCCAACATCTCATCAATGAAATCGTGATATGTCCATTCGGGTTCAGGTTCCTCTTCAAAGTCTCCATCAATCCTAGCTATCCATTCATCTTCTGGGTTGTAAGATAGATGTTTATCCAGAACGAAGTCTGGAACCAACTTGTAGCGCCAGTTATCTTTCATTTGAAACAGTTCTCCCTACTAATAATAGAAATCGTCAACCCCCCTTGCTAGCCTCCTTAACGAAGTCAAAGACATCTAATCCATCAAGTTCATTGCCTGTACAGGTCCAACCCAACCGGTTCCGTCGAGCGAATAGTTCAAGCTTGTTCTGTGTTGGAAACATTTCTTCAATGTTCTTCTGGATGCCCTCTGGCTTCTGAGAATGAACCGTGCTTCTCTTTTCACTGAAAAGCTGCCGTGTGTTTCTGCTACCACGAGGCTGTGGTATCTTTCCTCTCTTTCCGAGGATAACAAATTCACAACCAGTCACAGTGTAGCTACCCGGTACAACCCTTTGCTTATCCCAGACAAAGGCTATCTGTTTGTAAGTCCATCCCCAAGCTTCCATTAGTTCGATAGCTTGTTTTAAAACAGGACCAGAGCACCACATAAATAGTATACTATCATCTTTCGCAATGTCTGTCAAGTTTAATTTATGAAAATCTTTGCTATGTGTTACATCATAATGGTCATCACTAGTTGTAGCGACACAAGTTTTTCCATCATAGCTCCAAGGTGGGTCAGCAATAATGATATCATACTTCATTTTCTTTCTCCTCTTTCCAAGCTTCAATGCGAGCGCAAGCTATTTTAAAATATCTTTCATCCATTTCAATTCCATAGAAGTCTCTCCCTTCTAAGACACAGGCACCCCCCGTTGAACCTGCGCCCATAAAGGGGTCAAGGACAGTCTCCTTGGGTGGCGTAATGAGCTTCACAAGCCATCGCATGAGAGCAACCGGCTTCAAGGTTGGGTGGTCATTCTCTATCCCATTGTTTCTTTCTTTCCTTGAAACCTTCGCACAATAAAAGAAACGAGAGGCTCCCCCAAGCCCATCATAAAGTCCATTGTCTTCTCCCTTCTTATTTCCACCATTGGTCCAACTATCACCTGAACCACCAGAGGTATCTTTCTTTCTTTTTGCTTTGTACAGGGAGCCAGTCTTTGGTGCTTGCTCGTCTAACAACCTAACAGGGCAGTCATCAACACAATCATAAACATCTCTAATAATAGTTGCTTCCTTATGTTTGAAGTTCTTATTCATAAACAGCATCGATGAGGGTGTTTCGAAAGAGCCTTTATCTTTATCATTGACAGCAAAACTATCATCTGCTTCGCCAACTTTTACGCAGCCGTCGCTATGGGATAAGACAAGGTTTGCTGGGAACCTACCCTTTGTCTCATCCCAAGCGCCACCGCCCATCCCCTTACCCCAAACTTTATTTTTGTTGTTAGGGACATAAATGGGTTGATTGTCTCCAACCTTTACACATCCTTCGCTATGCGACAGAACAAGGTTCGCTGGGAACCTTCCCTCAGTGTTAGGCTCTATTGCATCACCCATTGCTTTATATCCATAGCCATCACCTCTTCCGTGTTTTGCTCTTCCCCCTACATTAGGAACTTCACCATTGTATCCAATTCGACAATCATTAATGTTTAAGCCTCCAACCCCATGCTTCATACAGTTGTTAGCATAAGTCCCTTCTCTTGGTTTCTGTGCGAGAACAATGAATTCAACAGCAGGTTTTAGTGCTGTTCCATAACCTTCCCACTTCTCTGCTTCATCAGAACCAGCGGTTGTAATGTCTGGTTTGGTATCAGTCCCTGAATAAGTGTGAGGCTTTCCAAAGGAATGAATGTTGGTGTGCTTTCCCTTTCCAATAACCTTTCTATCAGCCCCCAACTTCTTATCAATAGCCTTACTAATATTATGGCTCTTAGGAAATCCTTGCCCGTAAAGCCAAGTCAATGTATCTTTCAGTTCAAACCCTGCTCCTTCAAGTGCATTCATTATGTGGTGGTGTGTTCTGGAATGACCAAACACAGCAGCATAACCACCCGGCTTCAAAGCTTTGAAACAT
>Ga0209349_1001898_pt1 | contig 10135 bp, 22 predicted proteins | sample ETNvirnome_2_130_FD_184067 | JGI IMG/M metagenome (GOLD analysis project Ga0209349, IMG submission 184067) | Marine viral communities from the Pacific Ocean - ETNP_2_130 (SPAdes) (version 2) | ecosystem: Environmental > Aquatic > Marine > Oceanic | place: Pacific Ocean | collected 2013-06-22
GTAGTTTTTGACGCTATCTAGTTGAATGCCATGCACAAAAAGAATTTCCGTGAAGGCTTCATACATGTCTGCTCCCTCTTCGATGCTGGGCTTCTCAATAAACTCAAGAAGTTCCTCGCGGAGCTTTTCAAATAAATATGTTTTGAACTCTTCTTCGCCAGCATAATGATATTTACATTTTTTGCCGTCCGAATTAATAATATCGGGGATGTTATCTCTTACAAGTTTCATTTTTTCTCCTTCGCTAGCTTTCGCTAAGTACTTTAATCCATTTTTTATTCATTGCCATTGGCTGAGAGTGGTCATCTAAATTTATCAGTGTCACAGCATTGCGTACACGTCCAAACGAGTCAGAAGCATCCAGGCTCGTTATTATATAAGTGCCCGTTTTTGCCGGGGCTATTGTAACTAAATCTCCAACTTTCATACTGTGATTATCTCATAATCTTTTTTGTTTGTCAAGAGTTTTTTTATTTTTTTTAGATTAAAGTACTTGACCGTGGATAGGCTTGTCAACAAAAACGCTTGTGGTCGAATATAAACGTGCGCGTGGCTTCCAGTCAGATTCGTCTAGGAGTCTGGCTTCTTCAGTAGCTAGGTTGAGGAAAATAAACTTATATTGTTCGTTGCCAAGTGTATGATAATTATATTCTTCATTTCCTGAATAGGTGAATCCGAAGTTTGCAAAATCTTTTTCCAAAGGTTCTTTACGGTCTGCCCCAGCGGTTTTCAATTCATAAAGTACAAGCTTTTTAACCCACTTTTTAGACGTATTTTCGTCTTTGATAAGTGGCACTGTATCAATGTGTATTAAATCATAGCCTCTAGTTTTAATAGTTTTCCCAATGCTTTCAAAGGCAGACTCTATGTTCCTTTTCTGCTCGCTAGTTGGCCTTACGAATCCTTTTTTACTCATTACTGACCAAGAGTTTTTTTCATTTTTTTTACCTTGATCATAATTTTTACTTGTACTCATTTTATTTCCTTTTCAATTAATTTTATATCGTCGATGTGTTCATCTAAAATTATATCATCTGACCAGACAATTTTAACCCATTTTTTTCCTTTCACCTCGGAAACAATTCCGGTGGTCGAGTTGGCAATGAGTTGTATTTTATCACCGACTTGCATTGACAACTTCCAATTCGTCGGCCCAGCGATTGCCGACATGTCCATCCATCCACCTGATGGTGTACATCGTGTCCCCGAGATGGTCGAGCGCCACTCCGACGACCAGGCCAAGGAAGCCATCGTTTTTGAATTTTACCAAATCACCGACTTGCATTGATTACCTCTAGGCGTTGTTCGCTCCAGTGGCATATCTTACCATTGGTCAAAACTTGAACCCCTCTAAAAATAGAACGGTCATCGTACTTTTCAATATCGACTACAACGCCAACTGTGTTGTCGGCTTTTGTTCTTTTATCTCTCACCAAATCACCGACTTTCACTGATTACCTCTAAATCCCGCTCTAAACGTCGGATTGTCCGTTGCTGTGCATTACAAATTTGAATGTCAACCATGTCATCAACGTCGGAACCACCAGGATAAACCTTAAGGATTAATCCAATGGTGCCATTTGGAATACCAAAGAAAGCCCGCGTTATCTTTACTAAATCACCGATTTGCACTGATTACCTCGCATTTCTCGTCAATATATGCTTGGGGAAACCATTCAACTTTTCCGTTGGGGCACAAAATACCGTATGGTGTTTTACTCATATCGTCTTTAATCTTCACTATCAGCCCCACTTCAGGAAATTCTTTTTCTTTAATTAAATCACCGACTTGCACTGATTACCTCCAGATATTCTGTGCTCACCCATCGCGAAAAGTTCTCGTGGTTTAATTTAACTCTAGCACTGTTCGTTCCACCCACCACGACAACTCCCAACTCTCCGCTAGTTTCGTCTTTAATTAAATCACCGACTTGCATTAGATTGCGCTCGCTAGGATTTTGTCAGAGTGCCACTTAATTGTGCCGGGGCGACAAGCGATTTTCTGAATTTTGTTGTTGACAAACACCGTCAGTTCGTTGCGCCCGACCGCTGTGACGATGGCGTGCTTTTTGTTTACTGTGATGAGACTTCCAACGGGTGGAATGCCTTCTTCGGTCAACAGGCCAGGGTCTTGAATCTGAAGGAAAGGACGTTTTTGTCCTGGGGCCATGTAAAGGCCGCGCTGTTCATTCAACACCAATTTAGTTGTTTTGGGATCCGCATTCAGGGAAGAGTATTGTTTCCCCTCGACGTGCCACTGACCATCCTTCTTAGTGGCTTTCTCCACTTTAAAAACAATAGTGCGATACTTTGGATAAGTGCGAAATGTTTCAAGCTCACCTTTATTATTCATGTGCGCCTCTTCGCGTACACGACTTCGACCAGTTCCAAAACACCACTTTTTCATTAAAATATCATTGGGTTGCATAAGTGCTCCTTAATTGTTCTGTATACATTATCTCACATGAAGGAGGGGTTGTCAAGGATTAATTTGATAAAATTTCTAACTCGTCGGTGGTGAGCCACCAAAGCTCCCCGGAGTTGAATCGGATGTAAACTTCTTTGCGCTTGCGCTTTTGCACAATCAGGCCAATGGCACCTTTCTCTATCTTCCCGATAATCGCGCCATTTTGCCCAATCTCAATTACAAATTTAGTTTTGACCAGGGAGCCTATTCGCATAAAAATCCCACCGACATAAAGATAAGGAGATAGATAATAATAATTCCCAACCACCCGCGCCATGGCGCTGCCGAACCAGGGCGCTGGAATCGTGAGGTGAAGCCAGTCAAAAGAGGCTTAGTAAGTATTTTTTTTAACCACCCCTTCATATGAAAGAACCCTCACTAGTGTAGCCATTTGATTTGTATAGGCTTTTGTTAAGTCGCCGCGACTGCGCTCGGCTGCGTCTTTTACGTCTTTTTGGAGATGGAGGAATGCCCTCTCTGCATTAATCAAGTATTCAAACGCTTTGCGAATCGCACTGACGGATGCGACGACCATCGACCTGGCCTCTGAAGAAAAATAAATTCTCTGGTTTTGTTTGTTTTTTAGTGCGATTTTTATTTCAACGGGAGCGTCTGTTTTTGTTGCAAGGAGGTTTTTGAACTTGATACGCATAGCAAAATCATCAAATTCAATTTGAGAAAGGGACGAAAAGTCCTTAGTAAATTTTTTCATCATTGAAGTAAACAGCGCGTCTACCATTCCATATCCCACTCCCGCAATTTGAACCTCTTTCCATTCGTTGGAAAAAGAGATTGTGCATTTCACATGCGAAGTTTTAGCCTCATCGTTCTCTACCAGTCTAAAATTTCTAATAAAAATACCCACATAGCGCGTTCCCAACACATCATGTACAATTTTCAAACATTCGGATTGGAGAGCTTCTTCGGGAAAGGAGTTGTGCATCTATTAGTAATTAGTTTTTCATTGTGCCGCACAACAATTAATTTACGACATAAATAATAACTTACGGCAGCCAAAGCTATACCTGAAAATACATCAACTATAAAATGTTGCTTGAGAGTGAGAGTAGAAATCGACACCAGGACGGCCCAACAGAAATATAAAACCTTAATCCACGAATGTTTTCGTGTATATTGGGAAAGACTCACGAAAAACATAAGAAGCCATGCAAAAGTTACATGGCCCGATGGGAATGTGTTGTGTGGACCATCAATAGACCGTGTTATTTCAATGAGCCATCCTGATACCGTTGATACTTCCACAAATAATTCCCGAGGATAAAACGACGGGAAAAATATATAAAACAGGCACATTACGATGCCTGAAAAAATAAAAGAAAATATCAACCCTAAAAATATATCTCGATTTTGAAAAAGAAAAATGGCTGTCAAAATCACCACGGGAATCAGTGTGTGATAAACCCAGATAAAGGGAGGAACAAAAGGTATTCTCTCATCAATCCCCGTTAATAAATCATATTGACTCACACCTATAAACGATTGAATCAAAAAATAAAATATCAAGTATGGCAAAAACGCTAAAAACAAATAGCGCGCTTTTACCTTCAACGGCATTAGACAGCCCTCCATAGCCTTCTAATGAAAGCGAACTTTCAAATAACATATTTAAGGGAAGATGCGAAAATAAATTCGCACCTCTATAGATACATATGTTCGGAAATGAGAAAAAGAAGAATTGAGGAGTGTTTTAGATGGATTATTTAAAAACTCGGTTCTTGTGGGTATCAAAAAGTGGCCGTAAAAAAGACTTTTTAAGACTCAATAGGCGGTCAAATCTGACCTTCTCTCGCGCATTGTGGTAGATGATAATGGGTTGACGTACTTCTCCGTCAATCATTTGAGCGTCAAAGTTGTAAAATTTTGACTTAACATTTTTCTTGGGAGGTGCCGCAAAGGCACTTAGCGAAAAAATGGTGATAATTGTAATTAAAATTGATTTCATTTGAAACCTCCTATATATAATAATAACACATAATTAAAAATAAATCAAGAAGTTCTTTGCTGCTGTGTAAGTCTTGGGCCTTTTGCTTTTGCAACCATATCAAAAAAGCGTAATACTTCGTCAATTTTATTTGGATTGAGCACTTTTAATACAGGTGGGCGAGTTTTCTCTCTCATTAACTTCACTAACACTTCCTTTTTTAATCGACCGTTTCCATCAAAATTTGCAGGGTTTTCTCTTAATAGGCGGAACTTAAGTCTAAGCAGTTTAGCATGAAATTCTTTTGGTGTGGTAAGATAATCATATGCTTCCTTATTGAGGCCGGTCTGTTCCTGCGGTAAAAAGAGATTTGTGGCGCGATGAAAGCGGTCGGTTTCGCCACGCGCAAGTCTAGTTTGCATAGATGCCATAGGCATTTTCAACGCATCATAAATAAAATATTGAATTGCATGAAGATATTCTTCCTCTAATACAGCGCCTAACATCCCATGATCAAAGCGCCTGCCAAATTCCCGAGATCGTTGCTGGATCCGAAATGGATTTATAAATATTTTTCGTTTGTCGTGGTCATAAAAGCCAACAGCGTCAAAATATTTGGGATCGACTTCATCAATTTTATCATGGAATACAATAACTGGGACGTTTTTTAGGGCTTCAAGGGCTGTGTTACGATAAACTTTATAATTTTTTAATATGTCTTCTTTTGTATGCGACACTCCTTTTATATTCTGAATAAGCCGCACAAAAGCTTGGGCATGCGCTGGATTTAAATAGCCTTCTTTTATTTTTTTTAGTGCGTAGGGAACCTGGCCCTCAACAAGTCTTCCATACAGTTTTCGATATTTTTCTTTTTTTGCAGGGGGGTACATGGAAATATATTGTTCCAGCCTAGAAGAAGGTTTTATCTCCTCATTAATAAATCTTTTCCAACTTTCCATTAAAATTTTCATATGTTACTTCATTTTCTCCCGTGTATTAAATAGTTTGTCAGGCCATTCAACAGTAACTCCCCAATTAGAATCTTGATTTTTTCCCATGTGGTGGTCGTAATGCCAGGGCATATTTATGGAGAGCCCACTCAGCGAGTCCTCCATAAATATATGCGCTTAATAGGGAAAGGGCAATAAAAAAAATGTGTGTCACATGATAATTAGTGAAAGTTAAGTGAATAATTAAAGTCTTTTAACTTTTCTTTAACATTAATCAGGGCGGCTAGCAATAAAGAAAATTCCATTCCTTGCGCTTCGGTCACGAGAAAAGATTTGCGCTCTTTTACAAAGAATTCGCGATCATCCATTTCGTCTAAAAGCTCTTCCAGTTTCCCCAGGAGAGCGTGATACTCACAGAGGAGCGTTTCCACTCTGACGGGGAGAGAGTCTCCCCCTGATTCAAATAAAAGATTGGCGGTTATTTTTCTATCATTCTCAATTTTAATGATATATTTCCACCAGAAGTCTTCTTTAACCTCATAAACTATAGTTTTTTTCTTCGACGCCATGTGGAATAATTCGCCTTTAATCCTTCTCCCCAGAAGTGTTTGCTACGGCGGCGCTCTGTTATTAAAAGGGCTTCGATAATTTGTTCGCCATTTTTAGTTTTTAGCTTGAAGGAGTAAGGCTCTTCCCGAAACTTACCGTAAAGAGGCTGGCGTCTTCGCTTTTTTCCATATTTACTTTTGGGTGGGAAATTTAAATGTTCAATACATTCACGAACAAGTTGCTCCGCCGACGCTCCCTGCGCCAAATAAAGGGAGTGATTAACTTCGATATTAACACCGACTACCCAACATTTTTGGCCGTACCCTTTAATATGAAAATAGCTCGATAAATATATCCCATGCTTATGTTTGGTTTGGTCCGGCTGTAGCGAGCGGTTTCGCTTAATCTGGGATAACGTGCATGCAATCATTTTCTTCTATCTCCTCCAAATGTTTTTTTAAATCTGTAAAGCCGCCAATTAGTTTCGTGGTGCCGTCCGAGCACACTTCAAAAACTATTGGAACTGTCTGCCAATTAAAATTACTTTTTGCTTCCGAAAGCACTTCGGGCTGTTGGTCCATCGTAAAGACGGCATGCGAAATAGCTTTCTGGTTAAGCAAGTCCATCGCCTGTACGCACCAGTCGCAGTCGTGTTTTACCCACACAAAATAATACCGGCTAACCGAGTAAGAGTTCATCTGTCCTCTCTCTCATCTTAGCCTCAATTATATCCGGGGTACCCACCACTACAATTTCTTGCCCAGCATTTCCTTTATCTATCGTCACGCGCGTAAATTTTTGTCTCTCATCTAGCTCGGGAGGTAACATTCCTTCGTTAAGTTTTTCTCCAAACCGTGCATCTTCCCGCAGCGATATGACATGCTTAGGGTTTACATATACTTCTCGCAGCGTAAACTGCTGACGTGTGTTTTTGTTAGCAGTCGAAAGCTGACATACTTCAATTAATTGAATCATTCCCCCTCCTGGTACGGTAATACATCCTTCTTGTTGATGTACATTTTTTCGCCATTATACAAAACTGGAAGCCAGTCCTGTGTGCCATCATCTGCCAACAACAATACCTTGGTGGGCTTATCTAAATTGTGGTACTTCACAGGAGAAGTACCAATGTAGGTTTTCTCCGGGTCTACCGCGTCCTTCGTCTCGTCAAACTCCATCAAAGTGATGTGCGCTGGGACGTATATTAGATCACCCATTCTTAAGTACATCATTCGGCTCCTCGCTTGCAGCGCGATTCGGGTCTTCACCCTTGAGAAGGGTTTGTTGGTAACCGGTTAAAATACTGTGACAATCTGCTAGCGAATGGTCTGCGTTAGCCATTAGGCGTCTGCATTCGTCTATTGTCTGGGTCGCTTTCTTTTCATTCTCGTTTTCAAGCTCTGAGCTTATCTGTTTGTATTTTTTGAATAGATTTTCTAAATTTTGGGTAGCCTCTTCTAACAGTTTTCTGGTGAGTTTCGGTACCTCATCTAGTTCTATTGAATAAGTAATATTAACACGCATTTGTGCCTCCTATATTAAAAGTATAACATATTTATTAATTTAATGTCAAGATAAAAACGTTTTAAAAGTAACTGCACCGCCGAGGCCCAAAACTGTCGTAATAATTATCCAAATGAGGCGAGTGGATGTCTCCTTCCACGATTCAAGCTCTCTGAGCCGGGCATACAGCCCTTCATCGGGATTGTAGACGGCTTCTTTAATCTTGGCGATATCTTGGGCCATCTCGTCCTGTTTATCAGTGACGGTTTCTAATTTTTGCATAATTTGATCAAACTTTCCATTCATTTCGGCAAAAGCTACAGCAGCACTTTCCATAGTGGAGGCCTCCTACAACAATAAATAGTATCACTGCTCCACAATCGCACAATTTGTTGTAATTAAAGTGGAGGCAACTGACGTGGCGTTTTGTAGCGCACATCTAGTTACTTTTACTGGGTCTATTATTCCCTTTTCCATAAAATCTGTTAGCTTGCCACTCACAAAATCAAACCCGATAGCCCCTCTTTTATTTTTCACTTTAGAAATAATTATATCGGGGGATTCTCCGGCGTTTTTAGACATCTGTGCAAGGGGGGCGGTGACAGCTTCCAAAATAACTTGAACGCCCAGTTTCTGATCCTCGTTAGAGGTGGGAACTTTAATGTTTTTGCTTGCCCGTAAAAGGGCGACGCCGCCGCCAGGGACGATCCCCTCTAATTGTGCGGACTTGACGGCCTCCAGGGCATCCTCTACTCGGTGCTTTTTCTCGATCATTTCGATTTCCGTGGGGGCCCCAACGCGAATAATGGCAATGCCACTAGCCAAGCGTGTTATTCTCTCTTGAATGCGTTCGCACTCTTGTAGAGCATCGGTTTGTGAAAGCTCTGCCTTTAAGACGTCGATGCGCTTTTCAATCTCATTTAAGTCAGCTTCTCCTCCCACAATTGTTGTAAATGTTTTGGAGCATTGAAACGATTTAGCTTTTCCAAAGTGAGTTAGTTTTATGTCTCGAAGTTTTAAATTGTTTTGGCGCGTTATAAACGTGGCTCCAACGGACAAGGCGAGATCCTGAAGGATGTTCCGCCTTTCTTCCCCATAGCGCGGCGCTTTTACGCCAACGACTCGCAGGGTTCCTCGCACTGCGTTCATGATTAGCGCAGCAAGAGCTTGCCCTTCAATGTTTTCTGCCACGATAACAAAGGGACGCCCCTCTCGTGCCGCAATCTCCAGAGCAGGCATCATATCCTCAACACTATCAATTTTTTCGTCAGTTACGAGAAAGAGTGCGTCTTCATATTTCACTTGTCCCCGTTTTTCATCAGTAATAAATGCGGTGGCTAAGTAGCCAGAATCAAAGCGGAAGCCTTCGGCCACATCTAAAGTGGTATCGAGCGAACGTGCTTCCTCAATGGTGATGGCGCCGTCCTTTCCCGCTAAGTCGACGGCTTTTGAAACTAAATTTCCAATCACTGGATCGTTGTTCGCGGAGATCTTGGCGACATGAGCGATGTCGGCAGCAGACATGATGGGGGTTGCCATTTTCTTTAAATTTTCTACGATGGCGGCTACTGCCTTGTCCATTCCCCGCTTTAACTCGACTGGGGCTGCGCCGGCCATTAAATATCGCTGTGCGCTTTCCAGGATGGCGCGAGCCAGGACCACCGAAGTGGTGGTGCCGTCGCCTGCTTCTGTGTTGGTCTGGGCCGCGGCCTGTTTTATAATTTGAGCGCCCACATTCTCGAAAGGATCATCAAGCTGCACAAACTTTGCAACGGTAACGCCGTCTTTTGTAATTACAGGATTTTGTTCAGGGTGGTGTAGAATGACATTTCGGCCGCGTGGGCCCAAAGTAGATGCGACGTTGTTAGCAAGAAGGTTCACTCCTTTTAGAATTTTTTGTTGTAAATTGGTATCTGATTCGTATCGACGTGACATTAATCCTCCGTTGTTTAAATATAGTGTATTATATATGAATTGTCAAGTTTATTTTTCAATTTTTTCAACCGCGCTTTCAGTGGCTTTTTGTAAGTCTTTTGCATTTTGAATTGCATCCATCGCATATTGTTTGCGGCTTTCAGCAACTCCTTCTTCTTCAGTTACTCCTAAAAAGTAATTATTAACATTTTGTGAGAACTCTTGAAGCTGTTTGTAAACGGGAAACATTGTTTCTCGCAATAAATCTGCATACATTGACCAAGCGTTTTTCATATAATCTTCACCAATCATTAGGGTGCCGATTTGCTCAAAATTAAAAATGTTCTCTGCTTGTGCCCTCGTAAATAAAAATTGTTGGGGGCTACTTCCTGGTATTTCTCCATATCCTGGTGTCCTTTTTAATGATTTAATTATTTCTTCTTTGTTGCCCGATTCGATATGACGCTGTAAAATTTGTACTGTTGCATAGGAGCCAAAAAGCTTTTCGGCCATCGTTCCTTCAAATTTGCTTTCGGCATATCTGATCGTAAAAGGCGCAAATTCCTGCATAACTTCAGGGTCTGTGTCGATTATTTGTTGGACTAAAGCGCGTAATTGGGTGTTTCCTAATCCAGTTGCTTCTTTTATAACGTCAGGCTCTAGGCCAGGGGCGAAAACAAAAGAACGCATCGCGGGATACGCTGCAAAAAAACCTTTTTTATTAAATGAAATTTCTTTTATAGCTAGACCGCTGTCAGTGAGTTGAAGAACTAATTGTTGAAATTCTGCTGTCTGTTCTTTCTCATATCT
>Ga0209349_1001899_pt1 | contig 10133 bp, 14 predicted proteins | sample ETNvirnome_2_130_FD_184067 | JGI IMG/M metagenome (GOLD analysis project Ga0209349, IMG submission 184067) | Marine viral communities from the Pacific Ocean - ETNP_2_130 (SPAdes) (version 2) | ecosystem: Environmental > Aquatic > Marine > Oceanic | place: Pacific Ocean | collected 2013-06-22
AGATAGTGGCACTCCCGCAGCAGCAACAGAACGGTCGTCATTCTGGACTATGTATAGTGAGGGGGATGCTTCTAACAACAGGCTTGTATTTGAACCTGTAGTAGGGTACTCGTCTGATTCGGGGTACGATAACTACCCCTACATTGGATGGAATAACCCAATATACTCGATAATCAGTCGTTATCATGTTGCAGGTGTTGGTAGTGAATCTTTACCCACCTTCGTATATAGCGGCGATACAGGCACAGGTTTTTACCATATAGCTACGGGCCATGTTGGATATTCAGACGATGAGACTCTTGCGGTAAACTTTGGTGGGCATACGTTTGACATAACTAATTCTACCGGGGCGAGTACTCGCACTGTACAATTATCAGTACCCGGATCAGTGGGGATTGGTCTTGCCCTCCACACTGCGTCTATATATCCTAAAACGCATCATGTCCATGTTTTAGGTAGTTCTACCAGAAGATGGAATGCTATATATACTCGTGACATAGACTCAACTAATGCTCTATACGAATCCTCCGACGGGACGCTAAAAGATAATATTCAACCTACCAATTTGGGATTAGATTTTATTAATGATTTAAATCCTGTGTCGTACAAGTGGAAAGATGAAACCGTGGATACTTTAATGCACTACGGAATAATAGCTCAAGATGTCGTAGATACTTTAAAAACTTATGGTATAGATTCATTAGACAATTTTGCAGGGATAAAATATAATATAGAAAATAATTTATATAGTGCGAGCTATACAGAATTTATCCCTATACTTATGAAAGCAGTTCAAGAATTATCAGCAGAGATTAAAGAATTAAAGGAGAAAAACTAATGCCTGACGTAATAGTATCGTTTACAGACGCACAGTGGGTTAGAATTTTAGCGGCATCTTCGCATCTTATTAGAGAGGATGAGGGGACTGTAGATGCAACTAAACTAGCAGCTAAATGGAAAGCCCAAGTAACTGCTCATGTAAAAGCGTATGAAAAAAGTCAACTTTCTACAGATGATTTTTAAATGCGCCCCGCCCTACATGTGCGTAAGGCTCGCATCCGGTATCCCTACGCCAGTATACGAGAACTTACCGCTCTCCTAAACAAGAAACGGAATTACAAGGGCTTATCCTATCAACGGGTATACCAGCTTCTAGTAGAACAGGGGCTTGAGACTACACCACATCGCCTACAGAAAGCCAAATACTGTAAGTATTTTGATTGTTCTAACACCGTTGAATCCACCAAGACTTTCTGTGCCAGCAGACATAGGTTCCAACACTACAACATAAAGCTAAAATGTGGTTATTGTGGCTTGCTTTTCTATAGGAAACGTGCTAGAATTATAGCAGAGAAAAGGAAGGGTGCCAAGAATGCATATTGCACTATTAAATGCTTTAGAAAAGACAATATGATTGAAAGCGATGGTGCGTATGAAGATTGATGACGATTTAATTAAACAGTGGGAACCACAAGTACATAAAGTAGCTAGAAATGTCTCCGTCATAGGGATGGACTATGAAGATATTGTTCAAGAGTTACGAATAGGTGTAATGAAGGCTGCGAAAGGGTATAGAGAAGACTCAGGAGTTATCTTCCATACGTACCTATATAAAACATTAATGAATACCGCAAGTACCCTAATCACAAAAGCTTCAAAACATTACAGAGCTATGCCGACCGTTGGAATAACGGACGACATTGATTTTAAACTACAAGCTACCTCAGATCATACGATAGATGTAGAGACAGTTGACATGCTTGCTAACCTTCAGTTATCATGTATGGAGAAAGAATTTATTAGGTTAAGGATGCAGGGGTATTCCATGAAAGAATTAGGGGAATACCTAGACATTAAAGGGGTGTACAGACTTAATAAACAAGTTAAGCAGAAAGTAAGGGAACAACTTGGTCAAAAAAGGCAAAAAGATAGATGATTACACCAGTAAAGAATTCTTTGATTGGTTTGCTGTCTTGTACCAAGCAAAGTTTGGTAGAGCCTACACTTCTACGACTTTCTTTGGGCTTGAACTTAAAGCCCTAAAGTCCTTAACGGCTAAATATGATACCCATGAAATCTTATGTGCTATAAAAACATGTATAGCCAACAATGATAGAACAGTCCACATAAAATATTTTGTTGCAGGATTTGACTATTATAAACCCAATACTGATCGTCCAGACCTATACTGGTATGTAAGTATAAGAGGTAACGAGAAGATCAAGACTTTGTGGAGTAGATATCTTATGTATGAAGCTAAGTGGTTTCCCAACCCAGAATCAGAACAGAAGCGAAAGAAGCTATTAAAAGAATTGGAGAAGTTTAGAAATGCCCAAACAAAGAAAGGCGAACCGTCAACATCAGAAGTCTCCAAACTCTGGAGCCAAGAAACTAAATAGTTTAACGGAAACTGCCGCCCCTAAAGACGGTTGGTTTAATGTAATTTACCACAAAGATAAAGCTATGTTTTCTGTTTATGTCGGAAATGATTTTAATCAGGCAAGAAAAATCGCAACAGAAGTTGCCAGCACCGGAATAACGTGTTATATTCATAACTATCACAATCGTGTTATCCACACAGTGAGATAGGAGATATATGGCACCACGAGATTTTAATTTTGTTGAGTCCTCAGTAATTTTTGGACTCCTAAACGTAGACAACTTCAAAAAGTTTATTCATCCCCCCTCAAGCTTTTCTAGGCATAGGAAAGCATATGACTTCCTTGTTGAATACTATGATGACATGGGGGAGATGCCTAACAAGGAATTGCTGGCAAAAACCTTCCCTGAGCTTGATAAGGCAGGATCAAAAACCGATTTTAGGTATGCCGTAGACCAGTTCAATGAGATTGTACTGTACAGGGACATACTCTCCACCTTTCAAGATAACGAAGAAGTGCTAGACGAGAACCCTAGGAAGGCGTTACTCCGTATACAAGAGCAATTGGATGATTTAGATATTGCTCTAGATGATGATGTACAAGCTTATAATTCGGGTAAACTTGATAGGTTTGATTTGTACCAACAAAGAGCAAAGCGTAGGGAGTTCGGTAAAGGGCTTCTTGGAGTAACAACCCCTTTCGACACTATTAATAGTAGTGGTCTGGGGTGGCAACCCGCCGACCTCATCTCTATTTTTGCTCGCCCCACGGTGGGGAAGACATGGATGTGCATAAAGATGGCTCAACTTGCTGTCCAACAGGGAAAGCGGACACTGTTAGTATCAACTGAAATGCCTCAGCACCAAATAGACTTACGTATGGACGTGGTTATGGGGCATTCAATGGGGTATAACTTTAGTCACAGGGCGTTACGTACTGGCGATAAAATCAAGGAAGCAGAGTATAAGGAGTATTTAGAAAAAGCTTCCTCTAAGAATTTGTTGACCTGTGATCACATTGTAGGGCAGGATTCGATTACCATGCCAGCTATTGCTAACTTGGTAAGGAAACATAAACCCGAAGTGCTGGTTATTGACGGTATTTACTTATTGGGTGGGGCAGGGTCTGCGTCGTGGGAGAAGAACCACAACCTATTCTATGGGATGAAGAATCTTGCCATGAGTTCAAATATAGTAGTAATTGTCTCGACACAGGCGACTCGTGATGCTGCTAACCTCAATACACCCCCTAGAGCCGATCAGGTAGCCTTCGGTGATGCTTTGATACGTGCCAGTGACGTGGCTATCTCTATGTCCTTATTAGAAGATCAGCCCGGTAAGAGAGGGGTACAGTTCCAGAAGTATCGTGATGGTGATCTTAGTATGGATGGTACTATTATGAGATGGATGGTGGATTCTGGAGATATAGAAGAAATAGAAGATGATTTCTAGAAAAGCCCCTAAAATTAAAAATTATGATTGGTATGAAATCCTAAGGGCATTACACCTTGACCCCCCGATAGATGGGGGCGAGTACCAAATTACCTGCCCTCTACATGATGAACGTAGACCCTCATGCTCCATAAATGTGGACACAGGTAAGTGGATTTGTTTTGCAGGTTGTGGGGCAGGAGATATTCAACTGCTTGTACAACTCATGAAGAAAAGCACTAGAGGTGAGGCTAGGACATTCATCGAACAACATGGTATGTATAGGATTCCGAAAGCATCAGAGTTGTTTAAGCATGAGAGAATAGAAGAAGATAAACCATTACCAGAAATAGAGTTTCCTTTTGAGAAAGGCCGAATACCAAAGTGGATATATAAGAGAGGTATCTCTAAGGAGAGCCTCATTAGGTGGGAAGCGGGGGTAGATGATAAGGCAGGATTAGCCTTGCCGGTCAGGGATGCAGATAAAAGGATGATTGGATGGGTACTTAGGCAACGAGTAGCTGACCCTAAGTATCTTTACTATCCCGGTATGAAGAAGTCTCAGGTTTTGTTTGGTCAACACCTGCTTCTTAAACGTGTGAAGACCCTATATGTGGTTGAAGGGTCATTAGACGCTATAAGTCTTGACCAATATGGCTACCCTGTAGTAAGCTTGTTAGGAGCGATGGTATCAGCAGCACAAGTGAAGTTGCTAAGAAATATAAAAGCTGGTAAGATAGTTTTAGTATTAGATAATGATGAAGCAGGGCAGAAAGGAACAAAAAAAGGTTTGACACAGCTTAGGGATTATGGTATCGTTAAGTATGTAAAACTTCCACGGCACGTCAAAGATGTACAAGAAATACAAGACGCAAATGCACTTGAGGAAGTTCTAAATAATACTTATTCGTGGTAACACGAGAAGGAGATAAAATGGCAGGATTAAGCAGTATAAACAGTCGCCAGAAAGATTTAGCAGCGGCACGAGGTGGAGATCGTAAAGAGATTTGGCTTCGTGATGGAGATCAAGTTTTCCTCCGCCCTGTGGCAACAGGTGAGGATGATGACCCTAACCTAGAAGAATTGTATCTTTACACCTATGAGTCAGAGGGTGGGTGGAAGAACACCCTTGTAGACCCTGATACCCAGAAGCCTATGGCGGATGATGTACCAGAAGGTCGCTCTCCTTCCCATAAGTTTGCATTGTGGGCTTTTGTGTCTGATATTATTCACAACCAGCAACGACGAGATGATTGGGAAGAAATAGTATCCCCTAGCGGGAAGAAGGCGTATAAAGAAGAAGTCAATGACTTCAGAATTATCACCCTTCCTTTCGGCAGAGGTAACCAATACTGGAACATGCTAGTCGATCAATATGATGATTGGGGTGCCCTAAACCAAGGAGTATTGCGGGTAAAGCGTACAGGCGCAGGACTTGACACAGTTTACTCCCTGTCCCCAGTTGCGAGAAAAGTAGATGTTCCATCAGACAGACAGGGTGAAGTAGAAGAACTCCAGCCTGTCTGGGATTACTATGTTTCACAGTACGGTGGGAATGATTCTTCAGAAGAAACTGAAACTGAAGTTATCACCCCGTCTGGTGACACAAGCAAAGAACAGGTAGAAACGGTTCCGTGGAAGACCTCAGATGAAGATGAAGACTGGTAAGCTACCCACATGGCTAGTGTTCTTACCGAAGCACAATTCAATACCTTCCTTACCGAAGCTAAGGAAGACATAAACTGGGTCGTAGACGTAGAGACCAACGGGCTAGACCCCTACGAAGGGAGTCAACTCTGTGGTGTTGGGGTGGGGTTATACCGGTCAAATAAGACATGGTATTTCCCATTCCGACACCAACAGGGGGTTAATCTCGATATAGACTTCTTAGAGCCACTTATGGAACTCATGGGCACTAGGAAGTCTATAATCGGGCATAACTTAAAATTTGATGCCCATTTCCTAGTAAAAGACGGGCTGGATGTAACAAACCTTAGGTTGGTAGACACCTTGGTGATGTGTAGGCTTACAGAGTCTACAATGGAACGGCAACTAGGGCTGACCCATATGCTGGTCAAACGCTTCGGGGAATCCTACGGAGAGTATGACTTAGAAACAAAACGTGTATTACGTACCAACAAGTGGCATAAAGACTTCTCTTTATCACCACATGATGTGCTAGGCCCGTATTGTGAGACAGATGTATCCAGCACAAATAAGCTTTTCAAAGATTGTTTGAAGCGTATAAAAACCAGCAAGCAGGTTGGTATATGGCAACTCCAAATCCAACTCACTAAAGTTCTGTTTAAGATGGAGTATAGGGGCATAAAAATTGATAATTCCTATGCGAAGCAAGCCATCACTAAACTTGAAGAACGTAGAGCCGAAGTAGAGAAAGAGATATACGCCTTAGTTGGGTATGAATTCAAGATTTTAAGCAGCACTAAGGCGGTGACAGGGGCGATGCAAACGCTGAACATCAAGCCTACTAGGTTCACCCCCAAAGGGAACCCCTCATGGAGTGAGGAAGCCCTTGTAGCGAGCCAGAGTGAGTTAGGGGGGTTGATAGCGCAGTATAGGAACCTCACCAAACTACAATCGACTTACATAGAGCCGTATGCAGATAGAGATGTGATGCATACCATATTCAAGAATTGGGGGACGGTGACTGGAAGGCTTTCGTCAGCTAACCCGAACCTCCAAAATATCCCTAGAGACTTTACAGGTTTGGGGGGAGAGGGTTTGTCTGAAGCTCAGCGAGGTGAGTTGCTAGACCGACTCGTGAAGAATAAATTTGCGTCAGCCAGTGGGTGGACACCAGAAGCGTTACAGGCTTGGGCATTCTTAGAAGGCGATAAAGCTGATGATACTACACAGGTAACTGCTCGTCGGATAGTTGTCCCACGTAAAAACTATAATATGGTAGCCTTTGACTACTCTCAAATGGAAGTACGTATGTTTTTATTGTACGTAGGACAACCTGAGATGCTTGCTATGATGGAAAAGGGTGGTATAGACTTTCACTCTGAGACAGCTAAAATTGCATTCAATATCAAAGAAGATCATCCGGACTGGGAGTTTTATCGGCAAGCAGCCAAAAGCATTACATTCGGTGTTATTTATGGTATAGGTAAAGATAAACTAGGGCATGAGATGGGGGTTTCACCTACTGAAGCCGCTAAATACAAGAAACAGTATTTTGAGAATATGAAGGGGTCACGAGAATTCTTCAATAAGGTTGTAGGCACAATTCAAACCCGTGGGTGGGTGCGTAATAAATACGGGCGTATCTATAACATACCGAAGAGGGATTGGGGGTATAAAGCAGTAAACTATTTAGTGCAGGGAACTAGTGCGGAGATTTTATCCGAGCGAATGATAGAAGTTGATAAATTCTTGGCTAAGTATAAGAGTAATCTACTTGTACAGATTCATGATGAAATTATAGTTGAGATTCATTCCGATGAAATGTACTTAGTTCCTACCATACAGCGACTACTCTTGGACAATAGTTTAGGAATGCATCTTGAAGTTGACACAGAAATATGCGACCCTTCATGGGCAACGAAAACCAAACTGGTAGAAAAAGTCGAAATGGTAGCCGAAACAATAGATATACGATAAAATAGAAAGGAACTGATTATGGGAACTATGATTACGGAAAGTGCGAAAGCACAAGCGAACCAATTGGGCAATACGGGGGATGCGGTTGGGAACATACTTGTGACCCTCATAGGGGCGGTAGAGGAACTAGAAAATCGAATAGAAAACATAAAACAGTGTATCTGTGAAGATATCTGTGTAGAACCTAAGAAAGTTTCTACCCCCACCAAGACCACGAAAAGGAGTAAGTAATGGCATTAGTATCACAAGAAGTTTCGTTTACCTTGAACTTAGGTAACTATAACTCAGCAAAGATAAGTGTAGGTATACACGACCTAGACACAGAAAAAGATATAGAGGAACAGATAGTCGAATGTCGTCCTGTAATTGATAGGGTATTTAAAGGGTTGTTGAGAGTTGCCGATAAGCAGCTAGAGGAAATACAGGAGAAGACCAATGCCTAATGAATTACCAAGAGCGCAAGTACTGGAAGCGGTGCTGGCAGAAAGGGAACGGCAGGACGGTAAATGGGGTGATCAAACCTACAACTCAGATGAACTCTGGACGGTTATCCTAACTGAAGAAGTAGGGGAGGTTGCTAGGGAAGTGTATGAAAAACGAAATGTTGAAATGTTTGAAGAGGTTATACAGTGTGCAGCGGTTTGTTTTGCGTGGGCAGAAGCATACCTCAACCGGAAACCTTAGGGGGAGCAATAAATAATGGCTAAAGCAAAAACTATGACTTTATCTATGGAAGATAAAATGGAACTTATGATGAATCATAAAAAGTTTGATTTTAAGCGTGGAGATGATGAATCTCTTAGAATTGAAAAGATTCCAATCGGTATTCCAAATCTAGATGAGTTGATTGGCGGGGGAATTCCTAAAAAAGCTCTCACCGAATTAGTAGGAGAGTCAGGGTCAGGTAAATCTTACATGGCAGGACAAATAGCCAAAAAGGTTCTTGAACGTGGTGGAGCAGGAGCATGGGTAGACACAGAGTTTGCGGTAAACCCCGGCTGGATGGAAAGGTGTGGCGTACCGATGGACAAAATAGGTGTCTTACAGCCCTATAACGGCGAAGAAGCCATAGATGCCACCAGAGAGTGCCTTCAGTCAGGTATGGACATTGTAGTGCTAGATAGCCTTGCTGGACTTATGCCGAAGGATAACTTGGAGAATGACGCATCATATACTCCTATGGCTTGGCAATCACGTTTTTTGAATCAATCTATACCTAAGCTTATCAATGATTTACGGCATGGGTCTATTCTTGTCGTAGTCAACCAACTTAGGGATGATCTAGGAGCGAATAAATATGAGGTAAACCTAAACGTTCCCGGTGGTAGGGCACAGGTATTCTTTGCCCACATATTCTTAGAATTACGTAGAGGTGCATGGATAAAAGATAAGGATGACAATAGATTAGGGTTTGATATGGGCATACGAATGCGTAAAGGACGCTTTAGTGAGGAGCAATGGGGAAAGACTTCTATACCATTCAAGGTAGCAGGTGGAGTTGATCTCATAGAAACATTTATGCGTGAAGGGTTAGCTAAGGGGAAGATACATCAAGCAGGAGCATGGTACACATACAAGGATGAGAAAGTAATGGGTTCTCAAGGCTTACATGACCTACTAGAAGCAAAAGACTCTTTGTTCCAGCAGTTGAAAGAAGATATTGGAGAAGATGCCATATAAAGATTTTACGCCGCAAGAAGAACTTACGGCAGACATACTAACGGAATATGGTATACGGTTTGTGCAACAGTGGGATATCCCCTACACTAACTACATAGCCGATTTCTATATACCGGAATTGCAGATGGTGTTAGAATGTGATGGTGCTATAGGGCACCTACGTAAAGCGGATGATAAACGAACAGAAGTGATTTTGAGCAAAGCGGTAGATGAAGTGAAACGAGTGTCTAGAGTGGACGCAATGACAAAGAGTAAGTTAAAGGAGCAGATATGGCAAGTATTAACAGTATTAGATCAGGACAGCCAGAGCGCAAGGCACAAATAGACTCGTGGTTTAATGAAGAATTAGAGGATGCTTGCGCTTCATGGGGATTTGGCTCTGTAGAAGGGCATTTTAATGCCTCTACCTTTGGTAACCCATGCAATAGGTTCCATTGGGCAAGTTTCCACGGCAGATTGCCTAAGAAAAAGCTAACAGGGAAATTTTCAAGGTTGCTGCAACACGGGGGTACCTTTGAAGATAGAATGGAACAGTACCTCATGAAGATGAATATTCTGAAGGCTCGTGAAGTACCAGTCTCCTTTACGGATGGTAACCTAAAAATTACCGGTAGGATTGACTTCCTTGTATCTCATATCAATCTAGGTTTAACTATATTGGAATTAAAAACAATTAATTCTAAAGGTTATCGGGCATTGAAGGGGAAGCCTAAAGAGGAACATGTGTTTCAAGTGCAAATGTATCTTGAATCCCGTAACTTAAACACAGGGCTTATTTCTTATGAAAATAAGGATGACCAAGATATACAAACTTTCAGGGTAAAAAGAGATAAGGATTATTGGGCTGAGCAGGTACAGAGAGGACATGCTATAATAGCAATGGATTCTCCGCCAGAAAAATGTACATCTAAGTATCCTAGATATTGTGATTGTCAGAGAGCAAACTGGGATTAGGAGGAGTTATGGCTAAAATGGAACATAGGTGGTTAGCAAGTGAACCGCTAAAGAAAGCAACTGA
>Ga0209349_1001902_pt1 | contig 10119 bp, 9 predicted proteins | sample ETNvirnome_2_130_FD_184067 | JGI IMG/M metagenome (GOLD analysis project Ga0209349, IMG submission 184067) | Marine viral communities from the Pacific Ocean - ETNP_2_130 (SPAdes) (version 2) | ecosystem: Environmental > Aquatic > Marine > Oceanic | place: Pacific Ocean | collected 2013-06-22
TTGAGGATCCCTTGGATCTTCTTGCTGTCCCCCTCATCTTCGACGGTCGCTCCCGACTGCTCGTCCTTCTTGATGGAACGAGCCTTCTTTTTGTCTTCCATCGCTTGCTCATAAGCCTCATGCCATTCTGCAATAGAGGGGGTGAAGTATGCCTCACACCCAAAGATGGGTTTGAACTCCTTTCCTTCTTCATGCATTTTCTTGGCATGCAACACCTGATAGGCCAAGCCGTTCATGTTCCCATGATCGGTGAGAGCCAAAGCATCACAGCCATTTTCATAGGCGAAGTCCATGTGAGCCTGCGGATATCCTATGGCATCGAAAATAGAACCCGCTACTGAGTGGGCGTGGAGCCCTACAAATTTAATCTTTGAGTTGTTACGACTCATTTACCCTCCTGAGTTTGTTTTGTTTATATAGTATAACCCATGACGCCCCCACATGCAAGGAGAAAGATCTCTATTTCTTGGCGCCAATAGGGGAGTGTTGGCGGGATTTGATCAATCCTTTATAGGGCACTTTAATTTGGTGGGGAGAGCTTAAGTACTGTGTGTATCGGGCCCATTCATGAGCGTCGTAAAACCACTCGACTTCAGCTTTCGTTGCTTCCGCGGATGTTGTCGCCAGAGGCCGGAAAACTTCGCTCAGCGGGAAGTGGCGAGCGGACCACCTGTGATGGTGCGGTAATTTCTCCGTGGGGTATTGCTGGCCGGGTGAAGGGGGTAAATACTCCCTTGTTGTTTCGTGGTTGACGTGTCGTCTGCATATTTTAAAGTCTTCTCCTGTCATGGTAAACGATAGAGGCAGATTATCTTTTACCGTTTGATCACCAAAGGAAAAAAACAAATTTCTTTCTCGGTGATTGATTAATTTCCTGTGTTGTCTTACGTTTTCTACATCAAATAGCCCCATTGGAAAAGAAATATAATATTTTTCCGGGGCTATCCATCGAGAAATACGAAAGGATGTTCGCCATGCGCTGTGGATCCCGCAAAGGACCGACCACCCATAAGAATCGCGACGATCGCGGTCCTTGGGGTGTATGGGAACGTAATAAATAGGTACCTCTTTGCGTTGTTCGCTATAAAACTTGCTAAAATCACGCTTATAATAAACCGGGTCGTATACCCACTCCCCGACAATTTTACGCACCAAGGGGATCATGTCATCGTTTGCTACAATCCAAATGGTACGGCAGCCGGCAAGAGCACACTCGTATACTGATTTTTGAATAGCACTAAATCCATTGTCGACGGGAGCCAAAATAGCAGGTAACGCGTTCTCGTGGTCGCTTACAAGATTAGCGATAGGAATTATGCCGGCAACGTGTAATCGCATTTTAAACTTTCATATTTTAACAATCCACATTTCTGTAGATTCTGGATTAATTCTATTTCGGTGGGGAGGTCCGTTGAGGTGCAGCCCAAGGGAGAACGTAGAAAAGTGGAACGATAAATGTGAGAAGTTTTAAAATTATAATGCTTGGGGCGCCCTGACGGGGTGTATCCATTTATCGGGCCGCGCATTCCATTGTCGCGCAACACCTTCTCCATTTTAAATCGGGCCATTGTTTCTGAATAGTTTGGATCTCTCAGTTGTTTCTTGTTTAACCTTGATACCACACAAGCGTCTTTAACGCCAGTATTCCCATCAATTCTGTCAGATGAATAGAACCATATCTCGCTAACAAAATCATCGTCTGTGGATATATAATCGATTTCATGTTTTCCTCCTTTGTGAAATGCCACATAATCATAACATATATACTTGCTCGGCGAAGAAGACGCTTCGGGGTTTATGTTAAGAACACCGCTATCTCCAAAATAATAACAAGTATTAAAATTAAATTCATAAATTTTTGAGTATTCATTCGTGCACACGATCCTTTGGCCGTTGTCCCTTATGTTAACACACAAATCGGAAAGAGGCAAGAGGCCCTCCAATGATAATAAAAAAATCAGTCTCTCCCACAACAATCGCTTCGGTATCCCCACCTCCAGAAACCCAGAAGGAGTGCTCAGTCGCCGGCGTTGATCCGGGATGCCCACACATTCAAGCTTTAACTCGGGAGAGAGATAATCAAATCGCTGCGGAGTGTTTCCTCTAGTAAAAAAGAGGGGATACTTGTGGATATAGGCGAACATAGCTGCTCGCAGACCCTCTCCTATGACTACATTCTCGTGCTCAAATATCAATCTTTTCTTCTAAATGTTTAATAGATTATAACTCAATAAGAGAAAGGTGTCAACTATCTTTTTCGGACACCATAAGAATCATAGCCGCCATGGCGCCAATCTGGATGCATAATATGATAGCGCTGCCTGTAGTGGGCCCAGCCTAGGGCGTGGCCTATCTCGTGTTCTAAGACGCGCTGCTTATTTGCGTTCGTGGGGAGTATGTGAATTTTGGCTCTCACAATTTCGCCAGTCTGAATATCCGTATAAAGACGCGTAGAGGCCATGTGTGCTGCGCTGAAGCCGGATTCTGGGAGCGTTATAAGAATCTCTCCATGCTGGGGAGTCATGCACATCGAGAAGGGATCCCCCCGCACGCCGGCAAACTCATAGCCGCTTTTTTCCCAGTAGCTCAAAGCCCTTTGAGTGCGACTAACAGAAACTCCCGCGTCGGTGCACACACGAACCGAAGGCGTCATACTCCACGTGGCGGTCTGCTGGGGCTTTCCTACGTTAAACACTTCGAACGCCAGTGGCGCGCTGATCTGAAAGTAGGGAGAAAATATGGGGGGCCCCACCACATTACAATAGAACCAAAATGATAAAAAGCCGCCCACACATTAAGTAGGACCCGGGCTAAAATTTAATCAGACGGAGCTTCAGGCCAATCTAATATATCAATTCCATATTTAACCTCATCCAGTAAAGTTTTAAGATCGAGACCAGCGCAATCTATCTTGTTTTTGCTAATGTGGTAGTGGCTCACAAATCCCGTATAGTGGCCATATGCCACCTGTTGCTCATATTTAGTAGAGGTTTTGTTAAATTGATTAAGAGGAGTGTCATAGGGGATGCCGGTCGCTCCGTGAATAGCAGCCCACAGCGCCTTTAGGGCCTCAAGCTGGCGAGGATAAAACCCAAGAAAAGGTTGGAGTTGGCGGCTGTGGGCCCATGCGTTCTCCACTAATGGTCTATCCCCGAATCCATTTTTTACATACCACGCTTGGTATTTAGGATAATAGGCGTTCGATATCTCAACTCCGACAGAAGGCCTATTTGTGCGCGATGAGCCGGCATGCCATGCGGCATGTTGCATGTCGAGTGTCTGATAAATAGTGCCGTCATTATCAATGAGGAAATGGACGGAGATGCCGCGCTTATCTAACACATTTTGACATGACTCAGAGGATAAACACACGTCCCAATGATTTACAAAATAACGTATTTTTCTTTTGGGGCGGCCGGAGTAATCATAGTAGTGACCCGGCATTGTTTCAAGGCCGCCATCTTCGGACCAAAGAACAAACTTGTCCCATTCAATCGGATGAAACTCCCCATTGTATACCACATAGTTTGAATAACGACATTCGCGAGGCTTATATGTATCAATATCTGCCTGCCGCTCTGTCCACAGGCGCCGAAACGTCATGGGCCCGCATAGTCCGTCCCCGGTTAATCCTCGGGCTTTCTGCCATTTCTTAATAGCGCGTACTAGTTTATCATCAAAGTATTTTTCACCAAACCAGCTTGGCTCCCACCCAAGTTTCTTGGCCGAAGCTCCGTTGTAGAAGTGTTTGTCCATACATGTAAGACTCCCCAATTATTCAATTATGCCAATAACATAATTCTCTAGAATAACATTGTAAGTAGTTCCGCTAACGTTTATCTCTTCGATCATCGATCGATCTACTATCAATTTTGCAGGGGTGCTGAGCTTTACTTTAATGTCTGGGGCGCCGCGAAGTGCAGTGACGCAAACATATCTCTCTTCTTCAGGCTGATAATCTTCGGGAAGCACAATTAGTGACTGAACGGAAGAATCTACCGCTTCGGGAAGCTCGATTAAAATATGACGATTGACTGGTGTAAACATTTTTCTCCTAGATGGTGCACGTGTCGTTGGTACAGAATTTGGTGCCGGTCGCTTCCAAATCCACTTCTAACTTATGGATGGGCTTTACTTTGGCGGACATCCGGTGATACTCTTTCTCGGTAATTGCCTCGTAAGGAGCCTGTTTGTAGCCCGTCTCCGATAATCTTAAAAAGGAGACGGCTTTCAAACGAGACTCGTACATTTCTAAGGCGCTCTTTAGTTGAGGGCCCTCGTCTGCGTTGAAGGTAACAGTGATGGAAACCGAATTGTCTGCCCAGTAATATTGGTATTGGGCCGCAATCTCTAGCTGTTCCCATATACTAACATCCTTTTTGCCCTTTGTGAAATAAGGCTCTTTGATCGGGAACTCCACCACCAAAGTATTGGGAGTGTACTCGTCTTTCTCAACATGATAGCCTGCGTTGCGTAGCGGCTCGATGAGCAAAGAATCGGATCCAAAGCGGATGCGACGAATATAATATTCATTCTCAGGGAAATGTACTCCGGGCGTAGATCCGTTTAATAGGGACACGGTGCCGGATGGCTTAATGCTCGTCATTCGAATTGATTTGGGAATACAGAGCCAGTTAGAATATTCCTTATCCAAACCAGTCACATATTCATAAGCTTTGTTGCACCAATTGTATACGGTCCGGCGGCCATGCTTATTAAATGCTTGCACAACTCCGGATTGAGAAAGGCCGATGCGCCTATTTTTAAGCATCTTCGCATTTGTTTCGGGCCAGTGTGTGTTAGAGAGCGTGATTGTTTTTCCATACAGGTAAGCAATCTTCAGCGTCTTCAGGTAGTCATCCAAATCATCATGCTTAGCCGGAAATGTCTCAACCAAACAACATAATTCTGCATCTTCAAGCTGCTGTTCAACACACGGATTAAAGCCGGCAACATTTATGTCGTCATATCTTTTGCCATCCTTAAATCTCCCATGAGTCCGGGCATTGTCTAACCAAATATAGCCGGGCTCGCCATTCTTTTGACTTTGCTCGGCATGCCATGTGTAGTCCATGCCTACTTCTGCATTAAAAGAATTATTGGACCCCCATCGGTGATGATAGAGTTTCTCTTGATCATTCTTCATTTCAAGATACTGAACGTCATCATATTGACCCATCGCTAGCGCTGCAGATCGGCGTACGTTTCCGGACACTACACAGCGACCGATGAGATTTTCTGTATCGACGATATCCACAGAGGTGATAGTTTCTCCTATCTTGGCCGAAAACAACTCTATAAGATTTTCATGCAATTCTATAAGAGGTTCTGGGCCACTAGAAGTGCCCCCGAAACCTTTTATTTCTGCGCCATATGAACGAATGGCCGAGTAATCAAACTTGGGTACCTTGGCCCCCAAGAAAAAGCCATCCAACAACATGTGGACCGAATCAACCCACCCTTCGCGTGAGTCGTCAATCACTAAAGTGTCGTTGGTATACTGCGGTTCTTTAATCGATAATGAGCCGGCTCCTTCGGTATCGAAGCCTACGCCGATACCGACCATTAATGCATCCATCATCCACGCAAAGAGATATCCACCCTTGGTGGCTAAGTCTCGGGTTGACCGAAAAGCACAATTAAACAAGCCCGCCGCAGTGCGCTCTTCAACGAACTTGGTGCCCATCATCCAAAGGCCACGGCCGGGTGGCGTCCATTTCAAATTAAACAGGCGATCATAAGCTTCCTTGGCGGTCTTTTGTGCTTTGCTGTCATTCCACTCTAAGCCAAGCTGGAAGACATGCTGTTTTTGCATATTGAACATACCCTCCACCACTCGTCTGCAAGTTTGCCACCACTCTTCAGAGCCGGTAGCGCCTGCATCAAATTCACTCAGGCGTCGGGCGTAAGTTCTTTTAAACGTTACATATCCGAGGGGGCCCCAAGGCACCTCGGCATCTTTATAGGGATCCACAAAAGAATCCGATAATCTAAATCTGCGAATATTGTCAATGGTTCTCATTATTAATTATTTCCTTTTAATTGTTCTAAATTTCTCATATTTGTTTTGCAACAACTCCTTTTGCTGTTTGGCCCCGAGCGGGAGAGGGTGAGTGGGAATGGTGGAGGGACTGGAAGACGCCGTAATGGTATGCGCCTTGGGAAGAGTCTTGATTTTCACATTCGAAGTGTCCATAAAGATATCATACACTATTCCGTCCGGTCCGTTTCTATTTTTTGCAATAAAAATTTTGCCCGTATTATTTTGTTTATCTTCGATGGTACGAGAAACTGAAAATATGAAGTCAGCCACAAAACATTTGTTAAATGCCTCAGAGATTTGTTCCATGGTGATTACTTCAGCGCTCAAGCCTGAGCGATTGGTTTGTGAGGCTGTCCAAATTGGACACTGAAACTCGGTGGAGAGTGCGCGCAACTCTTCATAGATGGATTCTAACTCGGTGCGCTTCTCTTTTCTCACCACAACGGGCCTCAGAAGATCGGCGTAATCTACGATAATCAGGCCCGGCTTAATGTCGCGCTTAACTAACTTATTGAGATGCGCCTTGATTGTGTTTACAGAAGCTGACTTCGTGGGGTATTCTTTAACAATGAGGGAGCCTTCCAGATCCTTGATTTCCTCATAGATTTCGTTCTTAAAGCTTATAAGATTGCTGAGAGGATATCCGGTTATACAGCTGTCGTACCTATTCGCGATCACAGTATCTTGCAGTTCTAGAGTATAGTGAATAACGGTCTTGCCTTCTAAGATGGCTTGGGAGCCCAAGTGGACCAGTACCATAGACTTGCCGGCACCCGTAGGTGCAATAACAACCCCAAGCTCGCTTTTTCCCAAGCCGCCGCCCACGATCATATCTACATCCTTCCATCCAGTAGTAACTGGCTGTCGATGTTTTGGCTTATATCTTTCTTCGAAGTCAGCCAAGTAATCGTGCCCAAAATTGGTTTCAGATCCAAGCTTAAGTGAGTCATTGATAATCTTAGAAATTTCATCAAAAGAGCACGACTGCAATAGATCCACTGACTGAAGCATGGCTTCTTTGAGGTTTTGTTTACGGCAAAAATCGAGCGATTGTTCCTTGATATATTCCACATCTTTTACTTCGATAGTGGAGATGCGCGCAAAGTATTCTTTTACTTGTTGCTGAGTTACTTGCTCTTCGGTTTCTAGCTCGGTGCGAAGAATGGTCGCCACAGCATTCGCGGACGGATGTTTGGAGTAGCGATCGCGATAAGAGGTAATCTTGTCGGCGAACACTCGCAGATATTCCAATTCAAGAAAATTTAAATCCAGTACTTCTGTAATCTGATCAGCAAAGGGCCGATCTTCGTATATAAGCTGGACCAAACCTTCTTGGAATGACTTGCCATATTTTGCAAAATTAGCTGCTGACGTTATTGGCAAACATCACCCCCCTCATCAAATATAAGTATAACACTTTTGGCGCGAAAGTCAAGTTATTTGGCATTCAACTTGGATTTTATTTAGTCGGGTTTTAAGGTCTTCCCAATTCAATTCTCCAAAGCCATCTTGACGCATTTTTTTAATAATTTCTATATTGTTGAAATTGCATTCAAAATTCTCAATAGCGTTCTTGACAAAGTCTTTAGATTGTATTGACAGACATGGAGAATACAACTGCATCATTTTATAATTGTGTTCGATAGTTGACTTTCCTTCTACTATGTTGCTAAAAAACTTAATCTTACTATCGGCAGTCTCACAGAACTGGATCACCTCATCAATGGTGTAATCTTTCTCGGATGCCAAGAATGAAAGTCTCTTCTTAACAGAAACCAATCCTGCTCCTCTGATACCCTTTAAATTGTCCGAAGTGTCCCCCACAATAGAGCGAGCTAGCGCCATATTAGTAGGATGGATCCCATAATTTTCCACCACTCGTTTTTGATTCATTACTTCGTCCGCCGTGGGACGATATAAAATGGTGTCTTCCGTACACAATTGCAAAAAGTCTTTATCGTTAGATATGATTACCTTTTCCCAGTCTTTATAGTGAGTCATTTGAACCACGTATGCAATTACATCATCTGCCTCAATCTCCGGAAGCATAACCTGCATGATAGGCATCTCATTAAAATAGTCTATAACGCGTGCCTGCTGCCAAACTTTGTTGTGGAGTTCTTCTTCTCCTGTTAGGTTGTGGAAGGCTCGATTGAGGCGAATAGGCTTTCGGCCGGCCTTATAGTTTTTGTCCATCGAGCGCCTTTTTTGTGAACCATTGGGGCCATCCCACACAATCACCACAGCATCCGGCTGAGTCATTCTCACCAGTTTCTGCAGAATTTTAAAGGAGCCTTTAATCCCTCCAATGGGCTGTCCGTTGGTAGACAGGGAGGGATCCACGATGTAGGCCCTCAAGAACATATTAAGCGCATCGATGATGATTACTCTTTTCTTTTTATCGCTCATCCGCTCACCGGCACCGTAAGATCTTCCGGATCTTCATAAAAACTGGCTGCATCGCCTTCTCTTTTCTCAAACTTTTGAACGATCTCCTCATCCATTATTTGAATAACTTTGGCGCGGAACTCTTCATCAGATGTAATCAAATCGATCCATTTAGATGGCTGAAATTTCTTGCTGTATCCATCCGGAGTAGTTAATGTATACCATGCGCCGGCAGAGGTAAGACTCTCGGAGCCCTTAATAGCGTCAAACCAGCTTTCCTCGTCTCGGATACCAATCTCTTCGGTGCCCCACAGAATGCGGAATGCACACGATCTACCTTGAGTGCCGAAGCGAGATTTCTCAAGCTTCACCTTAACCTCTGAACCAATTCGGAAACCCTTCTCGTCTTCAATAAAGGAAGACTTTGCCTTTCGCCCTGTTAGCCATATGCGCAATGAATATGAATAATGCATTGCCTTTCCGCCGGGTGTTGTGTATGGCGTTGTCATCGCAACAATTCTAGCGTTCGGCCCTTGTGGGATATTTGTTTTAAGCTGATTCAGGACGATTAGTGTCGCCTGCCTATCAGCAATGGGGATCACCAGTTTGGACATCCCCTTAGCCAGAATACGTGCCTTAACCGCCATTGACGACTGAGGATTAAAATCTCCCTCAACATCGGACACAGATGGCGTAAATGCCAACGAATCCCAGATAAATACCAGTTTATCATCGGACGCGCCGAGAAGTTCTTCGATCGTCTCCAAAACAAACTCTACAGAGGCCGCCTGAACGTACATTAAACGCCCTAGATCGCACCCTGTTCGCTCTAAAAAGCTTGGGTCGATAGCAGACTCAGAATCGAAGTAAACGACAAGCTTGCCCTGTTTCTGGGCGTTGGCTGCGATCTGCGCGGCCATATACGATTTACCCGTGGATTCAAGGCCGGCAATCTCTGTAACCTTACCTACGGGAATACCAGCGACGTACCCCTTGCAGATAATAGAATCAAGCCATCTTGATCCTGTTGGGATCCATTCCTTGACGGACGTTGGATTATCTCCCGTTAAATCGTGTGCGACATTTCTGCCGGCTTTCTTGTTAACTAATTTCATGAGGTCTTGCATTGCTACACGACCTGCTTTCTGTGTGGCTTTCTTCGCCATGTACCCTCCTATGAGTAATCTTCATTATTATAACATCTACAAAATATGTTGTCAAGTAAAAAGGCAGACTTTGACCGGTCTGCCAGCGGCTCTTTGTTACTTGGCTGCTGCAGCCTGCTGGGGGCGTGAATCCCAGCCAGTCTTTGGAACACCCGTTGGAAAGTTGCCGTTCTGATCCACCTTCATCTCATAAAAGCCGTACTCGTCACTAGAGGAGTTTTGCTTTTGAGGAGCAATAAACAGCCGATCTGTGAGGCGGCGCCCCTTCTTAAGAATTGAAGAGGCATTGCGCTTGTTGATCAGCGTAATCATGTCGATTCGATGCATATCGAGAGCGTCATGATCCTTGCCGGCAATATCTGCCCAGAACATGAGCGTGACATTGTTGCACTTGTTATTTGTGTCAGACTTAGATGCAAACAGACGCGCAACTAATTGCCAGTCGATGTAGTTGTGATTCTTCACTGTCTGAATCACATCATCATCTGTTAATGATAGTTTTGCTTCGCGGGACCAGACACC
>Ga0209349_1001908_pt1 | contig 10100 bp, 14 predicted proteins | sample ETNvirnome_2_130_FD_184067 | JGI IMG/M metagenome (GOLD analysis project Ga0209349, IMG submission 184067) | Marine viral communities from the Pacific Ocean - ETNP_2_130 (SPAdes) (version 2) | ecosystem: Environmental > Aquatic > Marine > Oceanic | place: Pacific Ocean | collected 2013-06-22
TTATTGACGCCCATCCTCAGTACAACAAATATATTAAGAGATGGCAATATCTAGCGGATTCATACGCAGGTGGTATTGATTATGAAATTGGTGAATATTTAGAAAAGTATTATTTTGAAAATGCAGAAGAATATGATAAACGAATAAGAACAACTGCATTAGACAATCACGTTAAATCTGTAATTGGAATTTATAATTCATTTTTATACAGACGTCCAATAACACGAAACTTTGGAGCAATTGAAAACGAACCAATGCTTAATGCATTCATAGAAGATGCTGATTTAGATGGTAGATCCTTTGAAGCAATTATACGTGAAATAAGTTTACAAACAATGATTTATGGACATTGTTGGATTATGTTAGACAAACCAACAACACAAGTAAACACAAGAGCAGAAGAATTAGAACAAGGACTACGTCCTTACATTTCAATTTACACACCAGAAAATGTTTTAGATTGGGATTATTCGCGTTTACCAAATGGTAGGTATAAACTAGATTATTTTAAATGCAAAGAAGAAGTAAACAAAAACAAACAGTATATTAGAGAATTTACTTCAGAAGAAATTAACTTGTATGAATATGATGGTGACAAGAAAAAAAGTACAGGTACATTTATTAACAGCTTACCAAATCAATTAGGAAAAATTCCTGCAATTTGCGTATATGCACAAAGGTCACCAATAAGAGGCGTTGGCATTTCACCAGTTGGAGATATCGCTGATGCACAAAAGCAACTGTACGATATGACAAGTGAAATATTGCAGTTAATACAAATAAGCAACCACCCCAGTTTGGTAAAAACTCCTGACGTTGAAGCGGCGGCTGGAGCAGGCGCAATTATACAAATGCCACAAACAATGGACGCAGGATTAAAACCTTACTTGCTACAACCAAGTGGACAAAATATTGAAAGTGTATTAAATGCAATGGAGAAAGTTGTAGGCACTATAGACAGGCAGGCTTGTTTGGGCGGAATTAGAAGCGTGGAAAGTCGAAGGTTGAGCGGAGTTGCATTAACAACTGAATTCCAAATGCTTAACGCAAAACTTTCAGACTTTGCACATAATTTAGAACACGCAGAAGAACAGATTTGGAGATTGTTTGCACAATACCAAGGCATGGCGTTTGATGGCAAAATTGAATACCCACGTTCATTCTCAATACAAGACAAAGCAAATGATGTTCTAATGTTAAAGATGGCGAAGGAAGGTATTACTATTGGTAATCCACCTTCAGGAAGTGCAATTAAAATTAACAAAGCAATTGATGAAATGATTATTAAAACATTAATTGATGATGATAATAAATTAGAAGAAATATTAGAAGATAAAAATCTAGATGGATATGCAACAAGAGTTGATGGCAATGACGTTTCGCCACAAGGATAATAATGGCTTACAAATATCCAGAACTACCTAAAGAAATATATTGGGATGATTTAGAAGAAAACATTAGAACATTAATGATAGAGTATGATGTTAACTTAAGAAAATGGCATAACAAGAAGAACAGGGCCGCTTGTCAACGTGCCAGAAAAGCATTAATAAACATGATAGCATTGTTTAAAGAAAAAAGAAAAGAATTGTTAACTGATATGATTTTCTTAGGACATAGAAAACATCAAAGTTGGGTTTATGCTGAGAAATACAATAAAGAGATTTGGGAAGACAATCAACATACACGTGAACTAAATCTTAAGAAACTGAAAAAGGAGGGACTAATAGATGCCTAAAGTAGGGGGAAAATCTTTTTCATATTCTAAAGCAGGAAAAAAGTCGCTAAAGCATATGCAAAGAAAACAGGTAAAAAAGTAAAAAAGAAAAAGAAAAAATACTAATTTAACATTAAATATAAAGTTATCACTGCATTATGCAGGGTCAAACAAGACAATAAAAAGGAGATGATTACAATGGTTGAAGAAACTGTAACACAAACGGAAGTTTCCCCGGAAAAGGAACAAGGAACTACTGCGCCTCAAGAAATTGAAAAGCCAGGTCTTACACAGGAGGAAGTTGACAAATTAATCCAGATACGAGTTGGCAGAGAACGTGCCAAACTTGATAAAAAATATTCTGGTGTTGATTTGGACAAATATCACCAACTGGTAGAAGAGGAAGATAAACGCAAGTTAAAAGAGGCGGAAAAACGAGGTGAGTTTGATAAGGTTATCAAAGAACAAGCAGAAAAGTTCAATGCTAAAATTGGTCAATATCAAACAGAACTAACTTCTATTAAAGTTGACGGTGCATTGCTAAATGCGGCTTCAAAGTTAAAAGCAATAAACCCAGAGCAGGTTGTAACGTTGCTTAAAGGACAAGTGAAGTTAAATGATGCAGGTGCTGTTGATGTTGTTGATGCAAACGGACAAGTTAGATACAATGAAAAGGGCGACCCAATTAGTGTAGATGACTTAACCCAGGAATTTCTCACTGCTAATGCTCATTTTGTGAGTGCAGGACCTTCGGGTGCTGGCACGCAAGGGGCAACAGGCAAAATAACTCCAGTGGAATTTGATATTTCTAAACTCGATATGAATAATCCCGAGGATAGAAAAAAGTATTCCGAGTATCGTAAGGAGAAAGGAATCAATTAAATTAAGGAGTTTAGCAAATGGCTAACACAAAACTATCGACATTAAATGATCTGATAGCAAACGTAGTCCAAGAGGCAATGTTTGTAGCAAGTGAAAGATCTATAATGAGGGGACTCGTCAAAAATTTTAATGTTCCCAAAAATACAGGCACAGTCCTGCAAGTTCCGATATATCCGGCGCAAACAGCAAAAGATTTAACAGAAGGAACGGACATGGACGGTGATTCAGGTGGAGCGGCATCAGATACTGCAATATCTACAAATACAGGCGGATCTGTTAGTATTACACTCGCAGAAGTGGGTATTATGACAACTGTATCAGATATGGCAATTAATCATGCTGTTTCAAACGTAGTAGCAGACTTAGGTAAATTATTTGGTGAAGCAGTAGCCAAGAAAATAGACCAAAAATTAACGGCTCTATTCTCAGGCTTTAGCACTTACGCATTTGGTTCAGCAACTGATACGCAATCAACTTTAACCGTTCCGAGTTTATTCAAAGCATTCGCAACGTTAAAGGCGTCGGCAGTTCCAGGACCATATTATGGTGTATTTCATCCGAAATCAATTTATAATCTGAAATCGGCTATGACAAGCACATTTGTTCCGCAAGGAAACACAGGTGTTGTTAACGAAGCAATGCGTGAAGGTTACGTGGGCAGAATCGCTGGAATCGACATTTATGAATCATCTAACGTAGCAGAAGATTCTGCTACATCAGTTGTTAATGGTGTATTCTCCAGAGATGCATTAGGACTTGCAATTGGACAAGACATTCAAATTGCAACACAACGTGATGAATCCAAACGTGCTTTAGAAGTAGTTTGCACCGCAGTAATTGGTGTTTCAGAACTTATGGACACGTATGGTGTTCAAGTTGTGGGCACAAACACAATGGCTTAATATTAAGTTTATACTTAATATACGCAGGATTTAGGGGGCACCACAGTTGTCCCCTTTTTTTTATGAAAAAAATCTTAAACATTTATAGATGTAATACTACAAACTTAGGTGATTTATTATCAGCACCATATTTGTATTTTGAAAAATTAGGAAATAAAATTGCTGATATCAAACATTTTAGATATCAAGATAAAGCAGATGTAGTAATAGTAGGAGGTGGTGCACTAATCAGTGGACAAAATAATAAATGGATAAATTGGTTTTTGGATGGGCATGGAAAAGTAAAACCAAAACAAGTTATTCTATGGGGCGTTGGAGGAGATCAGGATAGTATTGAGTGGTTTTGGCGTGTATACATGACTTGTTCAAAACCACCTGTATTTCAGAGAGATAAAGTAAAATACAAATATTCACAGTATGGACCAGATGTTTCTTGTATGCATAAACTTTTTGGTAAACATAAAATTAAAAATTCAAAAAAGATTTTAGGAATATCTGCTTCTAAAAAACCATTAGGGCATTCACAGTATTTTGATGCACATATTAATAATGAATTTAAGAGTTTGCAAGAATTTATAGATATAGTTAATGATTATGAATTTATAGTAACATCCTGCTATCATCCTGCCCTTTGGAGCACATGGTTAGGTAAAAAAGTTATTGTTAGCATTGATGCTAAACATACTGCTAAACATACTTTTAAGTTATACCATATGGCGCATCAACCTATAATATGTAGAAATAACATACAACTTAATAATAAGAATAAACTTGATACATTATTGCAACAAGCAAAAACTTTTCCAACTGCTCATGAACAAGATAGAACAAGAACTGAATACATTTGGAATCAAGTTCATCATATGTGCTAATAATAACATATTATTTCATAAAAATATGTAAATAGTATACAGGAACGAAGAGAAGGACTCTTGTTACGTAAAATTAAAGGATAATAAAAAATGGCTTTTGCACCAGCTACATTAAACGATGTTAAACAAGTTGAACCAAACATAGAAGAGTTTGGAATCATAGACTTACAAACTGAACTTACAGATGCAACAAATGACGTATTGCGTGACCTACAAACACGATGGTGGCCGACACACGCAGTTGCAGTTTATGATATAAGCAAAAGGCTGAATCAATGGAAAGGCAGATTAAATTCAGATGCCTTAGATGCTACGCAATGGAAACGATGCACAGTTTTTAGAGCATTAGGATTTCACATATTTCCAAAGATGGCAAAGTTTGATCCAGACCAAGATATTTTTGAACGTAAGATGGAGTTTTACCGTGCCGAATATGAAAGGGAACTTGACGATGAGTTGAGATACGGTGTATCCTACGACACAGACAGTTCAGGAACATATTCCGATACAGAACAAGAAGCCTCAGTATCTCTTCGATTAAAGAGATAGATGAGTATTAGAGAACAGATAGCAAAAAACATAACTGAAGTATTAGGGGACATGGATCCTCCAAGACCAGTATTTGTAACTCGTGAACCATTTGATATTACCAAATTAGCACTTACACAATTTCCAGCGGTATTGATTACCACTGGTAATGAAGTTAGAGAAGATATTACTATGGGTGGTAGTAGACGCTCAACTATAGAAATCTTGATACAGGGATTTATTCGTAGTGATGGACGTGATGGTTTTACCAATTCTGTAGACGAATCAAGAAATAATTTAATTGAACGCATAGAAGAAACATTAAACACAGATAGAACAAGAGAATTAGATGACTCTACTGCTGTTATGACAAGAATATCATTAGTAGAAGTTAATCAAGAGAGACAACCACCGCTTGGAGAATTTACTGTTACGTGTGAAGTAACATATACATTCTCTACAAGCACAACATAGGAGAGGACATATTATGTCGTGGATACAAATAAAAAAAGAAAAGAGATATAAAAATATTCACTCTTCTCGGTTAAACAGATTTATTGATGAAGGATGGAGCATTAAGGCACCTTCGGCATCTATAAAACAGTCACCAAGCAAACCAAAAGTTTCCGCAACCGTGACTAAAACAAAACCTAAGATGACAATTAGTAAAGCGAAAGCAGAAGTTATTAAAAGTCTTGATGAAATTGAACAAGAAATATTTGATAATAATGATATCGTTGAAGATGACATTTTAGATAAAGAAAAAGGAGAATAAAACATGGCCACACTAACCGGCGAGCTCGGTCAAGTAAAGATTGAGACTCATGACTCCGCAGGAAGCCAGACAGCAATTGCCGAAATGAAGAGTTGGTCCTTGACCCACTCTCAGGACGTAATCGAGGACACGGTCTGTGGAGATGGAGCAAGAACATATAAAAAAGGCCTTACAAACTTCTCAGGAAGTTTTGATGGTATATGGGATTCTAGTCACACAGCCACTAACCAGTCTGTATTTGATTTAGATAGAACTACAGCAACAACACCTGGATATGGAGCAGTAACTAATGAACCAACTGGTATTTTACAAGGTGAATTTATTACATCTACAGTAAGTGGATCTAAAAAATATTCAGGAACAATACTGATTACTTCAATTGAAAGAACAGCATCATTTGATGATCTTGTCTCTTTCAGTGCTAACTTTCAAGGCAGTGGAGCATTAACTGAAAGTGCAGTATAGTAACCCATGCTAACAATTAAAGCAACTTCAGTAGCAAAAACAATGAAGAGTCTTAGAAGAGACCGAGATTCTTTGTTGGCTACGTTTGCTGAGGATGTTTTTAAGATAGCAAAAAGAAACACGCCAATTGATAAAGGTAGGGCAAGACGAGGTTGGCGTAAATCTAAAGTCCTTAAGGGTTTTAGTGTAATAAATCGTGTGCCTTACATAGGAGCATTAGAGAAAGGAAGGTCCAAACAAGCACCAAAAGGTATTGTTAGACCAACTGTTAAACAAGTTAAATTAAGGAGACAAACATAAAATGACAAAACCAACTAACGTGATGGCAACTGCCACACAACATTTTAAGTCGCAGTTAAATGGCGATTTAGAAAAAATTATAGTTCCAGAATGGGAAACTGATGTTTATTACAGAAAAGTTTCAAGTTTTGCAACTGAGAGTAAAATTATAGAATTACAGCAGGCTGGTAAAACTGTTGAAGCATTAGTAGAATCACTTATTGCTAAAGCACTTACACCCGATGGAAAACCAATGTTCAGTAGAATGGACAAAACGGATTTAATGACATCAGTAGATCCTAAAGTAATTCTTAAAGTTTGCACTGAATTAAATTCAGCACATTCTGAATATGAGGCAGTAGCAAAAAACTAAAGGAGGACACTGAACTCCAAACTTTAATGATGATAGGTGAAACATTAGGGTTAAGTTTAGAAAAAGTCACTAAATTAAGTGTTCTCGAAATTCAATTATGGAGTTCTTGGTTTGACTTAAAGGCAAAGGAACAAAAAAAGAAATATGGCAACAGTTAAACAAAATATAGACATTAGGGCAACTGATAAGACAAAAAGAGCCTTTAGTTCTGTTAATAAAAATATTCAAAGCACTAATACAGGGTTAGGCAGTATGAAAAAGTTAGCCTTAGCCGCTGGTGGTGCCATTGCCGCTATAGGTATTGGTAAAGCACTAAAATCTATTGTTGATGTTGGAATGGAAGTTGAAAATCTTGGTGTAAGATTTAAGTTTTTGTTTGGGTCTGCAGAAGAAGGTGCGAAAGCATTTGATACCTTAACAAAGTTTGCAGGACGTGTTCCATTCTCCTTAGAACAAATAAGTGCGGCATCAGGTAACTTGGCGGTTGTAGTCGATGACGCAGAACAATTAAATGAAGTATTAGAATTAACAGGTAACATTGCGGCTGTGGCGGGGATAGATTTCAAAACAGCAGGTGAACAAGTTCAAAGAGCATTGTCAGGTGGCATAGCGGCGGCAGAAATATTTAGAGAAAAAGGTGTTAAAGCAATGGCAGGCTTTGCTGATGGAGTTCAATATAGTGCTGAACAAACAAAAGAAGTATTAATGAAAGCATTTGGACCAGGTGGCGAGTTTGGTGGAGCAACGAAGGAGTTTGCAAAAACATTAACTGGAACGATGTCGATGATAGGTGATAAACTGTATCAAACACAAGTTAATATTAGTGAAGGCTTCTTTGATGAATTAAAAAAACAATTTGGTGATTTAGATAAGTTTTTAGAAGAACATTCACAGCAAATAAAAATAATTGCAATTGCAATTGGAACAAATTTAGCAAAAGCAATGAAGGCGACAGGAATAGCAGTTAAGTTTGTTGCTGAACATTTCAGCATTCTAGCAAAAGTGGCGGCGGCATTAATTGCAATGAAACTTGCGGCTACATTATTCAATATAGCAAGAGGCTTGACAGCAATCTTAGTAGCCTTAAGGGCAACTGCGGCATTGACAGTGGTTGGTATAGCCGCTGTGGGGGCATCAGTGTTGGCAGGAAGTGTGGCGTTTATTGCGATGACCAAAGTTATTGACGAACTTGAAGAAAGTATGCATGAGTCAATAGTAACTGCTGAAAAAGCCGCGAAGGCACAGAAGAATCTGGCGGAGATAATGGCAGAATCCTCTGCAGGATTAAGACTTGCTCGCATTAAAGAAAATCAAGAGGCGGCAACATCACTTCAAGCACAGATACAAGGATTAAAAAGCATGGGTCAAGCCAGACTGGATCAAGTTCTTATAGAAGAACAGGCTTATGCTAAAAGTATGCAGGCTTATGCACAATATGGATTTTTAAGAGTGCGTGGTGAAAAGTTACTTCAACAAAAAATTACAAAAGAATATAATAAAGGCTTAACAAAACAAATGCAAGGTTATGAAGATCATATTGTAAGAATGATGAATCTTAAAAAGCATGAAATAGCACACGCGACTGCACTTGATGAAGAAGCAATGGAGCGAGCGAAAGTTCGTGCAGAATTTGAAAAGAAAACAGCAAGTGATAAGGCCCACTGGGTTATTGGCCAAGGTGCTGAAATATTCAAAGGACTTGGTGCTTTTAATGAAAAAGCATTCAAAGCCTACAAAGCATTTGCTATTGCTGAAGCAATAATATCAACGGCAAAAGGTGCGGCGGCACAAATTGGAAGTGGCTTACCAGTTCCATTTAACTTTATAGCCGCGGCGGCAACTGTTGCGGCTGGTTTAGCACAAGTGGCGGCTATTAGATCACAACAATATGGTGGAGGAAAAGCAGAGGGTGGACCTGTTAGTGGAAATAAAAGTTACCTAATTGGAGAAAAGGGCCCGGAATTATTTTCTCCAGGACAAGCAGGTAACATTACACCAAACAATAAATTAGGTCAAAGTGTAAATGTTAACTTTACAATTTTAGCAAATGACACAAGAGGGTTTGACGAGTTGTTAGTATCAAGACGAGCAACAATACAAGGAATTATAAACGGTGCACTCAATCGCCGAGGAAGAGTGGGGGTAACCTAAGATGGCAACAATAGCAAGTTTTCCAACCTCGCCAGGATTTAAAGCAATTAACTTCAGGCAGATTAACAGAACAAAAAAGACAGAAACACAAAGTGGTAGAATAATACGAATAGGTAATGCAACAACACGTTGGGGAGCAACATTGGCATATCCAATAATGTCACAAACTGAAGCAAGACCAGTGAAGGCATTTATTGCACAACTGCAAGGAAGTTTAAATGATTTTGATGTTATACTAACAGATATTTCAACACCACAAGGAACTGCTACTGGAGATCCATTTGATATGCGAACAGCCGCAAGTGCTGGGGCAACATCAGTATCGGCAAGATTTGCAGACAGTAGTTTAGATGACAGTTCCGAAGGAACTATAAAATATTTAAAATCAGGAGACGTGTTGCGTTTTAGTGGACATACTAAAGTGTACATGGTTACATCAGATGTAACAAGTGATAGTTCAGGACATATTACAATTGCTATTACACCTGCATTAGTATCAGCAGTAAGTGTAGACGAAACTATTACAACTAATGACGTTCCATTTCGAGTTCATTTAGCAAATGATGTGCAAGAGTTCCAACACGCAACTGATAGAACTATAGAACTTGAGATAGATGTAGAAGAGGTAATCTAAATGGCAAGAGGACTAGACTCCAACATTAATACTAATCTTGCTTTAGACTCAATTACTTCAGCATTGCTATTAGAAATTACATTACCATCGGCAGATAGTGCAGGACTATCCGCGGCATACTTTACAACAGCACCATTTGACATTACAATAGATACTGCAACTGCACCAGACAGTGGCTCCAACGTGTATAAAGCACAAGGCAAGTTTATTGCAATATCAAATACACGTGAAAGTGCAACACTACAAATTACAAGTTTAAAAATAAGTTTAAGTGCCTTAGATGCAGAAACTGTAAGCACGTTTGCTACTACAGACATAATAAACAAAACAATTACAGTTCACAGAATATTTTTTGATCAAAGCAATATGAGTGTAATAACTGATAGTGCAGATGGCACAGAAACATTAGTTTTATTCAAAGGAAAAGTTGGCGGATATAATATTTCTGAAACAGGTGCTACTGCAACGTTAACTTTAGAAATACAATCACAGTTAGCAAACTTTACAAGAACAAATGGTAGA
>Ga0209349_1001910_pt1 | contig 10097 bp, 13 predicted proteins | sample ETNvirnome_2_130_FD_184067 | JGI IMG/M metagenome (GOLD analysis project Ga0209349, IMG submission 184067) | Marine viral communities from the Pacific Ocean - ETNP_2_130 (SPAdes) (version 2) | ecosystem: Environmental > Aquatic > Marine > Oceanic | place: Pacific Ocean | collected 2013-06-22
CTCTCTCCTAAAGATCGCAGGCTTCGGAAGGAACGAGAAAAATCCGAAGCCGAACAAGCCCTAAAAACAGCTAAAGAAACCTTTGAAACACTTCGGGATGTTGATGAAAAAACATCCGAGTTGCCAAAGTATGCCCGTTCCATCAACCTTGAGAAACAGGCTATTGATGATGCCTTGAAGATATTAGAAGTTAACCTTGGTAAAATAGAAGCGAAGAAAGTCCAGACCTGGGATGAGACTGGTAAAATACGAGATGAAATATTAGGCGATTATAAGAAAACAATTAAGTTACTTCAAAAGGCAAAAAGGCAGGGTATAGTAAATGCAGCGGAAATGGCTGCATTGAGACAAATTAATGTTAATGCCATCCATCGCCTGAAAGAGATGGTTGAAACTGATGTTGAAAAAGATTTGATTAATGAATATGAGAAATATTATGAAGATATATTTAAATTGACTTCTGATGTATCTTCAGAGATAGGTCGGGCATTAAATATACATAAGCAAAATATCAGTGAAAACAGGGTGGCAAAAGCATTTTCTGAATTAAAAAGAGGCTTGAATGAAAGAGAGTTGGCAGAATTCAAAAAGCTCAATTTTGAGAATCCCATGGAGGTTAAACGATTCATAGACCGCCTGGGAGACCCGACGTTAATGAATTATGTATATGAATACTGGTACAATGCAATTTTATCTGGCATTCCAACACACGCTGTCAATATTGCGAGCAACACAGCTTGGGGATTGTTTCAAATACCAATGCGGGGTTTGGCTGGGGGCATAGATAAATTAATCACCACGTTTACAGGGAAGCAACGCCAGAGATATGTCAATGAAATGATTCCCATGTTTGCTGGCTACCGCACAGGAGTCACAAAAGGCGGCAGAAGATTCTGGAAAACAATGAAGACTGGCGAACCGCCTATGGATATCGATGATAAATGGGCAATAGAGATGGGTAAGAACATTTCTGCATTTCAAAGGTCTCCCTACAAGGTATTGAGGCAACTTGCGACTCCAATAACTGTACCAACAAGATCATTGCGTGGTATGGATGTCTGGGCAAACTCCATTGCTTTTGATGCCCAGATCGCTGCGTTGGCAAGAAGATCGGCACAGAACAAAGGTTTGAAAGGACAAGAAAAGACAGATTATGAGGAAGAGCTAAAGAGTCATCCGACCAATGCGATGATAGAGGATGCCAAGACTTTTGCTAAACATAGCACATTTATGGATGACCCAGGTAAATTTACGGCTGGGATAATAAAATTAAGAGATAAAGCACCAGGTTCTAGATTCATTGTTCCTTTTGTGAATACAATATCAAATTTACTTAAACGTGGAATAGAGATGACTCCTGGCGTGGGATTAGTGAGAGGAAAAGAATATTATAAAGGTCAGGCTGCAGCAGATATTATAGCGAAGCAGATAGTCGGTGCAGTAATAGCTTTATATTTAATATACAAAGTAGATGACGATGAAATAGTCGGTAAAGCCCCAAAGAATAAAAATGAAAGGGAGGCGTTTTACCGTCAGAAGAAAAAGGCATGGTCTATAAAAGTTGGAGATACATGGGTACAATACAGAAGGATAGAGCCATTCAATACGGTGATAGCATCAGTTGTCATAGCTCGAGAGGCACTGAAAAAAGAAAAAGATGAAGACAAAGCAGCCGAAATCTTTTTCAGAGCCAGTGAAGGGGTTGCAGAAAATTTACTTGATGCCAGTTATTTACAGGGTGTCTCCAGCGTTCTGGATAAACATCAAAATAGAGAAGGAATGTTTCAACGGCTTGGTGCTAGTTTTGTTCCATACTCTGGATTCTGGCGTTCCATTAATCGTTCAGTTGAGGTTCTTACCGAAGGCGAAGCAAAATACAGACCAGCGAAAACTTTCTTTGATGCAATAACCCAGGTGATCCCAGGGCTATCCAAAGATTCACCAGCAAAAATAAATGTGTGGGGAGAAGAGGTTGTTCTTGAGGGCGGCGTGTTCAGACAGTGGATACCTTATAAATGGTCAGAAGAAACTAAAGACCCTCTGGAATTAGAATTGCAGAGAGTAGGTATTTATCCTGGGCTTCCAGGCAAGAGGGTGACTATACGTGGCAAGGAAGTAGAATTCCCTGCTGATTTTTATAGGGACTATTGTATTTTCTACGGCAAAAAAGCAAAGATAGCACTAGAAGGAAACCTGCGACCACATTTAAAACCTGATAGAGCTTATGAGCATTATGATAACATACTAAATAAAGAGAGAACAAAAGCACTAAAAAAAGCAAAACATGAATACCGCAAAACATATGGATCACCTAGGTAAATAGCTCATCAATTTCCACCTCAACTCTTGGGGACAGGGAATATTCTTTTGTAGCAATCACATGAGCTATTTGTGAATCATCGTTGAAAAAGATGCCGTTACCCATAGCATCCATGACCCATTTCAGATAATTATCGATGTCAGGTCTTTTAGAGACATAGCGTGGCATAGAATCCTTTGTTTTACCAGCGTGTTTGCCTGTTCTAAGCCATTTTTTAGGTGGGTATAGGTAGAACCCTGCTTTTAGGCAGATTGCACCGCTAAGGGGCTGTTTTGGAGCATATTGCTGTATCATTGTCAGGAAGTCCTGTTTTTCTTTGGCAGAGGGATCATAAGTCCAGCCTGATTTGACATGACGGTGGCGTTTCTGTGCTTTGGGGTTTCCTTTAACGGAAAACGAAATCATTTTTAATCTGATTAATTTTGCGTGTAATCTGTCCTGCTCTGTGGGGGTGTTTAGCTTTAAACTTAGAAAACAGTCTCTCGAAGCGTTCTTTATCAGAAAAGTAGAGGTTAGCGAGGCGGGAATAGTAGGCTTTTCTTCCGCTTCTACGTCTTGATTCGGGGATTTTATTACTATATCTTGGGTAGAATTTAAATCTTTTGGCGTTTTTGATCCTTCTGCATGGGGAGCAATAGTCATAATACCCCTCATCATCAGGGTCGAAAATTAATCCACAAGTAATACAGACCTTAATCTCAATCATAATAGTAGGGCAGCCAATGAGAAGGAGGGTGTATGCCTACACTCTTGTGCTACGCACAGAATTGACTGCCCCAAAATTTATCTTTTATAATCTTCTTCGAGTGAAGCCGCATAACTTACAACGGTCTCGTAAATATTTTGTTTAGTATCATCCTCAAGTCTAGACCATATTTCTGGAGTTAATGTTTTTGTCCCGATGAGAGGATATAGCTTCTCCCCAAAGTCTCCACCCATTTTCGTGATATCGTCCAAAAACGATTGGATTTCATCAAAATCATCAGAAGAGACCCCAGGGCGAAGCTCCTTACCAACCACTTCATGTTCGTGGGGGCGAACAATTTCCATTTCCACTTCAACCTCATCGTGGGGGCGAACAATTTCCATTTCCACTTTTTCTTTTCCCAAGTCTTCAATGTGGGCAGCCTCCTGCATTAATCGACCTGCGGGGGTAGCAGACTTGGGTAGTTTTTTATCAAGAAGCTGTCTAATAACTGTTTTGAAAGCCATTGCATCGAAATCGGTGACCCACGGACTGTCTTTGTGGGTGAACGATCGTGAGAACCTTTTCCCATGTTCGACGATTTCCTGTACTTTCATCACTACGTTAGCCTTCCCGCCTTCTAATGTCTCGGCAACGGCGTAGTACGCAATAACATCTCCACGTTCTCCATCAATTTGTGGGACGTGCTGGAAGGTAGGGTCATAACCCTTTGTATATATATAAGAGTCATTCTTACATATCTTATCGTAATCAATGGATTTAATTATTCCGCTATTCCACGCCAGCTTTAACAGTCCACGATATTCGATGATAAACTGTACTTTATCGCCATACGGGATCAAGGCTGCGTGTGACAGTGGCGAGTTAGGTTCAAGACCATAGCGAGCCGATTCCATTACCGACTTCATTATGGACATAGGCTGACACGCCTGAAGTTTAGGGTTGGACATGATTGCAGACATACAAGCCTGCACAAACGACGATGAGTCATTCGTATCTGGCAGGATTTTGGCAATAGTCTCAGACCTGTCACGTATCATTTCGTACAGTTTATTTGTTTTGCTGGTTGTTAATGATGATTCGTTTTTTGCTGATTGGATATCTAACTGTTTATTCATCTCTCTCTCCTTCTAAAGCGGCGAAAACTGGCTCAACGTCTTTGAGCAGGAATCTTCTGTTTCCCTCTTTGGTTGTTATGTATTTTTTGTAAGTGTCTGGCTGTTCTAATGAGAACCTTTTTCGATCAAACCTTCGTATATCCTTGCTTTTTTTCCATGTCACGATGGGGATTCCACCTCTTTCTACGACCTCTTTGTCCTGCATAAAGATCATAATGTTCTTTTTTGTCAGCGATATATCGTGTTCAACCTCGCTTTTTTGCTTATTCAATGCGTTAAGTTTAAGATATTCGCTAAACACTTCCTCGTTGGCATCCACAATGGAATCAGGGTCTGTTGATATATATAACTTCTTCGCATCTTTCAGGCTTTCAGGCTGTGGCGGGATTTGCTTAAGGACGTTATCATTCCAGAAGCTGACAAGATGATTTTTCATTCCATCCACGAAATTATCAACCCGTTTCACTTTCTCAACTATAAACTGCTTATTCCGACCAAGAACGAGGACAGCAAGATAACAGTCTTCAGCACCTGTGACCATCATCTGATGTTGGATTTGGCAGAAGTAATAATCTGGGATCTCATCCCATACAGCAGCAGTTTTATATTCAACGGGTACTGTTTCACCCACGACCACGCCATCGAGGTTTGTGCCGAGGAATTCATACTGATCATCGATACGGATTTTATTATCGTTTCTCACTTTTACATTTTCATAGTCCTCGAAGAGTTTCTTAATGGTTGGTTCCATTTCTCTCCCAATCAGCATAGAAAGGTTGTCGTCCAGGTTGTCTGACTGTCCAATCTTATCAAGGTAGACATCCACGGCAGACCTATAGGGATTGAATCCCAGCACAGCACCCGCATCACTGGCTCCTATATAGCCACGTCTTAGATCCAGCCATTTCTGATGATTCATTTTATTTGTAGATATATATTTCATTTTTTCTTCTCCTTACATGAGTAACAGACCTCACGTCTACACCCGATTGACGGAAAGTCATCCAGATATTTCCATGGTCTGAATTTTCTGAATCTGCTGTCAGTTCTTTCTAATATATAGTCCCAAGACTTTAGACATTTGGGGCAGAATTTAGGTAGTGTTGCCGACGGTTGCAGACCTTTAGTCATCTTCTGGAATCACAAGAGCCACCTTATGTTCCACGTTTGAGGTTGATCTTTCTGAGAACAACCTTGCTTTGTTCATCATTGTGTTCAGCAATGTTATATAATTCTTAAATTCCCTCGGGTTGTCAAACATATTCCGATAGTCCACTGTATTTAGGGCTTGCAGCATACGGATTAGTTCGACCATTAGTGCCGTCGAAACGTATTTCATCCCCTTTTCGACGAGAGCAGACTGCTGTGTTTCAAGTTCGAGCCTATGTTCCCACCACCCTTTCAGTGTGTTACGTGGGATCCCGAGCATTTTCTCCACGTTAACATACTTGGGTATTAGTTCGCCAGTTTCTTCGTCCTCTCGCTGGAAAACTTCCATAAACATGATAGCAAAATGTTTCTCATCGATTCTATACTTGCCACTTTTCTGTGGGACAAAGATAGGTATATCGTCGTCAGGTTTCTCTTCATTAATGTTGGTAAGTTCACGGATTAGTTTTTTCGGATTGTCACTTTTAAGCATACCGATTCCCTGAGCTTTGTTGATATCATCATCAATCCCGAGTTTGTCCTCATTGTGGATCATTTTGATGTTATCAGCTTTTTTTTCGTCAATCATACTTCTCTTGTTTACATAAATTACATTAGCCCACCGACAATGTCAAGTTATTTGTCACAGTTCAAAACTGCTATAGGCTTCATCTATCTCATCTTGCACTATTCCCAGGTATCTCATCGTGATTGAGGGGCGGGAATGGTTCAGCATAGTCATAACCAGTGCAAGATTCTTAGTTGTCTTGTAGACATGATAGGCGAGGGTTTTCCTCATGGTGTGAGTACCGAATCCTTCGATGCCGATATCATTGGCTGCTTGTTTCATCTGCTTCCATGCTGTCACCCTGTCCAACGGATTCGATGGGTTTCTATAGCTAAAGAACAGCCAATCATCGCTATCAAGCTCATAGTGCTTCACGTATTCGGTGATTAGAGAGCGTATTTTGCTGTTTAACGGGACTTTTTTCATTTTTCCGTTCTTAGCTTCCTTCACGAGCAAATAATGCCTATAATCGCCATTATCATTAAAGATATCCTGATACTGAATTCGCAGAAGGTCACCGATTCTGAGAATCGTATTACATCCCATCCTAAACAACAGAGCATTTCTCAGGTTCTGTTTCTTGAGTTTTATATATAGCCGCTCTATGTCTTTTTTGTCTCTAATCGGTTCGACTGTCATTTTACTTTTTCTAGCTGTTGGATCCGATACCGAAGGTTAACGAGTTTCTGTTCAACCACGAGCATTTTATTTATTAGTTTTTTCACATCGTGTTCAAGGCTGTCCATTTGATTGTTTTTTGCTCTCTTTTCTCGTTGTTTGCTCATTATTGACCTCTCTCCCTTGCTTCCGCTCTGGCATACTTGAATAGCTGCCACACGACAATTAACAGTAAGATATGAATTACCCTAACGCCGAAAAGCATAGGCGGTTGTAAGTTCAGCATATCGATTAGGTTCATTTTACTTTCTCCCTGTTTGGTTGTTTTATGAATAAATCAGGATACGAATCTTTGTCCTTACAATACCACTCAAGAATGTTGTCGTACATAAAATTTTGCCACTCCTTTGGTTTCTGACCAATAATATTAAATAGTTTCCAAATGTCATTCCTTTTCATCAACCCCTCGTGATAAAATCTCCTTGCGAAGATTCTTTTAATTCGGGTCTCCCCAAATCTATACAAGCAACCCTTGTGAATCTTTTCAATCGGCTCAAGACGAAAGGTCTTGTGGTCAGGTGCAAAAATCCATTCAGTAAAATTACCTTCATCTTTATATTCTAAATGAATAAATGGATTTTCTATCTTTCCCCTTATTTCTATTTTGGTTGCAGTACAAATTTCATACGCTATTTTCCGAAGAAAAAAGTGGTTAGAAGTTTCAACATACCTTTCAATGTTGTCGTTCATTTCACTTCCTCTCCATTAAATTCTTCTGTTCCATATAAATCATTTTTAATATCTTTTTCTAATTCAACCTGACCTTCCTCTATTTCTAAAAGATAAGATTCTGCGATTTCATAGAAATTGATTTCCTTGATTGCTGTATTGCAGACATCAGCAAAAAATCCACATTCAATACGAATCGCTTCAAGCATATCGTCTGCCCACGATTCTAATTCTTTGGACAGTTCATATTTATCTTTTCCCTCTCTCTGCAATTCTAATGCCAATTCCAACACCGCATAATAAGACTCGTTGTCTATCCATAATTTGAAATTCCAAGTTTCCCAATTTGTCCATCCGTTATATTTCATCACTTCCTCCTTTTCTTTACCTGTTAGTGTTTACATAGTTTACTAATAATTACAATCAATGTCAATAGCCAATTTAACCCGCCAGACAGAAAGGTAGTATAAGACCACCTTCCTAGTCTGAAACGGGCTTCTAGGGCTATCCTGTGGCGTTTATCGGTCATTTCCCTTCTGCCTCTTCGTACTTTTGCTCTCTTCTTGCCATTCGTAATCTGATATGCAACCACCACAGATGAATTCACCAATGACCCATCCATGTTCTACTGGCAATGTAGGCTCTTCGCAGTCTATGCAAGGTGCTTTCCCATCGTCAACCAGTTCGATTACGTCAGTGAATTGATTATTGCAGTGAGAAATGGCACAGTCATCTTCCCAGCATATGTTTACTCCGCTAGTGTTAGTGGCTCTCAAGCCACCACCCTTTGCTGATTCACCACAAACATCACACTCGGGGACTTCGCCATGATCCCAGAGTGATCCACCACCTTCGTAGTATCCTGTTTTTACAGTCATTATTCTTCCTCCTCTGTGTTATCTTCAACTAATTGATAGATTGCTTCACCGTTTGAGAATGTTCCAATGTGATTCAAGGCTGTAGTATATATATTATATACCTCCTCAACCTTTGAAATCAATCTGGATTTAGCCTCTTCTATCCATGCGTATATTTCGTCCTTGGCACGGTCTTTCTCGTCGCTTGTGATGTTAGCTGGTAATATATGACTTAAATTTCTGATATCATTACCAAGCACATCCTCAATCTCGAAGAACCAATCAAGATTTCCACCTCCATAATATCCAGAACGTATTACGGGAAAGATTCTCACCGTTAGCTCTATGTCGTCCCATTGTACTCTGAAGGCTTCATATTCTTCCAAATATCCCAGAACTCGTGATGGGTAAGACCTAAGCTCGTCTGGATCTTGAACTCCAGCCTCATGCAGTAATTCAAGAGATACTGCGATATTAGATTCCATGTCGTCAAATGCCCACTCATCATTCGCACTGAATGAATAGACCTTTGATGCATTTTCGTTGTGATAGTTAATTGCACTCATTTTCTTATCTCCTTCTCTGTTAGCGACACCATGTCGCAGAACCTAGGGTGGGAATCGAACCCACCCTTAGCACCATGCTAGGTTATTTCCCGTATTCTGTACCGAGGATGTGGTCACAGGCTTTAGAGGCTCGTGTACCAGCCCAGACGATCCAGTCGGTGTTCTCTTCGAGCTTTTTCTTCCATGATTGGATATAGCCAGCAGAATTCTTGATTACAGCATCTCTGTCGATACCAGCTATTCCGCACAGATAGGTAGAGCCGATCTCTGCTACCAACTCTTCACGACTGTACTCCTGCAATTCGTTATTCGAGTTTCTGTTTCGAGTGTCGTTGCCACGATTCAACCTCGAACTGTGTCCTGTCGAATGCACCAGTTCATGGAACGTAGTCGAGTAATACTCTTCATTGCTGATGAACTGTTCTGGTGTAGTCAGGTGAACTTCATCGCTTGGAGGACTGTAGAAATTTCGATCCTGCTGGTCATGAAAGATTGTCGGTGGGTTCTTATAGCCCTCAACGATCTTTTCAGCCTTCTCGATAGCACTGAAATCATTCAACCTCTCACTGTCCTCGATGATCTCGTAGTATTTCTCTGGCAGACCATCGCATTGACTGGCATTGAAGACGTTGAACGAAAATAGCTGGGCGAATTTCGGTGTATATCGACCAGTGCCTTCACATTTCACGCATGAAGTATCACCGCCATTGCATGATTTACAGTCACCTTCGGCGGGGAACTTCCAGTAATGGACGGGATACGCTTTTTGTCCTTTGCGTACAGCACCACCAAGCTTACGGGCTTGACCGAAAGTAATCCACCAAGGACTTTTATATCCTGCACAGCCAAGTATAGCTAGGTTTGTTCCTCGGTAGACCTTCGTGGTCGAGACTGACCTAGGAGCATTAGCCGAGCCACCGACCCAAGGCTTCTGCCAAGGGATAATTCCCTCATCCAGAAAATCGATGATCCTCTGGGTGATTCTATCGCATATCGATTTGTACTTTGTTGTCATTTTCTTTTCTCCTTCTCTTGGTTAAGACGGGGAACAAGTCCCCGTTTCTGGCATTAGCCTTCGTCAGTTAACCTGTTACTCAGGATTCGATCCTCGTGATAGCGGACTCTTTGCTCGGGAAGTTCCGAGAGTCTACTGTTGGGCATTTCCAGAAACCACCTGCTATGCCATCAGTATAGTCCACGAATGTTCCGTCACTATCCTTCCAGTATTTCTTTGCCAGTTGATATCCACAACCTAGACATTGCAGGTAATACTCGAAATCACTGTTGCTGTGGTCTTGATGCCATAATTCCCATTTGTCGTGGGATTCATAGCCTTGATATTTGCCATGTTCGTCCTCAAGAGGGAACTTACAGGAACAGCCCCGTCCTGCTACAGCAGTCACTATTCGAGATACAGCTTTTATGAATGTTGTCATTTCATTATCTCCTTCTCTTGGTTAAGACCC
>Ga0209349_1001911_pt1 | contig 10092 bp, 12 predicted proteins | sample ETNvirnome_2_130_FD_184067 | JGI IMG/M metagenome (GOLD analysis project Ga0209349, IMG submission 184067) | Marine viral communities from the Pacific Ocean - ETNP_2_130 (SPAdes) (version 2) | ecosystem: Environmental > Aquatic > Marine > Oceanic | place: Pacific Ocean | collected 2013-06-22
ATCCTACAATTTCTACTGGTGGTAGGTGCATCGCACTCTCCACTCCTTTTGGTGTGGGAAACTGGTTTCACCAAGCTTACGTTGATGCAGAAGCTCAACAAAATAATTTCTATCCGATAGAACTTCGTTGGGATGCGCATCCCGACAGAGACGACGAGTGGTTTGAAAGAGAAACCGGAAATATGTCCAAACGTGATGTAGCACAAGAGCTATTGTGTTCGTTTAATGCTTCTGGCGAAACTGTAATTCATTCCGACGACATGACGTGGCTAGAGACTACAGTGAAAGAACCAAAGTATAAGACAGGCCACGATAGAAATTATTGGATATGGGAAGAATACCAACCAGACTTTACTTATCTTGTGGTTGCGGATGTTGCTAGAGGCGACGGCGCAGATTGTTCTGTGTTTCAAGTTGTTAAGCTAGAAACAATGGAAGTCATAGCAGAATACCAGGGAAAGCCAAGCTTAGATTTGTTCTCTCAGATTTTGTTTCAAGCAGCAAAAGAATATGGAAATGCACTTTTGGTAGTTGAAAATATAGGAATTGGTATTTCCGTACTTGAAAAATTAATAGAGATGGAATATCCTAATCTGTATTACTCAATTAAAAGTACACACGAGTTTGTAAATTCAAACAGGGGAGAAGCAGATAACAATGCTGTCCCTGGTTTTACAACCTCAACAAAAACGCGGCCACTGATAGTGGCAAAGTTTGAAGAGTTTATCAGGAACAAACTAATTAATATATATTCCGTTCGCGTCTTCAATGAAACTAAGACATTCATTTGGAAAAATGGTAAGCCCCAGGCAATGAGGGGATATCACGATGACCTGATAATGTCTCTGGCAATTGCTTGCTGGGTACGGGACACAGCACTAATCGTGAATAAGAGGGAGATAGAATATAAAAAAGCGATGCTGAACTCAATGGCAAAAGTTAACACCAAGATCAATACCACAATTCCAGGTATGGAAGGATACGATAAAAAAGAGGCACTAGACGAAAAAATGTTTAGAGAAGCAGATACTAACAAACAATACTCATGGCTATACAAAGGATAAGAAATGGCAGACCAAAGTAGGAACCCAAACAACCCACAATCAGATCTATTTGGTAGATTAACTAAATTATTTTCTGGACCAATTGTAAATTGGAGAACCCAAGCAAATAGAAAAATCAAGAGATCAACTTTAGATAATTACGCTACTAAGTTTAAGTCTCTTTCGGGACAACCATTCCGGCGCAATAACTATTCTCCGTTCGAGGTAATGAACACAAAGCTCATGGCTCAACAAAACAGAACCGAGCGGTATGTTGATTATGAACAAATGGAATATATGCCAGAGCTAGCATCAGCAATAGATATCTATGCTGATGAAATGACTACACACTCTTCCATCCAGCCAATGCTTAATATCGCCTGTTCAAACGAAGAGATCAAATCAACGTTGTCTACCCTTTATCACAGCATCATGAATGTCGATCACAACTTATTTGGTTGGTGCCGCTCACTATGTAAGTTCGGAGATTTTATGCTCTATCTTGATATTGATGATAAAATTGGTATTAAATCTACTATCGCACTTCCCATACGAGAGGTTGAAAGACTGGAGGGAGAAGATCCCACGAACCCAAATTATATTCAGTTCCAGTGGAACTCAGCAGGAATAACTTTTGAAAATTGGCAAGTTTCACACTTCCGTGTTCTTGGAAATGATAAATATACTCCATATGGCACCAGTGTTCTAGAACCTGCCCGTCGTATCTGGAGACAGTTGGTTCTGTTAGAAGACGCTATGATGGCATATCGTATCACCCGCTCGGCTGAACGCCGCGTTTTCTGTATTGATGTAGGTAACATCGCGCCCCAGGACGTTGAAACCTTTATCCAGAAGACAATCACATCTTTCAAGAGAAATCAGGTTGTTGATGCGACTTCAGGAAGAGTTGACTTGCGATATAACCCGCTATCTGTTGAAGAAGATTTTTTCATTCCTATTCGTGGGAATGAGAAAACAAAGGTCGATGCTCTCCCAGGCGGTACTTATACTGGCCAAATTGAGGACGTTAAGTATCTGAGAGATAAACTCTTTGCAGCAATCAAAGTTCCCGCGTCGTATCTAACTCAGGGCGAAGAAGGTAGTGAAGACAAAACTACATTGGCACAAAAAGATATCCGGTTTGCGAGAACAATCCAGAGATTACAAAGGTCGGTCATTTCAGAACTAGAGAAAGTTGGTATCGTCCATCTTTACACGCTTGGTTTTCGTGGTGATGACCTGATTAACTTTAAACTATCTTTAAACAATCCTAGCAAGCTAGCAGAGCTTCAAGAACTTGAACACTGGAAGGCCAAATTTGATATTGCCGGCGCCGCAACAGAGAATTTCTTTTCTCGTCGTTGGGTTTCCGAAAAGATTTTCGCCATGTCCGACGAGGATTTCCTACGCAATCAGAGAGAAATCTTCACAGATAGGCAATATGATGCAGCACTGGAAGCAGCTACAGAAGCCGCGGCAGAGTCAGAAGCGTCAGCATTTGGCGGCGCCGAAGGGCTCGGTGAAGAAGGTGATGCTTTCGGTCTCGGAGGCGAGGAAGGTGGCGATCTTGAATTGGACGACCTCGGAGGAGGCGAAGAAGGTGGCGACTTGGATCTCGGAGGAGGCGAAGAAGGTGGTGGTGAAGCAGCCACCGAAGAACCGATCCTACCAGAACTTCCAGCCGCTGGCAAACGAGATGATCGAGGTAGAAAATATACGGAAGCAAGTCTAGAACCTCAAGCTAAAGGTAAAAAATATGTACCTTCAAAAAGCACCGGGGGAGACAGGAGACCCGGGCAAGCAGCTAGAAAGCGTTCAACTCGATATGGACAGGCGGGTATACCTTTACCAAAAAGTCCATTTCCAGGGTGGAAAGGAAACGGCGGGATGAGTTCTCTGGGAAGGGGAGTATTTCAGGAAGAACAGACTATTTATACTGATGACACAGAAATGGAACTGTTTGAAGCAACTGTAGAATCACAAAGACTTATAGAACAATTGGAGAAAATTGATAAGTTGGAGAAAGTAACAAATGAAAATGAAGCATAATAAAAAGAGAAATACGCTTTTCATTTATGAAAGCTTAGTAAGAGAAATTACGAAATGTGTAGTGAGAAAAGACGAAGAGAAAAAGATGAAAATAATCTCTATTTTAAAGGAATTTTTCTCACCCGCCACTCTTCTCGCTAAAGATTTATCGCTTTATAAAAATCTTTCTGATACAAAGGAAATGAAAAAGGAGCTAGCTGAAAAACTTATTTTCGAAACTCGTATGGAAAAAGCAGCAATGGATAGCGATGTTCTCTTTGCAGAACAAACCAGTTTAATTAGCCGGGTCAGCAAAGAGATCTCTCCAGAAGTATTTGGAAACTTTGTACCAAACTACAAAAGTCTTGCGTCTATATATCAGATTTTTAGTCCCCAAACTCCGATTAAACAACGAGTTTTGTTGGAGTCAAATATTCTAGATTCTATGATTGAAAATAAAAAACCAACAGAGATTAAGGGGCTGAAGCCAATTTCTTCGTTGGCGTATAAAACTTTTGTTAAGAAATTTAATGACAAATATGGTGACAATCTTCTTGAAGAACAAAAACATCTTCTCGGTCTTTATATCGCTTCTTTTGAGGACACCGCAGAACTTAAAGTATATCTGAACGAAGAAGTAGGACGGTTGAAAAAGGAATTACATAATTCTTTATCCGATAAAGAATTTGTTAACGATCCGAGTATGAAAGAAATAGCAGAGCTGGTGGTCGAGAAGCTTAATTCTTTTGCCTCCCAAAATGTAACTTCGGTTATGGTAGAAACTGTTCTTAAAACTCAGGAACTTGTAAGGGAACTTAACAACTAATGGCAATCACCGGTACCATAACAATTGATAGAAAGAAACAAAAAGTAACACTTGAGTTACAGGCAAGAAAAACTATTGATGGCAACATTATGATTTTTGATCATATGGATATGGATATTGTTGTTATGTCGGGTGAAGACCGAAAAGTTATTGCCTTCCCCAAAAAGGCTCTCACAGAAGAGGTCTATCGTTCGCAATCGCGATTGTTTGAATATCTTTATAGATATGGTCTTGTAGACATGGCTTTTGTCCGTGGAGGTAACGTTCACGGAGCGCTGGAGGCTCCTCTACTGGAATCTACGGAGGTCGATACAAGTAATGTAGATTTGGCAATTTATAATATTCACGGTTTTTTGAAACAAGAAAAGCCATATGAAGATTTTATGACAGACTATGAGGATCTAGTCAACGATGAATATGTGGATCCTGACGACCAAGACTCTACAGCGTTGGGAGAAGTCCCACAGGCCGCAGAGAAAGGCAGTATTCGACCTGGGTATAACTATTCCCCATATTGGATGAGTTATATGCTAGAACACAAGAAAGGTAACCAAGGAAATGAAAAATAAGTATTTACGCGAAGGAGCAGAAGAAGCCTGGGGTGAGCTAGCTGAATTAAGCAGAGAGCAAATTAATCTACTGAAAGGCATTCAAAAAGCACTAGAAGAAATGGATGTAAGCATTGACCAGTTATCTGGCATTTTGTCTGGAATAGATCCATGGGCCCTTCAGATGCGACAAAAAACATTTGGTAGGCTTTATAATCCTACGGCAAAGGGCCCGCCAAAAGGTAAGGGCCCCGTAGCAGAAATGAAAACTCTGGCAGAAAGTTGGAATAGATACTTATCGGAAACACAAGGTAAGAAATAATCATGAAACTAATAATGGAAAACTGGAGAAAATACACTGACGAAAAGCCCGTTGTATCAGAAGGCGTTGCGGACTTAGCTAGCAAAGCCGCAACGATGGCCAGCAAAGCCGCCTCGGTGCCCGAAAGAGGCGTGAAGTGGTTTCAAAGGAAACTACGTAGCGGAAGAATAACACCTTTCCCTGCCGGAAAGGGCAACTGGCTAGAGATCACAGTTCCATACTCTGATGCAGATGTAGAAAATGTGAGTGAGGATGTACTGTTTTTTGTGGCAATTGTGGATAAGCTAGCAGAGGAGATGGGAATAGATGAGCCCACTATCACGAGCGGTTATAGAGATCCACGCGGTCAGGCTAAGGCAATGTATGGTGTGTGGTTGGAGGCACAAGAGAAAGGAGAAGGGGACGGATATTTAGTGTGGCTCTATGGTGAAGAGTGCAAATCATGCGCGCCCGGTGCTGGTGAAATAGCTGCACAAGTAGAGGATATATTTTTTGGATATCCCGATGCGAGCGAAGCAATAGATCGAGCAGCCAAACTACTGGAGAAGAATCTTATTTCTAACCATATGCTTCAGCCGGGTGAGGCAGTTGATTACAGGATTAGAGGTCAAACAGATGCGATTAAGGTGATAGAAGCAGTATTTGATAGAGGGTACGCCGCGGGAGAAGCAATCAAAGAACGATTTCCGCCCCACTATCATGCTACAGTTAATAGCATCACGCCCGCCGGAATAAAATATCTCCAGACTCCTAACGATCAACCAGACCCCACTCCACACGCATAAAAGAGAGAATGTTAGAACTCATATATTTCATCCTCGCCTCATACGGATTAACTCAACTTTTGTGTTACGCAAAGATATTTGATAGGATCCGCCCAGAGCATTATTTCTTTAGTTGTCCGATGTGTGTAGGTTTTTGGATTGGCGTACTTTTATGTGTCATTAACCCTTTTACAACACTATTTACATATGAACTGACTTTTTTTAACGCTTTTTTGTTGGGAAATGTTAGTTCGGGAACATCATATGTGCTCAACATGCTATTCGGAGACGACGGCATAAATCTTAAATTAAAAGGGGGTGAATAATGAAAAAGAGGTTCCTACGTCCAGTACGTCGTTGTAAAGGTGGGTGCTGAATCGAGCGGGTGACGCCCGCTCTTATATTTAATAAGGATACACAATGTCTAAATTTCTCCTAAGAGAATTCCATGCTTTATGTGAAGGTGGCATCTGCCAAGACTTTCTCACAGAAGCAGAAAAAATACAAGTAACAAATGGAGCCATGATTCTTACTGGCGTAATGCAAGTTGCAAATGTAAAGAATGGCAATGGAAGAATTTATCCTTTAGAAGTTCTCAAGAGAGAGATGCAAAATTATATGAAACTCGTGAGAGAGAAAAGAGCACTAGGAGAACTTGATCATCCAGAAGACTCAGTTATCAATCTTAAGAACTCTTCCCACATGGTTACAGATATATGGTTTGATGAAAACAAAATGATGGGCAAAATTAAAATATTAGATACACCATCTGGCGATATCGCAAAGTCTCTTGTTAATTCTGGAGTTCAACTAGGGATTTCATCCCGTGGTTTGGGAAGCGTAAAAGAAACCACTGAAGGCACAGTAGTAGAACATGACTTTCAACTTATCTGCTTTGATCTTGTTTCAGAGCCTTCTTCCCCAGGAGCATTTATGCATCTCCGAGAAAGTAAACAAAGAGAGTCAAATATTTTCACCAAAGCAGATAAGATTAATAGAATTTTAAACAGTATTATAAAGGAATAAAGAAAGTGAGTAAGAATAAGTTATGGTCCGATCATACAAATATGAAAAGAGTAACAGAAAACTTCCGTCAATTTATCAATGAAGGTCAGTGGGAACCAAAAGGCGCCAAAGCTATGGCAGCAGCCACCGGCGGTAGCCGATACGGTCGAGATAAAGGTGATGACGAGACCAAGGGCCACTGGGAACCAAAAGGCGCCAGAGACATGGCTATAGCAGTCGGCGGTAGTAGATACAGTCGAGATAAAGGTGATGACGGGGGAGAAATAAAAGAACAAGCCGATACTGAAGAAACGGCGCCCACTGGAGAAGAGGAAGTTCAATTTAAAAGTGAAAGCTTTTGTGAGGAATTTCCCGAAGCATGTGCTAAAGCATTTGGAGCTAAACGCGCTAATATGCCTCAGATTCCGGATGCTGCCGAGTTTGCCAAAGAATTGTCTGCTCCACCTCCCGATGGGCTAGAAACCAACGAACCTCAAGAAATCCCCGATCTGGGACAAGCAACGAGGAATTATTTAAACTCATCTGATGATTTGGGTGATTGGCCCGCGGGCGACCAAGTGAAGGTCACCACTCTTGACAACATAGATCCTTCTGATCTAAACCCTACCCAAACTGATATATACATGTCCAATGCCTTGAAGATGGTCCGCTCCGGCGAAAAAGCTGCTGAAACAGGATCTGGATGGACGCCGTGGAACGGCGCCGTCTTAGTATCGGACGATAACTTTTTATTGGATGGCCACCACCGCTGGGCCGCCACAATAGTTTATAATGCTCTTCATCCCGAAGATGCGAAAAAGATGAGTATTGAGAAAGTGGGCATGCCCATTAAACTCCTTTTGAGAGTAGCTAACGCCTATACCGATGCAGTCGGCGGAAAACGTCATTCTGGCGGCGGTACCACTACCGAGCGCTTGATTCATAAAATGATTAAAGAAGAAATTAAAAAACTTAAGAGGAATAAATGAAAAAAGCAGAATTAAAAAAGCACCCCAACCCCACCATAAAGGAACAAAGAAGATGAGTAAGTGGTCAAGTTTTAAAGAACAACAAATATTAACAGAGAATTTTAGAAATTGGGCAGATAATAATGATTACGGCCGGCCACTTTCTTACCCACAAGAACTAGCTCTTAACGAATCGCTCCTAGAAGAAGGCATTTTACCTATCGATTTAAAGGATGTTATACAGTATTTAGCCGCCGGCAGCGCAGAGTACGGCTTAGGTGCAGTCACTATGCCAGCAGCAGGCGCTGGAGTAGCAGTCGGGCCCGCAGTCGAAACAACGGTGGACGCCGCGTTTGGCGCTGAAGCTGTTAAAAGTGCAGTCGAGGGCGCATATACCTTTGGTCAGAAATTAGAAGAGTTTGCTGAACTTTGGGATACAGCCATGGAAGCGTATAACTCCCAAGATTTAGAAAAATATTATGATACATTGGTAAATCTTATAAGAGAAGCTCTTCCCATGTTGGGCGCCCAAGCAGAGGAGAAAGTTGATGAAATAGCTAAAAAATTACAAAATCTAGTTGAGAAAGCTCTTGAATCCCTTTTAGATACTATAGAGGCGGCCATCAAGATGGTTGTTCCGGACGCGACAGCGGGTCTTGCAGTTTCCAAAGCCATTACAACAGTGATTACTACTACAGCAACGCGCCCATTTTCTATTGCGACAGGAGCCATTGATAAGGTAGATATTCTTAGGAAGTTCATAGCAGATCCGGCAATTGCTGTTGACTTCTTTGAAGATGTTTTAACTCAAGTTATTAAATTGATGCGCACCGCCTCAGAGAAACTTGAAGATGTATCTTGGAAAAAGACCTTTCTGGCAACCATGGCAATTGGCGCAACTGGAGTAGGTGCCGTCGCGGCGCCAAACATCCTGGCTCTTCGGGCCCTCGGACCAGCAGGATTAAGAAAAGCCGCTGATCTGCTGGAGAAGCAATTACCCATGGTCTTAGATGTAGTTGAAAAAATATTAGTAGTGCTTGTCCCTCTTGTTCTCAACGGCCTCGCAATATATCAGATTTTAATGACGGGCGACTATAAAGAAACTTCAGGTGAAATCGAAGATACGACTCCGGCCGGTGAGAAACTTGATGGATCCATCACCATTGGCCCTCCAGAAGCGACAACTACGACTTCGAAGATGCCGTCTGGCAGAATGGAATTGCAAGAATCCTTAGTTCGAAAGATGGTTCGAAAGATAGTCATAGAAGAAATTAGAAAACAAAAAACTAAGAGGAAGAAATGAAAAAAGCAGAATTAAAAAAATATTTTAAACCCATCATAAAGGAATGCGTAAAAGAAATGCTTCTAGAAGAGGGTTTACTATCCAATGTAATCACGGAGGTTTTAAAAGGAACCTCCAGAGAAGTATTAACAGAAGCAACTGTTGCCTCAAAACAACATGTTGCGCAACCTGCGCAACAGCATAGTTCTAGGCAACAGTCAGAAGCAGCCGCACAGGCAAGGCACGAACTTCAAGAGTCAATGCGGGGCGCATATGGCGGGATGGATCTTTTTGAAGGAACTGCCGCAGCCCCCGCACCGGCAGAATCAAATGCATCCGCCCCGATGTCCGGAATTGCGCCAAGCGATCCGGGTGTTGATATTAGCGGTTTAATGGAATTGGCCGGCGGTAATTGGGCAAAAGTCGCGCAAGTAAAGTAAGAAGTAGACTATTTATAGTGATACTACCACAAACGAGGTGAAAGTGGCAAGAACAAATAAAAAAGCGCCCGCCCTTATTCTTATAAGGCCAAGACGACCCAGGCGAGGCCAACGAAATTTTAGACCAGACACTAATATGTCTTTAGTCAAGAGGTTTATCAAGAAGTCTAAGAAAGAAAAAATACAACAACAAATTAGAGACTTAAGATATTATGAGAAGCCTTCTGCTAAACGTAGAATGATTAAGAAAGCTCGAAAGAGAGTTTTAGATAAGTTAAGAGAAGCAGAAAAAAGAGGGAATAACTCTTTATAGTATACTATTTAAGGAAGTAGGAGAAATATATGTCTAAACATGAAAATCAAGTTATGGTGCGATATCAAAGCGGACTAGGAAACTCAGCCGCGTACCAAGTGTCGGGATTCCCACAAGTAAATGTCGGCACCGGCTCCCTCGAAATAAACTATGATAATGTTACGAGCCAAGTTACCGTTGCTAACAACCATGATACCACCCCTATAACCGCGTCGTTTGATGGAGGAACCGGGTTTGTTTTACCTGCGGAACGGACTGTTACTTTAAATATTAAATGTCGACAAGTCGCCATGACCGGAACTAACTCATGGTCGGTCTGCGCAGCCCTGACTTCCATTGATAAAGATGCATTACCAGAACCTTAGTAGTTTAAAAACTTCCAAAAACTTCCAAAACTATAAAAAAACTTCTTTTTGCATATTAATGCACTATTTATTTATGAAGTATAATTTATAGTTTAGGAGACCATTCATGTCTAATATGTTAGAAGAGGCGATCGTTGACGCCGCTGCACTAAAAGAGGCGGCAATTAAAAACGCTGAAAATGTTATTG